>Ga0100378_1002130_pt1 | contig 20009 bp, 31 predicted proteins | sample CryGeymeta201502_FD_81535 | JGI IMG/M metagenome (GOLD analysis project Ga0100378, IMG submission 81535) | Groundwater microbial communities from Crystal Geyser aquifers in Utah, USA - Crystal Geyser metaG 2015-02 | ecosystem: Environmental > Aquatic > Deep subsurface > Groundwater | place: USA... | reverse complement strand
TTTTATTTTGTGTACGACACACAGGACATTTGACATTACATTCGACATATTCTTTAACCAACTCTTCAATCTCCTTGATGGCAGTCTCTTCGTGCCATTGTTGTAATGCTTTTGCGAATAAAGAGGGTTTTTCACAATTGTGACACACATTTCCTGGACGAAAAGGTCCAAGGACATTGTCACACTTTTCACCAGCACGGTTTGTGCCAACACATTTTTGAGGGGGTAATGGTTTGAATAATTCAGTCATGATTTCGAAAGTTATTTTTACAACCAAATGTTGTAAAAATAAATCAATTTTTGCATCATGCAAATACAATCCAAATCGTATTCCAGGACACTTCTTCATTTCCATGAAAGTATAGCATTTCCGTTACCCAGCCACACTTTAACTTCAACTTGCAATTCGTTCTTTAAAACTTGTAATATGGTCTTGTTCAAATAATGTCCAGAAACCTCGGCTTCAAAAAGACCCTCTTTTCTGGCCTTGAGAAGAACTGTGCAAATCAGATGAACCTGAAGTTTTTCACGATCATCAAGATCATCAAACTTTTGAGGTGTGGGTGCACAATCGGGTTTAATCATATTTGTGATAATACAATATAACGGGTCATTCATTATGAATTGTTGTTATGTTAACATAAGTTGGGTTTTTAAATCAGTTTTTAAGTCTAAACCATCTCTGACTCTTACCTGATTCTCTAACTTCCCAAAACTCTCCATCGTTGCCCATCATCACAGTTCCGACTGCAACAGCTGTTGCTGAAGTATCAGGAGATTGTCTATCATACTTTTTGGGACTTTTTGATGGTGACTTACGTTTAGCGGGTGACTTACGCTTAGCGGGTGACTTACGCTTAGAGGGTGACTTACGCTTAGATGGTGACTTACGCTTAGATGGTGACTTACGCTTAGATGGTGACTTACGCTTAGATGGCGACTTACGCTTAGATGGCGATTTGCGTTTAGCGGGTGACTTACGTTTGGCGGGACTCTTACGTTTAGCGGGTGACTTACGTTTGCCATTAATCTCATCCTTCTTGAGTTTCATCAAAGCCTTAACATAATCAGCCTTTGTGTTGCCAACAGGTGGTTTAATATTGTTGTTATTGGCAAGTTTCTTGAGTTCAGAGATATTCATAGCCTCAAGCATACCAACCTTTGTCTTTTGGGATTTTTGTGGTGACTTTCGTGGACTTTTGCGTTTAGCGGGACTCTTTCTTTTAGGGACAGAGAGCGTTACTTTTTTCACACATCCTGGTGGACATCTCTTTGCTGGACTTTTTCGTTGTACCATTTTGATGTAGACAAATATTTTTTTATTTCCTGAGAAGGAAATAAAAAATTAGTGATGGTGACACATTCGTTTTTTTGTTCTCTCATCATATTTACTGCAGTAGTCACAGATGTTAGCCCCGCATTGACGACAATGATGTCTAAAAAGAAGAACAGTAAATGGTGAGAGACATAGAGAGCATCTGGATTCATTTTGTTTCCATCCTAAACAATGATAACATTTACCATGGTCTTCACTTGCTGTAGAAAAGTAATCAAACCATGGTGCCATATAGATACAATCAGTGCAGACCTCATTGTTGCACTTGACACACTTATGTGTCTTTTCTTTGCTGTTACACACACGGCAATACTCGTCAGAGTATCTCAGGAATTTGATATTTGAATCCATCTTATTACTATGTAACATTTTTTCTTAAAGAAGGTTTATTTTAAAAATCCATCCTTGATACACCAACAAACACCAGAATTGTAAGTGTCACGATCATCAGCATTAATTGTAGAAATCTTTTGCCACTTCACACCCTTGGTCTCATCATCAAAAATATTATCCATCTTGACATTTGTTTTCAACTTAATCTTGTAATAGGTTCGATCGCGAACTGTTTTTGAAGCGATTACTTCGTGATCGATTGTTTCCAAATCAACTCCACTCTCTTCTTCCAACTCTCGCTTATAACATTCTTTGTCAGTCTCTAATCTGATCTCTCCATCAACACCCTTCACAAACTCTTTACCACCCTTGGGAAATCCCCACTTACCACCATTAAATTCACACTCCTTTACTAATACCACATTCTCACCACTCTTATCAATAATCACACAACCACTTCCACCAAACTGTTTTGCCCCCACAATTTCCTTGTAAATCTTTTCATTCTTTTCTTCAAGAAGTTTTAACATCTTATCATGAATAACTTTCAGTTTTCCATAACGTTTATTCAATCCTTTGGTTGTTGGCAGAATAGGGGTGAATCTTGTTTGCTGTAAAAGAGTTAGTTTAAAAAGGTGAGTAATCTATAGTTCACTTTTCCAAATTTTTTCACGAATACCATTCTGACCATAGTATTGTTTTTGTGATGTTTCTGACATATGTGTATCAGAAAATGCCACTACTTCGTCTGACATATCCCCATACCATTGCAACTCTCTACCATATACATCCTTTGGTAAATTTGGTTTCTCTACGCCTTGTGGAAACTCTAAAATCCTCAACGCTTCAATCTCATCATTTGTAAAGAATGCATCGTCTAAAAGTTTAATATCGCCGTCTCCCATTGATGGAACATGGCGATCAGTATTGTCCATCGGGCACCTTCACTCGACATTCTTCTTCTTGAGAACTCGACCAGTCTTCTTTGGTGCTGGCTTGGAAAACTTCTTCTTGATTTCATCGTAATTCGTTTGGATGCATTCCAACACAACCTTTTCCAAACCAGATTCCTCTTCACTTTCAGCAGATTCATAAGTCTCGAATTGGTCACGAGTAATATCATCCCACTTAATCTCAGAAAATTCCTCAAGAGCCTCCTCAAACTTCTCCTCAAGAACTTCTTCCACAACTTTCTTTGTCTTTTCTGCAACATCATCAATTGCGGCAAACTTGGACTTTCCTGTTAGAATTGTTGCAGTCTTGACGCCATTTACCATCAAGTCAAGTTTTCGTTCTTCCCCTTCAGCAATCACTTCATCTTCTCCGCCCTCTTCTCCCTCGACATCAGCCTCTTCAACTTCCTCGACATCAGCCTCTTCAACTTCCTCGACATTAGCCTCTTCGACTTCCTCAACCTCACCCTCTTCAACTTCCTCAGCCTCTTCAACTTCCTCATCCTCCACATCATCGACATCCGAGTGTTTGATGTTGAGTTTCTCCAATTCGGCCGCGAATGCACATGTGAGAGGATGAACAACACCCGTCTCCTCATCTACGACACCAAATACTTCACGCTTTTTCGTATCCCATGCAGCAAGAGTTCCACACTCAAGGTCGACAATGTAGGCTTGTTTTGTCAAAGGGTGTTTGTTCAAGACAATCTTTGGCTTATCCGCCTTCGTCGGTGCCGTCTTCTTTGGTGCCTTCGTTGCCGACGATTTTGGCTCTTTAGCCTTTGGTGACTCTCCCTTGAACTCAGTTGCATCCTCATTTACAACCGATCCAGGATAGTGCTTCAAGGCCTCAGTCAACTCTTTGGAATCAGCGATGCCAGCAATTCCCGAATCGTAAAGCACAAGTGATGCACGATTCTTAGCATTGTCGACAATTAAAGATGCCTTGTTGACATTGACATACTTACCAGATTCCTTAGCCTTCTCGACTGCACCATCCAACTTATCTTTTGTAAAAAACTTGCCAAACTTCACAAAACCATCAGATGGCACAACCTTTGAGTTCTTTGCTGGAACAGGTGGCGGGGTCTTCGTTGATGTCTTGGTATTTTTTGCTTTTGGTGGTGGGGTGGGAGACTTCTTTGCTGGGGTTTCTTCAGCCTCGACAACTTCACCACCAACCAATTCGAGAGCACGTGCCAACTCATCGGAATCTTCCTTACCGCAAATGTTGGAATCGTAAAAGACGAGACCCGAATTGCGATTACGCTTGTTATCGGCAATGACCGAGCAAGTATTCACATTCACATACTTACCTTCAACGACAGCCTTGTCCAAAGCCTTGTCCCACTTGGCCTTCGCCGACCACTTGCCAAACGATTCCCAATTCACCGCTTCATCGCTCAAGTCAACTTCCTTCTTAGGCGTCTTCTTCACAGGCGTCTCTTCAGCCTCGATGATTGAACCAGGGAAGTGTTTCAAAATGGCTTCCAATTCCTCCGATCCCTCATCACCACAGACATTGGAATCGTAAAAGAGAACACCCTTGTTTCGATTTGCCTTTGAATCTTGCACCACCGAACCCGTCTTCGCATTCACATACTTGCTCTCAGACACTGCCTTGTCGTGAGCCTTTTGGAGAACAGCCATGCTCTTGAACTTGCCAAAGGCCTCAAAGTCGTCATCGACATCTTCAGACGATTCATCCGCTTTTTTGGTTTTTGTATTTGATTTTGGTGCGGACTTTGTCGGAGTGGCCTTGGAGAAGCCGTGCTTGCACGCTTTAATAAGTGCCAAAATAGCTTCCTCATTCCACTCCGATTTTTTCATTTTATGCAACTCATCCGCAAGATGTTGCGAGAGAGTCTTGTTGTAACCGTTAACGAACGCAGTAAGAGTAGTCATATTTTCAGTTATATTTGAAATTGTTAATAATTCAACAAATCCTGTAGAAAAAAATCATTTTTTTCCACCTAACGCAAAAAAGGCCCCACTCAAATCCTTGTGGAAATGAATGAGGCCTTTAATGGTTTTTGTAGTTTTGCTATTTGTTTCAGACGAGTTCTGGTAAGTCAAGATGAATCCTAAAAAAAGTTTGCGTCTTTCCATTCACAAGGTGAACCCTCCTCACAGTCCACTCTTTGACCAATTTTCCCCGAAAATCCCATATTCTACACAGACTAATCTCTCCATTTTTGTATGTCCATTCTTCTGTCTTAACATTGTTTTCGAAATATGAGTACTTCTTTCGCAAACCATGACGTTTACCATCTTTATAATTCGATTCATCTGATATTTGACCGTTCCTATCAAATATCTTGACACAACCCTGTATAGCACGATTCTTGTAATTAATACGGCACCTGAATACACAATTCCCATGCCACTCTGTATGCAGACCATCATCGTTGTTACACCATTCCCGTGCACACTCCTCAGACAGAAAGTAATGAAAATACCGTTGCTCAAAGGCTTTCGTCTTGGACATTTATTGTTACAAAGATGGAAAGGTCGTCCATACTGATCAATGCAGTCAATGCATTTTTTCGTTTTACATTATCACGACACTCATTGTTTTCATCTCCAATGCGTAATTTTGCAATCCACCCATTTTGTAGTTTTTTGTATCCAATATGTGAAATCATTTTAGTATTTGTTGAAGTAAATAACAACAAATACTGTAGAAAAAAATCAATTTTTCCACCTATCGCAAGAGTTCGTCATAGGTATTGCGAAGGCCAAATGCAAAAAGGCCCCACCTTTACTTAATAGTAAAGATGAGGCCTTTAATGGTTTTTGATTTTGTAGTTTTAATTGTATGGATTTTTCCATTTATTGAAAGGAATGTTTTTGATTGGCTCGATTATTTTGAAAAGTTTGTTCAATGTGTATTCGGAAATGTCTGAGGAATATTTTCCCCAACCATAGTGTTTAGTGTGGTATTGAATGTCAATGGACGCAACTTGTAATGCAACCTTCAAAATTTTATTGTCAATTTGATGAGACAAATGCCCAACATCCTTGAATATTGATTTGATTTGACGCAATCTTTTTTCCAACGAATGTCCGCGAGTGCAGACGGTGCGATAGTTGCCGTAACCAATGTGAACTTGTTCGACAAATTCAGTGACACACAAGTAAATCTCAACCAATGTTTTTGCTATATCACCAAGAAATATTTTTTGTTCTGCCAACTGTTGGGCAATAACATCTTGAAATTGTCGCTCAATCGAGCGAATCGGTTCGAATGAAATTGAAGTAATAGTAGTCATACTTGAAAAGTTACTAAATTTATCAACAGATGGAAAAATAAATCAATTTTGTCAAGCGTGTCCCCACAATCCCTTCTTACAACTCCATACACGTCCCATCTCTTGAACTCTTCCTCGACAAGACCTCTTTCCTTCAATAATATTGTGTTCTGTAATATGTGTGCGTAGCCAAGTTCTTGACTGGGGATTCTCATCTTTGAAACATTCAAAACGTCCGACATCCGAAGCAACTGAAGATTCGTCGTCGATATATTCATCACTACTATCAGTGCCTTCACTCTCGACGCACATTCCACGAATCTTTCCTCTATAACTTTTGTTCCATGATTCTTTTTCTGCTGCTCTTATTCCAAATTCAAATTCAGAAGTATTCAGATCAGAACGCAGATTTTCACCAATAGAGTAGATGAAAGCCCCTTTTTTGTGAATCTTCTCCATGAATTTCTCGGCAATATCATACTTGCGAGAGAAACGATCCACAAGTTCAACCAATATACAATCACCACTTTTCAACTTTTTGATAAGTTCATTGAGAATTGTCACATCATGGTCATTCCAGCCAGTTCCAACGTGTTTAACAATCTTTTGAACTTGAAACTTTTTGCCATCTATTATTCCATCAAAAGACTTGACGATTACCTTTTGTTGTTTGAGAGACTGATATTTCGTACTGATGCGGATGTAAGGATATGCTTTTGGTTTGGTCATATTTGTGTATAAATAAAAAGATGAAGTTTAGAAATCAATTTTAGACATGCCGCCAATGTGTGTAAATCCAATCATCAAAATCTTGTGATTCGCAGTATTCACAATATGGTGCATCATTAAAACAACGTTCTTGACATGTATGACACATAATATCGTCTGAATTAATCTGCCAATATTGTTCAGCCCATTGATGAAATGAATTCCTATCACATTCTGAGCAATAAGGAGTATTTCGATAATAACTGTTGTCGTGATTACAAGTTTTTGTCATGATTTGTGAAAATGTTTGTATTACCAGAATTTAAAATCAATTTTCGTAGTGTTATTTTAAATTCATAATGAAATGAATTTAAAATCAATTATCACCACTCTTTTCAACCTCTTCTACTCGACATTCTAACTCAATCCGACTCTTATGAAAATCTTCGCATACATCTTGCAAAAATTCGTCAATCTTGTTGATTCTATCTTCCAAGTAATCAAATTCTCTTCTAATTGTTCGACCAACATAATATCCGAGACCCAATGACATGAGACTCGCACAGATATTTGGCAAGTATGGTACAACTCTATTCATTCTTACTTCTAAATATTCTAACTCTTTAAAGATGATTGTGTGTGATTGCCTTCCTTTCTCAATTTTGTATAAATCCGTTTGACTCGATCCATTCCTCCAAGTCTGACAACCAGAAAATCTCTTCTCTTCAACAATCTTACATTGAGCAGTGGCAATTCTTTTCCCTCTGAATTGGTGATTGTCCTCTCCCTACGATGACTCATACCAACAAAGACACACATTTTACGATCCTTGTGATTACGGTATTCTTCTGGATAACGAACACCTATTTGTGATAATTCTACTGGTAGAGCAGGAACTTCTTTGGCAAATAGTGGTAATGCAGGATCTTCAATTGTCTTATCAACTAATTCTCGGAGTATAGATGTCATCCACTCAACTGAATCCTCATCAGTACTTTCCATAAAGAATTCACATCCCAATCCCTCTGGTGGTCCTTCATAGGAGGGAAAAGGGTGTGACAGACCTTCAGTCATTACTACATGCACATCTCCATCTTTGAAATACTTATATTTGGCTACTTTGGTTGGCCAACGTTTATCTGCAAATTCAGTCATCACTTATTAACTGGCCTCCTCATCCTTAACATACTTTTCTCTTATCGTGGTCAGATTATTGATGGTTGTTTCAATTAATTGTTTGTTATCACTAATATTCTTGTTGACGTAGGATTCAAAGGCTTCGGTGTGTGATTCCAACCGTTCTACCTTGTCATTCAATTCGTCAATTTTTGTATTCAACGCATGTATAGAACACGCCAAATCTGATAACAAATTAGAAAGTATCAAGGTCTTATCATCAGCAATGTACTTATTCTTTTTATCAGGAAGTAACGTGTCTATTGTTATTTCATCTTGTAATTCAAATTCACGAACTCCCTCCGATGCCAATTCCAAAATATTGTTAAGACGCTCTTTGAATTGTTGTTTTTTTCGTTTCATCTCAATAAGGTTTCCCAATGAAATTATAATATCGTTATTAGACATTGTTACTATAGTAAAACATTTTCTTTATATATACATATGATTAAAAGTCGTTTCAGACTTGTTCTTGTGTTGATTCAAGAGTTCAAATGCTTGTTTCACATCATTTAGTGAGATACTCATCGCTGGATCATTGGGATTGCAAAAGGAACGTCGAGTATGGACAATCTTGCATTTTGAAAAGAATACTTCGATGTCTCGTCCGAATGCAGGAAAAGCATCCTTCTTATCATTGAACCACCCTTCAATATCCTTTTTATTACTTAAAGTCCATCCGTTATTTTCAACCTTCTTTTTGAAAATTTGAAAGAGTTCTTTTGCTGAATAAGGTGGTAAAGTATATTTCCATGTAAACCGACTCTCCAAACCTTGATTAATTGCAAAAAAGTTTCTCTTGACATCCTTCTCATATCCAGCAATAATACAGACAAAATCCTTTTTGTGTTCACTCAAAAAACTATTTATTTTATCCACAATAGCCTTTGAAAATGAATCTGTATTGTCACTACCCATTGAATAAACTTCGTCGATAAATAATACACCACCTAAAGCACTTTCAAGAAGTTCGGAAGTCTTTGGTTCAGAATGTCCAATATATTTACCAATGAAATCTTCTCTCTTGGCATAAACTACATGACCTTTACTGAGGAAACCCATTGCTCCAAAAATTTGAGCAAGTATTTGAGCAACCATGGTTTTTCCAACCCCTGGTGGTCCGTATAATACAGTATGCATAAGATCACCATCTTTCGATTCGTATCCACAACCGTAATACATAATCATATTGACAATATCCTCTTTTAAAGCCTTCATACCAACGACATTTTGTAAAAGTGTTAAAGATGGTATTAATTTCCAATAGGATTCCCAATCTTCGCCTCTGTACTTCCAACAAAATTCAATCATATCATCAAGGTTATTAATTGTGTAGGGTGGACTGATTGACCACATGATTTCATCTTTATCTTTATCACTATTGTTTTCATCTTTAGTTATTTCATCAAGTTGTTTCATTATATCGTCAAACTCTTTATCCACAATTTCACTCATTTACTCTTTGGAAATTTTACTTTTATGTTATTGTTTAAACCTAAAGTAAAATTCATTCATGGTATTTTTCCAATTTTTGATCCTTTTTGAAAACAATTTCTAAGAATTTTATTCCTCAAAAAATTACCTTTCCGCTAAAATTTTCTAATTTTGTCATAAAATATTTTATTTACCGACAACAAAATGGGTGTTCCATGTTTTAGATGTGGTAAAAAATTTAATCATAAATGTAGAGTTTTGCAACACCTTTTGAAGAAGAAAACATGCGAGGTAAAATATCTAAATGTAAGTTATGATCAAGTGAAAGTCGAATTCAATGCTTTACAACATCTTTTTGTGGAGGAGTTAGATAAGGAAAAAAAGAAAAACTATGAAATAAAACTTGTGAAAAGTGAACATAAATGTTATAGAACTGAACACAAATGTGAATTTTGTCAGAAAAAATTTACTACTTCAACTAGTTATTACAGACACAAAAGGAAGTTTTGTAAAAGGAAAAAACAGATTGATGAAATTCTAAAACCACCTTTGAGTTTACTTTTCATTACAAACTTTGGAGATGAAGATTGGAATGAGATGTCAGAAGAAGAATTGGACGAAATTTTTGATAAGGAAAAACGTAGAGTAGTTGGCAACATATATGGTGAAATGTTTATGCATATACACATTGATAAAGAAGAATACATGAACGTTTTCATGCCTTATGATAAATGTAGTAAAATCTATGTCATAAAAAATGATAAATGGGTGTCAACAAACCTTCATGATGTTGTCAAAGTAACAATGTACAAACAACAAAAACTTTTGATTGATTATTATTCAAAAAAGATTGAAGAAGGAAAACTTGTGAAAAATAGTGAAGCATATCTAATGTTGAGAAGATGTATTAGCGAAGCAGTCGATAACCCACATACTCTTAGAGAAACAAAGAGGACTGTGAAAAACATTCTGTTTAATAATCGAGAAAAGATCAAAAGATATCATGGGACTATAAAAGTTGAAGATGACGAATAAGTAAATTAAACAATTACTTCTACGAAATAAATGGCAGGTATTACGAAAGAGTATCTCGATTTCATTGTTGATGACTTTAATTATCCAGAAGAACGTTATGACGAGAATTATAAAGAATTTCTTGAAGAAAAGTTTGGTTCTGACGTCCCTGCTGATTATGAAAGAGTCGGAAATATTTTGGATAACGTAATTCGTGAAAGAACATTAAACGAGGTAATTGTTACCGACTTGTGTCACTTCAAACGTATTCTTAAGGATTGGTACATCTATTCAAGTTTTCCTGATGAGAAACGTTCAACAATCCTCCAATTCATCAAATCACTCGAAAAATTACTCAAAGCATATAAATGAATTTTACTTTTCTAATAAAGTATTGCAAGTGGAATAAACTCTGATTATATCCATAGTATAAAACAATAAGAATTTGAATCACATTCGGTGGACATTTATCTTTAGTTTTAAAGATAAATGAAAAATCATTTTTGTGAAGAGAGTCGATGTGCATATGTTGGACGATAAAATGTGTAATACTGTTTGCACCATTGTAATTATTTTGCAATATATGACTGTATCACCTTTTTTGGATGTATGTTCACAACAACATACCGTGTCATTTTCACACCTTTCAGGGTGAACACTTTGGTTTTCGAGAACGTAGATTGTAACGATTCGTGCTGCCTTTTCTAACAAAGGTAAAATTAAAAATCAATTACCCCACCTCTCAATATGTGTTTCAGTTGTAATCTTCATATCTTTTCCATAAACTGCTTTGTAAGCATCTAGTTCCATCTGACATGGTTTGGCTCGTTCATACATTTCTGGTTTAACAACCCAATGACAAGGACTGTCATTTTCGTCATAGTAGAACCAAATTCTATAACCCTTACCTCCTTGGTAACAACAACTTTGGAGAAGATTGTGATATTCTCTCAGAACATCATTGGCACTTTTATTATAAGTTTGTTGAAATAGTTTGCATCGTTCCTCATTATTTTCAGATCTTAATTGTTGTTTCTTCTCTTCAAGTTCTTTTATTTGACTGTTAAGTTCTTTTATTTCATCTTCTGTTTTCTTGATCGTCTTTTCTATCAAATCATTCATCTTTTCAGAATCCATTTTAATTTTGCTTTCTTTTCAGAAAGTAAAATCATTTTATGTTTCGTTATGGCCTTGGTAATTCCATACTTCTCTTCAAGAATCTTGAGGTATTGACAGCAGCCTCTCTTCATATAGTGAATGAATGTTCGTTATTTGAGTGTAATGGATGTTTGTGTTTAACATTTATCATCCCATCATTAATTTCATAATCAAATGATTCAATTTTTACACATTCAAAGTTATCATAATAGAGATAAATCACATTTATTCCTTGAAGTAGTTCTTTACGATTAGATAATCCTATGATTAACTGTGATAGTTGTTTTTCCCGTCCACTATATGTTTTAACAATCTTGTTTTTGTAATAATATGGATCTGGATTAAATCTGATGAATATCAAAGGAAAACCACCAGAATCTTCTTCGTAAAGAGTTATCATTCTACGTAACTCTCCCTCGATAGAACATGAGTAACGACTATGTTGGTTCTCATCTACTTCAACAATTAAATGAAATAAATCAGAAAAGTCTTGGTAATAAAAATCTGGTCTACGTTTACTACAACCGTCTTTAACAATCTTGTCATGAACTGGTTTGGCTAATCCTGTAATATCTGACAGTTTAGCCAAACATTGAACTATTTTACCTTCTTTAATACCTCTATTGTTTTTATTAACTTCTCCCAACCTAAACATCGTGAACATTTGGTTTGTGTACTAGGAATAAAAACATCAAGAAGACATGACTCACATTCTCTTGATATCATAGAAATATCTTTTGAAATTCTGTGTTTTTCACATCTAATAGGAATTGTATTAACCTTCTCAATACCAAATAATGGTCTATTTTTACATCCATCCCCTTCACATTTTGGATTATTTTTGAAAAATTCATTAGGTTGTTTGTGAACTGCACAGTGAATCTTCTTCTCAAATAGTTTGCCAAAATTTGCCCTTGTTTCACACCCGTCTTCTTGACATAATGTATTAATACTTTTAAGGTTTATCATTCCTTCCAGTTGATGTTTTGAACAACGAACCCTTTCCATATCAGTTTTGAAACCAAAACACGATTGAATTGTGCAACCAACTTCTTGACACCTCTTATTCATATTTTTTAAATCAACCATTCCGCTCAATTTGTGTTTAGAACAACGAACCTTTTTCATATCGGATTCATAACCAAACGATGAACGAGTTGTGCACCCACTTTCGTGACACCTCTTATTCATATCTGCAATATTAGTCATTCCATCTAATTTGTGTTTAGAGCATCGAACCCTCTCCATATCAGATTCATAACCAAACGATGCATTTATTGTACAACCATCATATTGACACTTATTATTAATATGTGCTAAATCAACCATTCCGCTTAATTTGTGTTTAGAACATCGAACCTTTTTCATATCCGATTCGTACCCAAAAGTTGAACGAGATGTACACCCACTTTCTTCACACTTATAATTCATATCTGCAATATTAGTCATTCCGCTTAATTTGTGTTTAGAACATCGAACCTTTTTCATATCCGATTCGTATCCAAAACATGATATGATTTTACAATTCGCTTCTTCACACCTATATTTCATATCTGAAATATTAGTCATTCCATCTAATTTGTGTTTAGAACAACGAACCTTTTTCATATCCGATTCGTACCCAAAACATGATATGATTTTACAATTCTCTTCTTCACACCTTTTATTGTTTCTTAAATCTATCATTCCAGCCAATTGATGCTGAACACAATAAATTTTTTTACCATCAGATTCATATCCAAAACAACGTTGCGTGTTACATCCCTTTTCTTGACATCGTTGATTTATAGTTGCTAAACAAATCATTCCATCTAATTTGTGTTTGGAACAACGAACCTTTTCCATATCCGATTCGTACCCAAACGATGAAATCTTTTGACAACATTCTTCATGACACTTCTTATTCATATCTGCAATGTTAATCATTCCATGTAACTTATGTTTTGAACAACGAACCTTTTTCAAATCAGATTCATAACCAAAACTAGATCCTATTTTGCAATCCTTTTCTTGACACCATTTTGTTTTGTTTTGTAAATCAATCATACCATCTAATCGATGTCTAGAACAATATTTTTTTATACCTTCTGTTTCGTACCCAGAACTAGCCCTTTTTTCACAATTCTCTTCTTGACATTTCATAATGTAATAATTTTAACTCTTATGAGTTAAAATTATATTTTTAAGTTATTACGTCGCATTAGGACCTTTTATTGATTTTGTAATTCCATATTTTTCCTCTAAAATTTTCAATGTCTCTACGGCTGCCTCTCGTCGAGCCTCTTTCTTGTTACGTGATTCTGCTGAACCCAACCATGTGAACTTCTTCGAATTTGGATTAAAGTAAGCGATGTAGGTTACTTGAAAGTCTCCATTCTCCAACTTTCTTGTTTTGGTCATCTGATCGCTCTTGTTGCTCCAACCGTTCATGTCGTATATCTCTTTAACTCGTGAAATTGGATCAAAGACCTCCTCGACGGTCATTGGAATCTCCATGTTGTCAAGAAAACTCTTGATGAACTCATAACAAACTGCATAACCAGGTCCAGCCACCATTCCAGCACGATCGTTAATGATGACTTGAAGAGTTCCACAAAATGCTTCAAAAACATCTTCAAGAAGAGATCGATAATCCTTGACATCAAGTACGTCGCGTCCCAGTTGCACATGTTCATCCATCTTTTCTTGCATAGAAACACGATCTTCCCAACCCATTTTAATGTAAGGATACATGTTAATTTGTTGAGCGAGTCTGGCGAATGATTGACTAGAAATAAGTCGATGTTTGATGTTGCTAAGCCAATGAGAACTGAGAACGCCATATTTGTTGACTACATAGTTGACAATGGCCATATTTAGAACCAAGTCGCCAAGAGTCTCAACCTTTTCGTAGTTGGACTTTGCGTTGTTGTCGTAAGATTTGTGAATAAATGCCTTTTCGATCATAGACTTGTATTTATCATTTGACCAAATTTCGTCAATGATTGAATCCTTGATTTTCGCACGTTTCAAGAGTTTACGGGCAAACTCTTGAAAATCTGGAGTATTAGTGGTTTCCATAATTTCTTTGTTATTAGCAAAGAAATTAAATTTTAAAATCAGTTTTATCAATTTGTTCGTGTGTCGGTTGTTGCTTCATCATATACAAGTTCATCATTTTCATCCCATCCTAAAATCCCATAACTAATTGAAATAAAAGGAATAAACATTCCTTTTTTCATTTCTCCAACATCTTTCAACATTACACAATTTGAATATGCCACAGTTTGTCTTTTTTGATCACCTTCCTTTGCATATTCGATCGATTCATATGTGAATATTTCATGATAGTTATTCATTTTATTATTCCTTTCAAAGGACTAATAAAAAATCAGTTTTATCCTATTAGTTCAAAGGACAAGAAATCTGTTTATCCGATGAAGTGCAATGACCATGGGCTTGACACAACTCGTATGCCTTTTGGGTTGCTTCTTGACAAGTATCTCCGTTAAGTGTCATATTGCCTGATGCTTCACGTTGTTGACAATCTTGACAACTAATGGTGAATGCTTGTGTTGTTTCAGGATGTTTCTTTCTGTATTGTTTGTAAACAATAATTGAGATTACTGAGATTACAGCAATAAGAAGCAAGACTACTACGATCACTACAAGAGGGTTGGAATTACTTTCTTGAAGCATTGGTGGAAAATACAATAGAGATGATTCTTCTGAACTCATTTTATTGATGATAAAGATTTTTACTTTTGAAAAAAGGTAAAAACATGAATATTTATTTACATTCTGGGCCTTTTACACAACTTCCTGACCATCCCTCAGTGAAAGTTCCACTCAAAGCATCACACCCATCTTTGGTTATATCACCACACCAACACATTCCTGTGTCTTTGTCTTGGTATTCACATGCTCCTTCAGTGCATCCAGCAGGGGCATCCTTATCACCTTCTGCATAGTATTGACCTGGGTTTCCATTATCATCAACACATTCATCTTGGAACCCAACTCTTCGACATTTTCCGTTAAGAACACAATGATTCTTAGGGTGAACGTATGCTCCGAATATACCACGTCTTTCCAAATATCTGTAGAGGAATACAGTTCCTACAACGACACCGATGGCTACCAGCAAAAAGAATGCTGCATAACTTAAATTAGCAAATTGTTTCTTTGACAATCCAAACATTTTATACTCTTTAAATATTATAATTTGTCAAATCTTTTTCCAATAATAGTAACTTTTCATATCTACGATCTTCTCTATATTTTACGATCCAATAAGTTCCACAACTTACTAAAACCATTAATACAAGAACGCCAAATGTTACTATAATAGGTGTCTCTTCATCACATTGCATTTTATACCTTTGAAAGGTATAAAATATATATAATTCAATTTTTTATGCATCAGGGCATAATTCTCCATCATCATGCCATCGCTCATACAAACCACAATTTAACCCATCGTTATAACTAGTTATATAATAAAGTTGTCCATTCTCGTGGAACTCCTCATATATTCCATTGTATTTTCCGTTTTTATAAGTACATTTACACCATAGTTGTCCGTTCTCATGCCATCCTTCATACAACCCATCTTTGCGTCCATTTTTATAATTAATTCGATACATAAGTTGACCCTCATGATTCCATTGCTCGACTAATTGTAATTTTCCATTTTTATAAGTAAATCTAAAGTGAGGTTTTCCACTAGGAAAACATTCTAATTTTATTTCAGACATTTTATTCTTATATTTTCATCAAAATTCAATTTTTAAAATCAATTCTTTCCTTTTCTTGGCAAATTTGTAAGCAGCCTTAGCAGTTTCTTCAACAACTGGATAATCTGTGTAGAACTCCTCATATATTCCACGTTTTTGTAAGTACATTTATACCATAGTTGTCCGTTCTCATGCCAACCCATCTTTGTGTTCATTTTTATTATATTCGTGGAATCCAGCCATTCTCGTGTGTAGAATCAGGCTTCCTGTCAAGAAAAACCTTGAAACCAACGTTTAACAAACTCTGATCATTCTCATCGTTTACAAAAACACCGTAAAATGGATATCCATTGTTATCAAGACTTCGAAAGAAGTTCATAAGATCCTTAACCTTATGGACTTCTGCATACAAACCATTATCTCTTAGCAACTCAATAACTATTTCATTGTATTCTCCATAGAATCCCTTAGCCCACCTAGTATGAACATAAGGGACAACAAATTCAATTTCACCATTAAAAGCATGGTTCTCAACTGATTCAATGATTTTATTGTAATCACTTTCACTAATCTTTTTCTTCATAATTGACCGTTCATCTACCACAATATCATCTTTATTCTTTTTTTGCAAAGCCATCCTATACAGTTTATCACCATACTTACTCATATCCATTTTTAATTTCTACACACCTTTCCTTTAAATTGTGTAACTCTAGGTTTTTGACCCTTTATATTTTTCTTGTTACTCATCTTCTTGGCAAATTTGTAAGCAGCCTTAGCAGTTTCTTCAACAACTGGATAATCTGTATGATCAGCCAACATATTCGCAGCCATTGTCTCAACTTCATTGACAAAATATGATTCATCACAACTATCAGTTTTCAGACAACATCCAATATCAACTCTGATCATAGGATGTTTTACAGGGTATTGCAAGATACTATTAATGGCCTTTCTTGCCATTGGTTTAATCTTTCTGGCAACAGAATCTGGAATGGTTCCACCCTCCGATTCAAAGGTATCAAAGCCGGTGATAGGTAGACCACCACCTTTACCAACTGCTTCAGTAAGTGTTCCTACTGAATAAGCATACTTTTCATTAATCCAATAAGTTCTAATCTCATAATTTTCACCAAAAGATGGAACGAACTCTTGAACCACTGCATTAGGAAATCCTTTATCTTTCAATTTCTTGAAATGATTTTTAATGGTTTTAACATTAGTGCGAGATACATCTTTTAATACTTTTATACCCAATGAATAACCAGCATAACTGGGTTTAATAATTGCTCCTTTCCAGCCTTTTTTAAGAATCTTATTCTTAAATTGTTCAGGATCTTTTATAACTGAATCTGGAGTTGCTTTAAAAAACGGTGCAACTGGAATCTCAGCACGTCTCAAATCAGAGTAGTATCTACTCTTGTCAATAATGTATTTGTGAAAATCTGGATGTGGATATACAAAAGCACTAGTTTTGGACAACTTCTTTTCAAAGTTTTTAGATTCATATGGACATGTCTGATTATTTCCACAATGAAACACTTCTATCGCATCATAAATAACATAGATCACATCTTGACTGTCTAATTCATCTTGTTCCAACTCATCGGAACCATAATAAACAGTTACCTCTGCATCGTCATAATAGTAATTAATATATGCAGCCATTGCAACATCTGATGGCACTGCATTATTATAATGCTTGTTATCATAGCCACTTCCATTCACAAATTCCATAAATGGTTTCACTCCCTCTTTCAACCACACTGGAGCGTTCTTAGATGTAACTTTATACGGATAAATATCACTCCCCTTTCCAACAATAAATGCAATTCTAACCATTTTATATCATTGAAATATAAAATTGCTTCATTTCTCGAATGTTGTAAAATTTTAATCTATTCGAATCCAGAAATTGTCATTTGAACCATAAGGTCTACCACATTCCAATTTTATCTTGGAGTAACCATATTTTAATTCTCAAGAATTAAAATATAAGATTCAATTTATTACTTACTCTTTCTTAGAGGATTCTTAACACCCTTAACTTTAATCGCTGGAGCCATAAAGTCCCAAGGTTCTAATACTTCTGGTTCTTTATCCAAACACTTCTCAATATTTCGTGATAAAAAGTGTCGGTTTACTGAGATTTGCACCAAGTTATCCTCAAACCATTGATTACTCATCGTCATGAAACCATCTAGACCTGGTGTCTCGTGATCAAAGTAACCCCATGAGTTTTCAACTTGCCATTGCAATGGATTTCCCTTCTCATCATAATTAACACCTGTGAGAGTCATAGCATGATTTGCCTCTGTGAAACCCAAGCGTAACTTTTGTTCCTTATTCCACTTCTGTGGTGAACCAAAGAGCAAATCAGTATTGTAAATCTTTTCATCCAAAACCGATTTGTGATATCCAAAACCCTTGCTTACGTCACCAGCAAACCACACTGGCAAACCCTTCTCAATCGATTTTGATGCATACTTTTTCAACTCATCAATTGGAAGGTTCAAGACAACACATGGATCACCACCAACCATATTGTTACAATTCCGAATCGCATAAGTTCGATAATACTCACGACCAGGAATGTTAACCAAGACTACAAAGTCCTTGGCATTTACACTCTTAATCATCTCGTAAAACCGATGAGGAGTGTAGCCGGTGATTGCTTGAGGTTGTCCTTCAGAGTCCTCGAAATACCAATCAAATTTCTCAGGTGGTTTGCCGAGGAATTTAACCAAACATTCGTAAACATTGTTCATCGTAGTATCACGAAGTTCTTGAATACGCTTCTTATTTGGTCGCTTACTCTTTTGAAGTTCCATAATCTTGTTAATACATGACAAAATACGTTCATTAAGGATTGCATTCATGTCTTCACTCCAACCACTATGAAATGTCTCTTCCATTGCATCCTTGGGAATCAAACCATACTTATTAATGAGATTGGAAAAGAAGTTCCAATAACCACCATCAGTATAGTACCCTCGCAACAGAATATCCTCCACACGACCATTTGGATCAGCCTCAGGATGATCGATAAAGTATTGAATAAGATAGTTTGCCCGTTCCAACTTGTCATAAAAGAAAAGATACGTCTCTGAAAACTCAAAACGTTCTAAACCCAAAGCACGAATCATAAGGTAACGATAAACATTTAAACCAGCAAACATCCAACATCTTCCAGACGCTTCTTGATTAGTAGCACGAAGATTATGAGGTTTTAATGTGTTCAGAAAGATATGCGTTACTCGATTGGCCTTGTCTGAATCTAGTGCTGCATTATAAGCACCCACACATGTTACTGCATTCTTTGAGATTGTATTGGAAGGATTGCTATTGAACTGATGTTGGGCCTTCTCTAAAAACTGTCGATTTATGATACTAGTTGTGCTCATTCTTTTGATTTTATTACTGTTGTTTTATGTGGTAATAAAATCAATTTTTTAGTAATAAATGGAGGATCGAACATCTTTAGGAAAAAGAATTTCAGAAGGATTGTTGCCACAACCTCTTGTCAACATCCTTAACAAGGAGATTATTACCGGGACCGTTTTTAATGGTTGGTCAATTGTTCACATGATTAGTGGAATGATCGCTGGACTCTTTATTGATGAATGGTTGACGGCATTAATTGTCCACACCTTGTGGGAAATATTTCAATTCATTGTTGGTGATAACACATTCACAACTGAAGATATACTATTTGACATTCCTCTGGACACAATCATGTTCATGTTAGGTTGGTGGATTGTGAAGAATCAATTGTAAGATTAAATTTTAATCCTTATTTATTTAGGATTAAAAATTATTTATTTCACTGAACCGATGATACGACCAATGGTCATCATGTTGATCTTTCGTGGTAGTTGTACTGATTGCACATCACTCATAAAAAAACTAATCATAACATCATACAAGTGAC
>Ga0100378_1002125_pt1 | contig 20015 bp, 24 predicted proteins | sample CryGeymeta201502_FD_81535 | JGI IMG/M metagenome (GOLD analysis project Ga0100378, IMG submission 81535) | Groundwater microbial communities from Crystal Geyser aquifers in Utah, USA - Crystal Geyser metaG 2015-02 | ecosystem: Environmental > Aquatic > Deep subsurface > Groundwater | place: USA... | reverse complement strand
TAAAACTGTGAGTTTGTGATCACCATCGTGGAGGAAAGTGACGAGTACATCAGCTTAGAGGATGGGTCTCCTTTTAGCTATACCCTTTACGAAAAAGAATAAAGATTAGAATTCAAATATACAATGTAAACTCACAAATAGGTTAACTTCAATCTGATAGCACCCCTGAATACTCTTCTTCTGACAGTAGAAAATAGCCCTAAAGGAGGGAGACAGATAAGCACTGAGGGTTTTCTGACCTTTATAAAGGAGCAAATAAAATAGAAACAGTTTACCATCACGATCGAAAAGAACCCAGGCAACAAGAACAAGCAGATTCACTTTACTTTGCTGGTTTCAACAGAGGATACAGTAATCCAGCTATAGCCAACTGTGCCTCACTATGAAACAATCAAGCCTGAAGCATACCGAGAGTACGTCTTCTAGTTTATATCCTCAGAGGAATATATCATCAATTTCTACACTCACAACATCCTCAACCACAAGATCAAGGTAATGTTCGCATTATCGACTGATCGATCTTGGAACACCAGCAACCTCGAAAAAAAGTGGATTGACAGAGAATCAGACTACATCGACCTTAATTCTCAGGCTAATCATCTCTGTAAAACAGAAGGCCTTGAGAGCTGTGAGATCTTTCTCCGACTATAAAATTAAATGGAAATAGAAATTGACATCACAATAACTCTTCTCACCAGAAATTTTGTTATTGAGCTCAAGGATGGCATATGGCAATCATATTCCGAAAGCACAGTCATCAAATCAGCTCATTTCTACTTCTATCCCAAACACTCAGACAAGAACGTCGTTTTGATCTATAGAAGCACTACTGACAGTCTCAAACTGGCATACAACCTCTGGAAAACTGATTCTCACACAATCAATCCTCTCTATTGGCCCTTCCCTATGGAACCAGCTTCTAGTCAACTCTCTGCTCTCAGGTCAGTCCACCAAATCGTCATTGACAAAGAAGTTCTCCAGAAACAATGCGCTCCGTATTGCGTTGTCTTGATCACTCTATACTAGGATTTTTCAAGGCAAGAAAGCCGCTGGGGTCAAGGGAAAAGCATTAAGATCATGGCTAGCAACAATCAGATTGAGCTTCCATAAAAAACAAGGTTATAAATGACTCTGAAGACCGGAGAGGAGAAAGATTTGGTCGTTGATCTCAAGTACGCCTTAGTCCAAGAGCAGATCACTTTTTACAACACCAGACTCTTTGGAAACTACATAATATTTGCTGACCTATACTCAGAGAAGAAGAATCGTTGCCCGTTGGATGGCAAAGAGACAAGCGATTATGTCCTTGAGAGTGGGGAAAATACTTTTGATATCGAAGACATTCGAAAGCGGATGCGCTAGTTGGGAATCGACAAAGATGCGTCGATCTATATGTGCCTATCTATTAGGACACAAACCGATAGCAAATTTTCAGTCGAGTACTCAACCAGCAAATAGAAAATAAAACATGTTCATCTCGATTCCTTTGAGGAGGTAATCCTTGCAGAACGACAATCTAAATTTTATCAAGTTGAAGGGTACTATGATTTCACAGTTAAAATCATGAGGAAAAGTGGGTTTCCTTATGTGTACATCAAGGAATGCCCGGCTCCTCAGCTCAACGACTGCAAGCAACAAGTTCTCACTGAAAAGAATCATGGTCAGCAGCTGGTTACCAAGACATAATTTTTCCAAAAAGCTCCTTGCAAAGACTGTGTCTACATTTTTCGATTTACGTCACAAGAAGCTGCATCTGTGATTCTCCACCTGAAATCAAAATACTCGATGATCGAGCTGAAATAGCATGAGATAATGACAGACTTTATGCAGATTGCTGAGGAGAATAACTACATGTGGACTCATGTAACTGCTCGTCCCATGATACTTGATATTCATGTCATGACTGGATCTCTCAAAGCAAACCTCACAAACGGTAAAGGACAACATATCACAAAGACGAGTTCTGCCGACAATAAGCTTCTTCACTTTTATATTGACCCATAAAAACCCAGCAATGAGATAAAGAGAGCAATAAATGAAAACAACTCACTCATAAACTCTTATTAATTTTCTAATACTTTCAAAAACTATATCCTGATGCTGAGCAATGAAGAAACGGACAGAAGCTGTATCTATAATTTGGTCTACTCATCGGGGTAAAGTCAAATATACCTTCAGGATGGGCTTATCACCGATCTGGCTCTCCAACCTGGCAAACCCCGAACATTCTTCTACATCAAGGAAAGCAAACATCCTATTTACTTGACCTTGTCAGCTGAAAATGCCTCTCTCTTTTAATCTCTAGTCATTACTTCTTCCTACTTTGATGCCAATGAGACATAAAATAAGATTGAATTCTTGATGGAAAAGCCGAAAATGAACAGAGAAGCTCCGAGTCCCATCTTGGTATTTCAACTACCTCAAAAGACTCGCTTTGAGATTGTTTTGAACAATGACCGAAATGAGTCTTTTCCTATTTCTATTGGCATCAACCACCAAGAGATCATGTTTCTGCCTCTAGGCCATGAGTATCCTTTCGCCATTCATCAATCTGAGAATATTCACTTCGTTGTTGAGCTGAGCCATCCTGGGTTCCTCTAAGTAGCCATTCGTAAGTGTGACAAAACATAACCGACATTTGCCTATACTGATGAATATAGCGATTTTTCTAAGGGGCAATTCGACAGCGAAAAAATCCTGAGTGAAGGTCCCTTATTTAAGGAAATCATCAAAGTCAACAAAGCCGATTCATTTTACCTGAGCTTTTGGGGTTCCTAGTTCGAATAAACCCACCTTTCAATAGCCTTATCATTTCACTAAACTTTTCCTTCTCACACAAGCCTCAGAGCTGGTGGCAATGGGCTCATCGAGTATGAGATTCTTCAAAACAAGAGGGCCCAAATAACTTTCATTCCTGTTCGCTGCAAAAAAGCAAACTGTCCGAAGCACATCAGATACTACATCATGACCTCTGTAAACTAGGACTAACTTCAAGCCAAGATGGTTTGTCCTTCTGCCTATTTTTTGGCCCATGAGGAAAAAGATAGCTTTAGCGAGAAAGAGATCGAGGTCACAGAAGAATAAACAATTGTAGATACTGTCTATGACCTTCGGTAACACATTTAATATCTTGGAGTCAAAGCAGTCACCGACCAAGGTGAATAAATTTACTACAAATCCATTTAAATTGCAACCTTTTGGGGGCAGCTTTCAAGAACAAGCCATTCTCACAAAATTACCCTGGCTGCCCTGCTCTGCTTGTCTGTATGCGCTTTGTTGTGGTTTGTAAGGTACAATGCCAGAAGAGGATATAGAAAAATTGAATAAGAAGCACCTCCCCATTCGGAAGAAGGAGATCCCCCCTCTCAAGAATAGGTTGCCACAGATCGGCAACAATAAATACCTCCTCAGTCAGATTGATTGTAAGAACACTAACTGGAATAATAAAGAGTAGATTTAATTTAACAGGGGCGGAGTGAGGATGAATAGTAGAGGTTAATAGTCGTTAGGATTTGAACTTTATAAATTAAATTTGACCAGTCATGAAAGCCAGGATCTTCCTCAAGCCGACCTCCAAGCGTTCTCGGGCCAAACAGACCCGTTCATCACGCCTTCTGGACTTTATCTTCCCACCATAATAAATATAATAAATGCATAGTTCCATGTAGGACAACGGTCTCATCGTCCTACCTAAGCTCAGAAACCTCCTCTTCGATGAGCCACTCGAAGACGAACAACTTGCCTAACTCATTCGGGACAACCCTTTGGGAGAGGTAGATAAACTGCTGGTAGCTGTGACGGAGTACTTTGATAAAAAGGTGGAGGAGATTGTTGAGCCTCTAGAGGAGGAAAACAAGCATTTGCTGGGTCAACTGACAGAGGTAAAAGAAAAATTACAAAATTCGATGGAGGACAATGAATATTTTAAATACCTGATCGACAGGCTGGAGGAGGACAAGAAGGATGTCGAAATGAAGCTGGATCGCTCGGAAAGTTAAATTGAGCGAAGTAGCTTATAATGCTCATTTATTGTTGAATAAAACATCAAAATGAAAAGCTCAGTCAACTTCAAGGAAGACGAAAACCAAAGCCTGATGACTGAAAATAGTCAGCTGAAATAAAGTCTAGCAAAGGTCAATAAAGACCTCTAAAAACTTTAAGTATAGGTCAAGGAGCTCAGTAGCAAATACTATGACCTCCTCGCAACCAATAGAAAAGTTTAATAACATCGGAGTAAAGCCGAAGAAGACAATATCAAATTGAAGTAAGAAAACGACATTCTCACGCAAACCATAAATCGGAAATAATAATTTATCAGCTCCTTTTTGAGTTAGTACAACAAAATCCACTTCTTCCAACACCACGACTCCATCTATGACTCTGAACAGAAAAATAATCAATAGCACAACTACAGTCACGAGCTCAAGGGCTTCAGCTTCAACCAATATGAAAAATAATCTATTTTTGAAAGCTAGCACTCCAGCCCTCAAACAGATTTAGATTAAACTGTGCATCGTGTCAGTGTGACAGCTGAAAAGGTGAGGCCCATCATTTAAATATCTCCAAAGTGCTGTTAAAGCGACAGAAAAGACGATAAGATAGGCAGCAACGAATCGAAAAAGTATCGTAAAGTTCAGCAAGAGCTGACCTATAAAAAATAATCTATCAAGAAAAAGGAGTCAGGGTCAAAAGTGAGAAGACTCCCAAAGACAAATTCTTGCAAGCAATTTAAATTAACTGAAGGAGATATAACCCCACCAAACTCTGAACCTCCGAGGCTCAATTTGGAAGACACTTTGAAGAAAAAACTCAAATAAAAGTCTGCCAAAGCACAGAGACTTTAAATATAACTGAACAACCTCAAGACTCAATTTTTGTAGCAATTATAAAGAACAACTGTGATGGAAGGAGAATACGAAATCAGGATTGACGAGCTTCAGTAAAAAATGGAATACCTCAATAACGAGCTCAAATGTGTCTACAGAAAATACCTATTGGCAAATTCATAAAATGCCACATTTGAAGATAAAATCAAAGAACTCGAAGAATTTTTGATCAAAAAAGATGAAGATCACAAGGCTTATTGTGAGCAGCTGAAGACAAAGTGCAAAGAGTACATCCTGGAGAGAATCGATGAGGTGTAGCAGCATCATCAAAAACTATTATCAAGAAAACACAAGCAAACTTAAGGGTAGATTTCTGAGTAAGAAGAATAACCTTCTTCTTAATATGGTGATACCTTGAACCTTAGCCTGTCAGATCACTCCAAAATATTTTAAACCAGAAAATTAAAGCCAAAGTTCTCTCTCAAACTCGACTTGAACGATGAAAGGATGAGGCAAGACTCAAGCATAGATTCATACGAGCATCTTCCCAATCATTTTTTGAATGTCAAGGGACTCACCCTTGACCTGGACTCTCTAAACAATACCCTGAAAGCTAAAGAATAAATATATGTCCAAGATAATTTTTAAATTCAATCTGACATATAGGGATTCACAGAAGGACTATCGAGTCCTCAAGGCCGAAAAATTAGGCTTCAGGGGAATGCAACTGACAGACCAAAAGATAGATGGCTCAGAGCCAGCCGAGTTTCTAAATCTGACAAGAAACTCGCTCTAGACATGCAGGTTATTTAATAATTCTTTCAGCCAACTCCAAAGGTGTTGATCCAAACGAGTATGCCTTTGATCAGCATAACTTCCAACAAAAAGTACACATGTCAAATTACTTCGTAAGTGAATGAGAAAATATCTTCCTTCAGAATAAGAAAAGAACTAAGAATGGCCGAAGCTGAGAGACTAACTTTATCAATAAGAAAGGAAAGGTATCATACTTTAGTCAGCAATGTTATATGCTGTGATCACACGAATAGCAGGCCTGACTATAAAATATCGTCCTTTAGCATCTTCAACCTGCAGTCAACAAGGTCAGACTGTATCGATCAGTATACTCAATCCGAATAAAGGGAGGATATGGTGGAATCGACCAGAAAAGAGTTAGTGAGAGTCAGTTCTTTCAAAGTTATGGGTTAGATTAATCCTTGTGAGAGTATTACTCCTTTGAAAATTATTCCCTCACCCACTCTGGATTAATTGAGCAAACTCTGTGTAGTGGAGAATTAGTAAAGCTTTGAGCAAAAATAAGAGATTTAGTAAAAGGTTTGTGAAGTCATTGAGAACAGCAACTATCAGATTGTGAATTCTCTCAATGAATCAAGCTGTGATTCAGCTTTCTCAAAATCCTAAACTGAACTTGAACCTGAGCCAAGGGCTTTTAATTTCAATATTGACCCTTCAGAGAAACTTTCACATCTGTCTGTGAGTTCCAACAAGTTTACCTTTGTAGACAAGACCAAAGAAAAAACAAAAGTGTCATCAACACTCCACTCCTTTGAGAAGCAGTCTGAGTTCTTGACTTCTGGTGATAATATGTCGAGGAAAAATTACCTCGATAGCTAGAAAATTGGCAAAGAAAGGGTGTTTGAAGGCAGCAGCAGTAAGAGTGATCTCAACAAGGCAATGATCTGGAATTCCTCAGCTAAGAAGCAGCTCACATAAAGGAGTGAAACAGTTGTTGAGAAAAACAGAATGAAATACAGTCACATTACATAGTCAGGTAGTCCAGCTCTCTGGAAATAAGATGTACTAGCTTCTGTATCAGAAGCAGATGTCATCCCCTGTGATGTGCTGAGCCGAGTATTTTCTTCCTCCTTGGACCTGTTTAAAAAATTTTTGAGAAAACACAAGTTGACCCTCACTTTTGATTAATTCGTTGATGGGATCAATTTCAAGCAGCCGAAGGAGAAGAAAAGACAACTATACGTCTTCAAGGGAAGACAAAAACAAGAAGAGAAGATATTTTTGCTAAATAACCACCGGTTTTTTTGCCTTTAAGATCACACCACCATCTATCTGGACAAAAGCAAAACAATATATGGGAGCAATTTCATGTATGGGCAATCAGAAGTGAGGGTGACTTATGATGGTCGGCTGGTGATCCAGAGAGAAGGAAAGCTTGGCAAACTGGAGGGAAATATCCCTGACGGGGAGTGGAAGATCGAGAGTTATATAGGTTGCGAGTATCGAGTTAAAAAGTGAATTAGTGCATTCTCATTGTCCTGTATTTGTTACAATAAATGAGTTATAATGGGTTGATTCATATGAAACGGCACTATCAGGTAGATAACATTTGTTTCATCAAAGAGGGTGCTTCAGCATAACACTGCTTAAACAAATAACCCTTTTGATCGTAGTTGACCTGGCCATACGTCATCTAAAATTGCTTGGGATATTTTAATATCTGCATATATGGAAGAGCAAAAAGCCACCAGCGAGAAGCATAACAATCAGGCTCCTCCTCCAAACGCCAAAGTGGCCTGGGTAGAAACAGAGGATACCACTAATGACTACTCTGCTCACAAGACATCCGACATCGAGGAGGAATTTAAAAAGGAACATCAACAATACCTCGCCCTCAGACTTCAAAGACAGAAGGAGGAAAGGAAACAAAAAATCCAATAGTTTGGAGACAGCTCATCAGATGAGGAGCAGCAAATGACCCCACCTATCTTAGTTGCTCAATCGCCTGTCAAAGTTGAAGTCAAAACCGCTCTCTCTTAGCAAGGATCCGATCGCCCTAAATCTCCAGCAAAACTGAAAAAAGAAAAGGTTCATAAGTAAAATCCTGGTCATGCTTATTTACTGGAAAAACAGGAAAAGGTGAGCATAATGGTGAACTCTAAGAAAGGAGTGGACCAATGGCTAGAGGATATGGCCATGTTGAACGACAAGTTAATTGTGGTTCCAGGTCATTAGTTCCCCTACTACGACGTTAACAAGCTTAAACTCATATTTTCAGACATTGGAGATCGATGCTTCAAGCTAAAAATCAGTTGGAAAAATTAAGAGTTTATCTTCGGGGCATCAAACCAAAAACAGCATAGGGAGCTCCCAGAAGCATTCTTCATCTTTACCAAAATTGTATGCTCCAAACTTGTTCTCATGGGCAAAAAACCCTTGAAGCATCTCTAGCTTAGTAGCAGCGGAGTGCCATAGATTGCCATCAAAAATAGCTTGATTTACGGAAAAGTGTTGAAAAAATCGAGAGTAATCGGTCGGTGGTAAGAGTTTTTTGCAGTAATAAACCGAGAAGGGTTCAGTTATTACAAGAAGATCAACGATAAACCAAACTTACTGGTCCCTCGAACCACAATCACCGAGCTATGGACTCGTTTCTAATTTCAGGAAGAGTGGCTAGTTGTCAAACTCTTCCAGGGAGGTCACAAAATAGAGCTGGGCATTCCCTTTTCAGACGAGTTGACATAGAAGGGGTGGCTGTTTCACTTGTATGGTCTAATATTCAAGGTCTGATTTTGTATATCATCAGTGCTCACTCTTCTTCTTTAGCTTGGCCAACACCAGTTCCACGCTGTTGAATAAAGTCCCATAGTGTATTTTGTTGTACTTCCACTCCGCCAATGGCTCGATGAAGCAGTGGAGATGAAGGTGATCGACAGAGTTAAAAGGAGGTAAATGAAACCCGAATCTAAACTGCCTATCTAGGTTCCTCTCCTAGCAGATCTTCTAAAGGACCTTCTCGCCTATCGATTGCATTTAGAGGATCATGCTTGGAGAAGGCACGGTAAGAGCATTGTCGATGTGTTCTTTGGGGATGACCAAAAGATGTTCCTGGGCTGATGCCTTTCGGATGTCTGTGATGACGTAGTACTGTGAATCCTCGTAGTGAAAGTGTTAATCCTTATTTTTGGCGATGCGGCAAAAGACACAATTTTATCTATCGACCTCATTGCCAAAGATCCATTTCCTCAAGACCTGCATTGATTGCCTCTATTATCAATATTATACTCTTTCAGTCTCAAAAATAAAGTAACCAGGACATTGATACACCAGATCATTTAGCTCTTACATCATGCTTGCAGTTAGGACAAGTTGGCTTCATTTGTAGCCAGGGAACAATACAGTCAGAATGGAAGGTGTGGAAGCAGGGAAGCCTTATCACTAAATCTCCCTAGCTCTTATCCGACCCACATATTTCACAGTCGTTTTATTTGTTCTATCCTGACCTATAGCAGTCAGTCACCAAACTGTTGATCTCCTTCTCGCTCAACCCTCCGGATTTTTTCTACTCTTTTACCACAAACTATTCATTCTCTCTGTATAGGTTGTAGTTATCAATCTCATCTATGTCGATGTATTACTAGTAAGGGTCATAGTATGTTTTCTCATACTCTTGTTGTTGATAATATTTTTTTGTTCCTGATTGTTTTCGTTTCAGGTCATTGGAAGCGATGGCTCTTATCTGCTCAGAATGAAGGCCTGGGAAACTCTAGTAAAGCAAAGCTTCGTATGCTTCCATTTATTCATAATTTGGCTCCTTAAAAGGGCTATAATTTTTCTTAAACCCTTTCTTTTTCTGGGCGAGCATCTTGCTGCACATACTTCTATGCTATTCTTTGAGATAGATGGGAAAGAAGTCGAGGCAATGAGGGCACTTAAAGGCCATTGGGCACCATTCGTGATGTTTTTCCATTTCAGTCAGAGTCATTTATTTGTTGCAGAAAGAACAGGGGTATTTTTCGTAACTACGATCCCTATCTGGCTTATAACTTTTTGACTCTTGTGTCAATGATATTTTCTGGTCAGAAGTATGCTTAGAATTGATAGGTTTGTATGTTTTTCGTCTTTGTGAAGATTTTTTGACCAACTGCCCAACCTATTCCTTCATCTACTCAGATACTTTCGCGTTTTGCTGCAGTTCCCGTTTTATCTCATCATATACTTTATCGTTTGGACCTTTACTTGTTTATTTTTTGACCTCCTTAACCTCCTTGATTGATGGTTGATTGTGTGGCCATTTACTTCTCTCTTCGTATTATTTCATGTAGGCCTGAGCTCTCCTTTTTATATACACAGTTCTCGGATTCGCACCAGCTCCAGGTTCATGTTGAGAAGTTTCTGATTAATTGTGAGTCTTTTAAGAATCCTTTGGGCCCTGATTGTAGTTGAATTAGACAGAAGATTTTTGTCCTTCCTATTGTTGAGAGTTGGAAGATTGTTTCATTATGCAAACAAGTACAATAATTATACAATATAAGAGGGTCATATAATAATGCCTTTGGAGGAATTGATGATCTGATGGCAATCTTTCAACATATATTATATTTATCATATGGAGGATAAGGAGGTTGTCGTCATATAAAATTTACCCAAAAGAGGAGCTTCGGTCAACTACACCGGATAAATCAAAATAACCGTTGAGGACCCACAGATCAACTCCAAATAAAGCTTCTCGCACTTCACCTACAACATCGTGGGCGTTGATCAGAATGGCCCATTCTCGGTCAGAAGGAGATACAGTGACTTTGATCTCCTGCGAAAAAGAATGATGCAACGGTGGATCGGAATCTATATTCCCCCTATCTCTGGCAAAAGAGCCTAGAATAACCCGATGTATGTGCTCAAGTTTTTCTAAAGCAACACAAATGAGGCCAAGTATGCTGAAACTCGCAAACGTTTCCTCAGATACTTCTGCCAAGGAATCGCCATCAGGCCTTATCTATACTACTGCTAAATTTTTCAACTTTTTTTGAGAGGAGGCCCTGACTTCGAGACTGTAAGTTGGCTTATAGATAGATTCTTTCCAATATTCCCAACAAAGAATACTCATTCATCCTGAATGCCTATTAGGAAAACTTCAATCTTTTGCTTGATCAGTACAAACCTCTGGACTTGGGAGCTCTCCTGAACACCAATGAGAAGCACTATACTTCGCTGAAGCAAAGTGAAAACATTCTCCAGGCTATTTGCTAGAAAGTATACAAGGCTACCTAAAATCGAGAGCAGTTCAATATCTAATTCAGTATACGTTGGTTGATGCAGATAACGTCATGATGAAGAGTCTTCCTGAGTATGAGGAAAAATGCATGCTGAATCACCTCGACAAGAAGAGAGAGGAACTGATCCTTACTCAGAACGAAAAGCATCTTCAGGAGATGAAGAGGGTGAAATAAATCAACACCATCAATCCCTTGGAGCAATTCCTGTAAATGATCATGTATGAAATCAGAGAAATAAAATCTTTCATGGAAGCCATCGAAGGCCGAAGAGAGGCTGAAAAGAGAAAGTGTCAGCTCAATGAAAAGATCGCTGAACGATAAAACGAAAAGAACAAATTGGAAAGTGGATCATTTTCGCTCAAATCTTTCTTTAAAGGAGGATCAAAGTAGCTTCAGGCTAACGAGATGACTGTCAAGATTGAAATTATGAAAAATGAGCTGAATTGCATTGACAAGATGATAACTATCATGATTGTAAACTGCAACTATGAGCTGCAACAATTCAGAAAAAGGAGAGGAAAGGAGTATGCCCAAATGTTCAAAAAGGTCGCAGAACAAGAAATGGCCGAAATAAATGCCTATGAGGGTCTATTGGCTATCCCTCTGGCTGTTTTGTCATGATCCGAAAATACAGTCAATAAACTTACTCATATCATATGCTGATAACAAACTCTCTCAGAAAAACAGGTCCACTAACTAAATTGATGAAATTCTGGCATGTTGGTCGCAAGCATGAAGAAACATTTCGATATGATGCTGCCAGTTGTAAGACCTTCGATCTCCTTCTTGACTCTGAAAATGGATAGAACAAAAAGGAAGCTACTGCTGTGAGCAGAATGTTTATGGGATGTTTGTTCTCACGCATCATCGGGAACAACTTCCCACTGAGCATATACCTGAGCCAGGAGGTCAACTACCTTAAGCGTGTGGAGGTAGGACAATCAGTAATAGGAAAGGTGGAGGTGACCAAAGACCTCGGAAGAAATCGCTACGAAATATCGACAGTATGCTTGGATGAGGGAGGAGAGTTAGTGATGGAGGGAAGGGCAGTGATAATGCAGGAGTGAACAGAAGTAATCACTGATCATTTACGATGATAATCGCAGTGTTGTCTTGGTCGACTATGGCAAAGAGAGGAATCGTCACGTCCACTAACTTTTCTTTACTTTCGAAGTTTGTCAAATAAAATCTACTGTTTGCTGATCGTTTGTGCCACACGTAGTCGTATACCGTCTCAATATCGGCATTATCTGGGAATATTCTTTGCTCCTTTTTGCCGTTAGGATATCTCAGCACAACCAGTTTGCCCTCCTCTGGCTCCTTCCTAAACTGGTCTTCCAGTGATTGCTTCATGAACATTGCCATTTAAACATCATCTTCGTGCATTTGGAACTTCGAGTAGTTTACAAATACTTCCTCTCCCATGCTGGCACCCATCCCTCCGAATTCTTTGAGCTAGGGTTTCTTTGGTTTATCATTGTCCCAGTCTGAGTCTTCGCCACTGCTAATGTACTCTTCGAAGGGTTTTCCCAGAGACAGCGCCATTGCCTTTTACATTTGCTTATCTCCTCGGCCATCCCCAATGTTAGGCCTGAACCCTTTTCTTTTAATGCATTTTTGGTGGTACTTTTCTATTCTCCTGGCACTAATCCACATTTGATTTTTGTTGTAGTACTCGAATCTTTCCTCTGATGACTCAGGGTACTCTCCTTCCACTGAAAAAAGCTGGTAACCGCTACTTTTGACTGCCTGCAGAAATGCTGAAAGGTAGAAGTCTGATATTATTTCAGGCATGCGTTTGTTGGTGCTGTTCAGGTTGTACCAGGTCTTGTTTATTTTTCGGAGGGAAAACCAGTGGGCTGCCGAATTGCAGATGAACCCTGTCTTCTAGCCCAAGTCATTTCCCTCTTTTATTGTTTCAATGCTCCTCATGCTGAGGTTGAGGGTCTTTAGAGCTTCTGACTAAGGAGAAAGTTACCCTGTAACACCTGCACCGAATAGTTCCCATCCATCGCCACGTTTCCACTGTCTTCACCCATGTACTTCAGAAAATCTTTTGTCATGCCTTGCTCCATCATCAGTTCTCTTTCCTTTTTATCAAGTTCGAGTGCGAAATGTGCAAGGGTCACCTCGTCGAAAAAGGGTCCTAAATAGAACATTCTGCTACCCTGGAGGAGAGAGTTGATGCAGTGAACTCCACAAAGCATGTCCATGCCCTGCTTTTCCCAGTATATTGTGTAGTCCATCAAATGTTTTTCAAATATTTATATTATAGCAGGAAACGACTTCCTTACTTACTTGTCAAGGTAAATTTCCCAAAATAATGTAAGACCAATTAAAAACAAAATTGATTTAGTTCAAACAACATCAATTCAATCACTTCTCACGAATCAGCTGCTTTCTGAAGTTGACTTCTCTGAACTAACCGTTTCTCACCATGTTGTGGATAGCGTGAATAACTCCGTTCTCACTGTATCGATCTTGCATCTCTGAGACCAACTTGCCCATGGGAACTTGATTTCCAATGCAAACTCGCTTCTTGATGGCCTCCTCAATTTTCTGAATTTAGGCTCCAAAATCTTCTCCAATCGCGTATCCAAACTCCTTCCCTTCGATACTCTTGAGGGTGGACAATTCAAAAAGATAGTGAGCCTCGTCAACTTCTTCTGTACTGACCTCGGGCTTGAGCTTCATTCGAGCCAGAGATTCGCTCAATCTGATGACAGCTTCCAACTGTCTGACTGTGATGGGAATTGAACTTTTGCTGTTGGTTAGAGTTCGATATTATTGAGCCTTTTTTCTGTCAGCTACGTAAATATTTTGGAGTCTTTCGCAAGCGGTGATTGAAAGTCTCGGAGTGATTTTTTGTCGTGAGTATTTCACATATTTTTTGAGCAACTAGAAGGGAAGTTCACCTCCCTCGTGGCGTTGAGTTTTTCCTTGGTGTAAGTCCAGAATATGCTCAGCTATTCTGGCGTTGTTTTCTGGAGTATTAATATCCCTCACAACAAAGATACAGTCGAAGCGGGAGAGTATGGTTGTCTGCAGTTCAATCTGCTCAGATATTTGTTTAAGTTCATCGTATCTTCCGAAAATTGGGTTGGCAGCTGCCAATATGGAGCATCGAGAGTTGAGGCGAGTAGTGATTCCTGCCTTCGCCACACTAATGGTCTGCTGTTCCATAGCTTCGTGAATGGCTACCCTGTCTGCTGGCTTCATTTTATCAAACTCGTCGATACAGACTATTCCTCCATCGGCTAACACCAAAGCTCCTCCTTCAATCTGAAACTCTCCTGTTGTGTAATCTTTGTTTATGCTAGCAGTAAGACCAGCTGCTGAGGAACCCTTTCCTGATGTGTAGACTGCGATTGAAGCTGTCTGCTCGACGAATTTGAGGAACTGTGACTTGGCAGTTGATGGATCACCTATCAGCAGAATGTTGATGTCTCCTCTCAGAAGAGTCTGATCGGGTAGATGCTTTCTAGAGCCCCCAAACAACATACAAGCTATGGCCTTTTTGACCTCTTCGTTTCCGTAAATTCCAGGAGCTATCGACTTATATATTTTTTCACATATTTTAGGATCTTTGCTCATAACTTTAAAAGTCTATTCGTCTTGATCGCTGTATTGAAAATTGCTCCTTTCCTTCAGTTTTTCAATTCCAGTCACGTACAAATACCCCTTCGACAAATTGTCATTCTTCATCTCCTGAACATACATGATTCCGGTTATTCTTACTCTGTCCCCAGGAACGCATTTTCCCACATTCTAGCGATCCGCTACTAAACTATAAGTTCGAGCTATCTCTCCTGTAGGAACATCCTCTGGGTTCTCCTGGATCTTCATTGATTGCGTGTCAATGACTTCTGAGTCTGGCATGGCAACAAAGGGGTCATTCGGGCATCTTTGGCCGTTATTGCCAGGTTGTCCAACACAGATTGAGGGAACATAAGGAAACTGCCCAGGGGCCAATTCAACAACCTTAGTAGCCATGCAATTTCGGCACCTGAGCTTCAGTTTGGATGCTTTGATGTATGGTTTTGTGGTGCTGATGATGATGCCACTCACCACAAAAATCTTTGAGACCATGCTACTTGTCACCTACCTCAATTTCTTGGGATTTTCATCACTTCTGACTCCCACCTGCCACACGTAATCACGAGCATTGGGGAATTCTTCCCGTTTTTATTTCACATATGACCCGACACCCTCCTACATGACTCTGAGGTAGTCCATAGGGCTGGCAATAAACCTTTCATAGAGCTGTTAGTCATAGGCTTTGAGGTCGCTGAGCTAGAGGGGAAGGATGTATTTGTTTTTTTGGATTTGGTGGGAGAGCAGTCGATGGTAGATGCGAGTGTTTTCCCTGTTGAGTTCGTAGAGAAAGTTCTTGAAGGAAGCTTGGAAATGCGTATTGGTGCCTTAAATATGAGCCTGGGGCTCTGAGTTCAGGTTTTGCTCACTGAAGAAAACTCTTTCGCCGTGCATTTAATTATAGAAGCGCCAATTCGAACATTCACTTAAACAGTCACCCTTATATTCTTATACTGCCCATAAATTCCCTCGCTAAAATCATCTTCAGCGCCTTCTCCTGTCATATTCCTCCGCCCAGTCATCGCCCCCTTCTTCCCTATCTCGGTATGCCTTTCTTTGCTTGTTGTCCTTTCCTCCATTGTTCTTCTGAGTATCCCTGCCTTTCTTGTCCTCTTTTTCTTTCTCCTTGGCCACATACTTGGGCTTCTGAGCTGCTACGGAGGCCTCTGCTCTTGGAGGAGGAGCATTATATCGAAGTGTGATTGAGCATTTGGGAACGGTTTGACCCTGCTGATTCACAACAAGGGTAGATTGGAATTTTTCATAAGCGGCAATTTCTAAGTGCTGATGGATTTACCTTATGTTTTTACATAGTGTTCAGCAAGAGCGATTGCTGTTTCGATGGCATTTGCCTCAGCATGGAGATAGATGGTGTCATGCTCTTAAAAGGCTTCCTCGATCAATGTTTGTCCTTTGCCGAAGCTGGTGCTTGCAAATACCACGTTGTCGATCCTGCTCATTTTTATTATTTTCAAAGGAAAAACAAATACAGATATAGCTAAATAACTCAATATCATTCAAATCTTCCCCTGATTTTGTTTCCTCTTTCTCTCTGCGTTCAGGGCCTTTATCTCATCCACAATGTCTCTCAATACTTGGATTGTTGTCCTCAGACCCTATCTCTCCATGTGCTTGTGTATCTATTCTAATGATTTGTATCTTTTCTCCCTCAAAAGTTGAATCAGTCGAGTTCGAATTTAGCGATCATCTCCGACCTTCATTTTTCGCTCTTTTGGAGTGGAAACTGAAGGCTGAGGTTGTATATGAAAGGGTCTAACTGGGCCTTGACTGGGTGCCTTGTAAACTTCTGCTGGATTGTTATTCCCTCCTTTTTTCGACCTTTCAATTTATTCCAGCCTCCTTATAACCTCATCGGCACTATACCCCATTTTGAGCATTTGCTTGGACATTTTTAGTTGTTCCTTTTTTGTCTGAGCTGCTCCAAACTTCCAATACTGTTATGGAGAAAAATCATCCGGCTTCATTTTTTTTTGAAGATGAGGGGGGGTATATCCTTGAGGGAATATGGTGGTGGGTTTTGTGCCCGGGAGGCTAAATTTTTTCGCTTTGGCAATTGCCTCTTTATTGTGAATCTGCTAATACAGGGGTAGATGCAGAAGCTTATTGAGAATATTTCGATGTTTTTATTCAAACTAAAGTGCCTTTTTCTCCATCCTGCTCACTAACTATTGTGTCTCTTCATCCATCCCACTCTCTTATTCGTCAAGCTCAAAAGAACGGAAAAGTTCTTTCCCCTCCTTGCTAAAAAGATAGGCTTTAATCTACCTTATATCTGAGGACTTAGTTGAACCTGATATTATCTATTAGACCTCAATTGTTTTTTCATTTTCATTTTCAATGTCCTTTTCATTGAATAGCTATCCAGCCTTATCTAGAATGCTCCACTCTTTTGGGCTGAACTGCAGGAGTTTGTCTTCCATATTGTCAAGATTTATCCTTACTTTGTTATTAGCTATCTCTAAAGCCTATAGTTACTAAAAGTTTATAATGACCTCTTTGTCATTTTTTCTTATTTTTATTTGCTGTCTATCAATCTCTATACTCTAGGCATTTCCAGCATAATTTGCAAAAAATCTATGCAGATCTGCCATATTAGGAAATAAAGTTTTGAGGTCAGGGTCGATAGTCTTTCTTGATATGACTACCTTTATTTCTTTATTGTCTTCCTTCTGAGGAAACAACTCGTGAATGTTCTCTGGTTAGTGTTCTTTCTCACAAAAAAGTAGATTCAATTTTATGCAGCTTTTATGCTAATTGATTCTGCAAGTCATCTGACCCCCCTTAAATGATCTGCTGAAATGATCTGCTATTTCCTGTTCTCCTGCTTGCGTTTAGAGTTGCTTGTTTTCAGGGTGGACAGGGTGAACAGATAGCGTTGGCTCAGTTTCGAGGGTGTTTGGTTAAGGTTAGTTTTCCATAATACACTCAATTATTCAAGCAATGACTTTATTTGTATTATTTGAGCCATTTATAAAAATACAAAGTGGGAAAGAAGTACTAGTTTTCCTCAGATCTGTAGGATTGTTTATAGGTGTTGGTTGTGCTATCAAACGAGGCTTTTGCGGGTGAAAATTAAATCTGGATCTTTATATTATTAATCAACTTGCACTTATAAAATATGGATCTAGTGACGCCCAAGCCGCCCTCCCTCGAATAATTCTTGGGATCTATTAGCAATTTTTCCATTCAGGAAAAATATTACAAATGGTAAAACTACCTGCAGACCCTCAAGCAAGCCTAATCTCCAAACTACCAAGCCACCCTCGAAAAGTTCCTCGAAAGTTTCCCCTTCAATCACTCATACTGGAGATAAATAGTGGAACTCGCATTAAAAGTACCGAAGACAGGAAAAGGAAATGCGGTAAGACTGTAGTCATAGTGTTATTTAGGTATCAGTTAGCCCTCGCTCAAAACCCACGGTCGATCACTCTTTGGAGCAACTATCTTAGCTGGCTCAAAAAGGAGATTTGCAAGTCAGACCCAGGGTACCTCAGAAAGGAGCACGACAAGGCCATGAAAATAATAGGTAACCACTACAAAGCTGGGTTCATTTTTGAAAATGCTTTCAACCTCGAGTAAGCAGCAGCCACTAAATACCTGATTCTCAAGAAAGCACTCGTAAGTCCCATTGAACAGATAGATCTGATTTACGATATGGGTGCTTCATGGATCGATGACTCCGAAGCTCTCCCGCTTTCTGGACTCGTCAGCATTGCACAGCAGTAAACTGTCACAGCATAAAACTAAGCAGAATTGAGGCAACTCCTCAAGGCAGCCCTCAGAAGACTATACGAGCCTTCCAAGAAGCATGTTTAGCAAAGAATCGAATGGGAGCAGCAGCTTGGAGAGCTGGATGAGTATCAGCCTCACAGCGGCAATATTGAAGTTTGGAGAAGCTATATCAGTTGGTTGAGAGGAAGTGGGAACCCTGAATTTGTGGGTCCTCTTTATGAACGTGCTCTAATTACTAACTGCGACAATGAGTCACTGTGGGAGTAGTACTTTTTGGTCCTCTAAAACGAATCCAACTTTGCCAGAGCTCTATATCTATTTAGATCTCACAGTAAGTTCTTCCGATCGTTTTCAAAAGAACTGACTTACTACTGGGTGGAACTCGAAGAAAGAGACAGCCATACTCGAAGTCGATAAATATACCTCCAACTCGAGAGAGATTAGCGTATGTTTGTGTTTATGCAGCTACTCTTGAGATATTCCTCAGGCACATTCAGATGTAGATCAGATACAAATAATTCCTCAACGCTCGTATCCTTTACTAGACACTTCTGACTACCTTCACCTCGAACCCCGATATTTTGCTCATTGTGCTACAACTGTACTCTGAGCTTGCTCTCAAATATTTCAGAGACATCGATGTCCGAAAATTGCTAGGAAGCTACTTTTAAGCCTACCCATTCCATGAAGGGCTCTTTTTCGCATTGCTTCGCTTTTACCGCCAACATGTGGAACTAAAGGAAGGAAGCAAAGATAACAAGTACGTGACTGATCAGTTTATCGAAATCTTGGTGAAAGGATTGAGAAGGGCCCTCTAAACAGCTTCGGATAGATACAGCCACATCAGCAAACTGGCTAATAAAATAATGCGGGAGTATCTGGGAAGCATATACGCTATCAAGACTGCCGAAAGGAAAATAAAGGAGATGGAGACTCACTTCAGACGATAGGGAGCAGGGGTCTCTCTCAAAAGGGACAGATAGGAAGGTTGAATGATTGAGCTATAATTATTAAATGTCTTCCAACGTAGCATTCGCTTTATCTAGAAATCAGAGACTAAAATCAACATGTTAGCGAGCAAGTATCGAAAGTATCAAAACAAAAAGAAGATATAATCCAGGCGCTTCTGGAAGGGAGTGGCCAGGGTCCTGTAAGGCTGCCAATGTGCATGGGAGAAGGTAGTCATAGATGGAGGTAGGTGATGCCAGTAGGCCTAAGAGGTTGGTGCTCAGACTATGAAGAGTTCAACCACAACTGGTAGAGTGAGTATGGCAAGAAGTGTGCTCTTGACCAAGTCAGTAAGCTGTCGATTGAAGATGTATTTATCCCATAACAAAGACTTTGATGAAAAATCGAGGGGCTAAGATGGTGCTTGCTCTTCTATACTCTCCTTCCTCCTTCAGGACTGTTTCTGTCTTTCTCTCAAACGTTCCCCTTGATCGGCAAAGAAACGTCCTTTTCTGTCCTCTCAATATTGAGGAGAGCACTTTCCAGACCAACTTCTAGGACAAAGTTGGCTTCTACAATGAGTCGGTTTTGGTGCTGTGGCAAGGTCTTTTTGATGAATAGATGGTACTAGGCAAGGTTCGGCTGACTGAGATGTCCATTTGGGAAGATGTTTCACGATTGAACGATGACAGAGCTACTTACTAGTTGACAATCAAGAAGAAGGCAGCTGAGGAAAGAGATCATTCAGGTCTTTAGGGTCCCTGATTTTTTTGGTGCTTTTATCATTCTCCCAGTTCTAATTAAGTAGGCTAACTATAATTCAGTATTTTATCAGAACAAGCAGGGGTTGGGGTTGGGGTTG
>Ga0100378_1002122_pt1 | contig 20026 bp, 23 predicted proteins | sample CryGeymeta201502_FD_81535 | JGI IMG/M metagenome (GOLD analysis project Ga0100378, IMG submission 81535) | Groundwater microbial communities from Crystal Geyser aquifers in Utah, USA - Crystal Geyser metaG 2015-02 | ecosystem: Environmental > Aquatic > Deep subsurface > Groundwater | place: USA... | reverse complement strand
GCTGGTGATGGAGGTCTACAGTTAGGGGAAAAAGAATGCAATTTTGCCCATTCCTTGTAGTAACATAGCAGTCTATAAAAATTAACATGAGGTTAGGCTAATGCCAACTAAAGCTGTGGTGTGCTTGCCAGAGGTCCAGCAAACAGAGTGGACCCTTTCCTAGTTCACCTTGGCAAAAAGTGTGCCTGGAATAAATGAGAAGATGCCCTTTCAAGCTGTGGATCTGTATGTGTGGGGCAGCTCACAGCAAGCCATCGACGGTCGTTTGTGGCAAGAGGAGGACCTACTGCTGAAGTTTCCCCTTTCTGAGATTCTAAAGAGGGAGATGTAGTTCAACTACTCGATTGACAGCCTGGCTGTCTACAGCAGACATGTGGATCTGAGGGTCAAAGGCAATTCCGGTTTCAGCTATGAATCAACAATGACCTTCAGCAGGAAGAGCAGCGACATATACATAAGGGCCAAAATACACTGTCACTCCATTGGGCAGTTGACCTACCCTGTTGAAATTATAGACCAGTTTGGAGCAGTTGTCTACAGAATAGCAGTGCTGGCTACGATTGCTTTTCCTACACTGTCCACCAGCCAAGTTTTCAATATAAAAATCCCCACCGAAAACCTCCAGCAGTCAGAAACTTTCTCTTATTAGAACCACACCTCTTAGACAACAGTATTCACCACAAGAGCCCTTCGACCTCATTTGCTGAGAATTGCCGAGGATAAATTTGAGGTAAGGGCGAATGATGCAGTAAATTTGCATTTGAGGTTTGATTGGGGAAGGATCACTAGGGAGTTAAGGGAAGAGGACAAGAGCTAGTGCCAGCTGATGGTGGGAGTGACTTCTGAGGTGGTCATGGACTACTTCTTATTCAGGTGCAGGCTCAAGTGATATTGACTGTTTATGATAATGGATTTGTTTAAGAAAGTGAAGATACCCTGGTTGATCTTGTATAACTGATTTACTGCATTCAACGTATATATCAGTATCAAAATGACGGCTCCCTCATTCGAACTACATTTCCTACTTGTCAGTGCTCCCGTCATTGATAAAAATCAGGGATTTCTTGAACATTTCCAGAGAGTCGTATCTCAGTCCTCGATCGGGGTGTAAGCACAGGCAGCAGATGATGATCAGGACGATCAGGATGAAGCTAGAGACAGTGAAGGATGATATCATGATTATGTGACCGAACTGGAACAAAAAGGTAGAAACCGACTAGGCGCAGGGTCCTCCGTTGGGAACCCCATAATTTATGTTGGAAAATACATAGTAGGGAGGATCGGAGTTGAGAGAGCACCAGCCTGAGCAGTTGAAAAACATTTCCAGCCAGGCTAGCTGATTTGTGAGAGGATACTGAGTGGTGTTCCAATCTGTGCAGCTCTGTACGTTTATCGGGAGAGTGTTGTCAGATCTGTAGGCGACAATGCCCATTTTGTTTAGTACTGCTGTGTATGGAGGTGGTACCTTGAGTTGAGTACCCCTGGGAGTTGGTGTAGTAGCAGGGGCAGTTGGACTTGCAAAGGAGGTTGTTTCCTGCTTAGATGGTGGACTGATAGGAGTTAGTGGTGGGGTTCTAGCACTGTTGGGTGATGAACTAGGGAGTGACTGAGGTGCCAATGCCCAAGGTAAGGAAGGAGAGCATGTAGACTCCCATGGTGACGGCATAGAAAACAACAAATTTATTTTTCTTTCTGATGAGTCCGTAGATGCCTGAGAGGGAGGAGAGGATCATGAGGAGGGAGGTGGAGAGGAAGATGGAGATGAGGATCGTGCGGAAGGAGGTTTGGACCTGGATGGTGACTGAAGAGATGATGAAGGAGTAGACCAGCACGTAGAGGAGGGAAATGCCGATGAGGAGAGTGATGACTATTCCGATTGAGATGAAGTACTTGAGTCGGTACACGCTCAAAAAGCACATCTATTCTGATGCTAGATTATAATCATACCCTGACCGACATCACTCACCCAGCCATCACTATCTATCTGAGACAATACCTATGCTATACGAGTACAAATAAATACGAATACAATACAGACTATAATCAGTCAGTTATCCATAGACCGTTGTCTGCTCGACTACCCCTGTGGCCGTTGCCACTCACTTCCTACACACGACTGCTGATCAGTAGCAAGTTGTTGTCAAAGCCGATCAGCTTGTTCTCGACAACAGCAACACCCTCCTGCAAATTCAGCAAATTCAGTATCTGGTGGGAGCAATAGGCCAGAGGAGTCCTGTTCTCACTGTTCACAGCATTGAGGTTGGGAGTTTTGGGAGCAGTCAGGCAGCGGGTTATCAGGGTGAGACAGTTGCTCTTAAATATGTAGTGCAGAGGAGTGAAGTCTATCTCGGATATTGTATACTTTTTTAGCAGGGAATGCTCGGGTCTGCTCCAGCATCCAGGAGAAAATTTATGAACTCCTGGTTCATGTACTTGCTGGCGTAAAAGAGAGGTGTGTTCCCCTTGTAATCTTTCTTGTTGGCCTGCTCTGGAGTGAATTTGGCATTGAGGGCCTTCACTCCTATGAAGTTGTTATCTGCAGCCAGCGCCAACAACTTATTGACGTACACCACGGCTTTAGCTTCTAAAATATACTACTCTGTACTTTATTTGTTTTCGACGATCTTCCTCTTGATGGCTGCTTCCTGTGACTCCTCGTTGTTTTTCAATGTCGATTTGGGCTTTCTCTCCAGATCGTTGACAGTCCTGCAGCTGTAGACTGTCGACTTGACCGTTCTGCCTGAGTAACTTGAAGCCTTGCTATGGTCGTAGTTGTCAAGGGTCAGTTTTAGATTTTTTTCGTAGTGGTGGGCCTTTAGGATCTTGCAGATGACGGCTATCGAGTCATCAGACAGAGTTGGAAGGCTGGTGTCCATTCCTCCTGTATAAAACTGAACCATTGAAATGGAGTTTCTGATGGGTGCCTTGTGCTTCTTCAGAAGTTTATCTCTCTCCAGGTAGTTGAGCTAATAAGTGTTGAACTGGATAGGGAAAGAGGTACCAGGTCATCGGTGCACTGCTCGTTGCAATCCTTAACAAATAGCCCGCTGGGAGGATGGTACTTGTTGAGAGACATGAAGACCTTCTTAGATTGCCCATTCTCTCCCATGTACTTCAGTGGTTTGTTTGACTTAGGACGGGCGATCTTGTGCTTAGCCAGTTCCTCCTTAGCGATCTCCCTTGCTACCTCGAGCTCCTTCCTTCTCTCGAACTATACGATTTGCTCCTTGATCTTGTTGTTTTTGTTGTGCTTAAAGTTTTTTCTGCTATCTCTGACCGCTTTCCTGATCTGGTCAAACCTGGCAATGATATCTTCTGCTATTTTTAGCTCCAGCCTGCTGATGTCCTCGTACTAGATGTTCTTTATGGCTGCTCTGATAAACTGCTTGTCTACGCATTTGCTCAAAAGAGGGCTGGTCTTCAAGATGAACCTCATTTACTGCTCTGTCAGGAACTCCTTAGTTGAGTAGTACTTGTCGAGCAGAAATTATCGGGAGAGGAAGACCTTGTTGTCTTGGTCTAGTTTCCTGGATATCTCCTCGGCAGCCAGAGTTTAGAACTAGTGCATGGAAATGAACCTGAACCGCTAGCACATCTTCAAAAATTCAGTATGGTTGAACTTGTTCTTGAGACTGTTGATGTTCCTGACAAGGATTGATTCGTCCTCCTCCGTCCACTTGTAGTCTATTCTTATCTTTTCATACTCGTCCATTATCAGGGACTCGTCCAAAAGGTTTACCTTCGGTTGGCTGGGATTGGCCATTCGCTCCCTTATACGCACCTCGTTCTTGCTGTCACTTATAGCCTGAACTAACTTGGCCTTCAGCTTCTGCTCGCACATCGGGTACTTGTTCTTTAGCTTTAGCCACTCAAAGGGATCCTTTGACTTGTTCTCCTTCATTACAGGCGCATAGCTTTTGTTGAGGAAATTGTTGAGCTGAGTATTTACTTTCTTCCTGCTTTCCTCGATCGACTTCTCCAGTTGTGCCATCATGTACTGAAATCGTTGTTGGGAGGTCTACAGCTTCAGCCAGGCTTGTTTGTCGACGACCAGCTCCTTGAAGAGTTATTCGAGATCGTCTTAGGGGCGAGGGTGCTAGCAGATGCTTTGAAGGGCCTGAATGATTTGTTAGTAAGGGCTGGCGTTGCTAGTGGTGTGGTAGATGGAAGGCAGGCAGTAGAGCAGCTGACTGGTGAAACTGCCCTCGTGCTTCTTTTGTAATGTGTTGATACTGATGTTTTCCATTTATGGAATATAAGCTCAATATTACTATTGCCAGTCAGCACTGAACATACTTTCTCCAAAGATGCATGTATAACTTATTGTTATAGGGAATCATCACTACACTTTCGGCCTGTTCTCATCAATGAACTTCCTTATGAGGGAGTAAACCTCCTCCTCCTTCTCGTGCTGGTTGCCACCCTTGGCCCTGATCTGGTGATAGGCTTCGTGATCGTCCCAAAAATTAGCTATTCTTTGGTCTTGACTAGTGAAGCCCGCCTATTCTATCACGTGTAAAATGATGTCGTAGCCCTTCTCCACCTCCTACTCACTTATCTGCACTCACTACAAAAGTACCCCGTTTTTGCTGAGGGCCTCATACCAGAGCGAATCAGACTCGTTCATGAGTCGGATGTCCATGGGGTTGTTGTCGCAGATCATGATGATGGGTCCCTTGGCCTCGTTGATGGACTCGATGTTGACGATGGTATCCTCGATGAGATACTGTGCCTTCAGTGCTTCTGAGTAATAGTGCACGTAGTCGACATCGTTGGTTTCCATGCTTTCGAGGAAGCACTAGCAGCCAGCTTCCAGCAATTTCTGAGGCTACTTTAGTCAAGGGGTACAGAGCAGTTGATGAGGACCTTCACATTCTCGTCGATCAGCCTGGTCCTGATGTAGTTGATTAGGTTTCTCCTAAAACTGCCCTCTGATTATCTATTGCACGTTATCACTATCTTCTTTATGTTGGGGTGCCTGCTCCTCCTTACCAGCTATGCCAGTGATACAGACAGCAGGCTCTTCTTCTGCTCAACTCTCTCCTTTTTGTTCCTCATAAAGAGGTAAACGCCTAGGGCAGCCATTGATACTCCCAGGCAGACAGCTTCGTGCTCTTTGAGGTAGTTGACTATCGAGGTCATTTGTTGGAATTCAATGAACTATATAATTAATTATGCCTGAAGAATATCAGGGCTCACTCTGCTGGAAAGTGCCTGTTGTACTCCTTCTTCAATTACCTTAGCTGCTACACACACCTGAACATTTCCTTTCGCTTTGTCTGCTTTAGTTAGAAAGAGGGCTCTGCGGAGGTCTAGTGCAGCAGCCTACAAAGCTTTTCCCCTAATATTTACAGCTCATTCGACAGGTTGTGTCTTGTGTGTCTGATGTACTCATCAGAATTGACCAACAGACTCTCTATAGTGTCGTGTTCATCTTCAAGAATCCTTATGGTTGCAACCGAACTGAGCATGTTGACCTCTTTACTGTTTTCCTGGTTTAACGAGCTCGTTCTGCTCTCTTGTATCTGTTTGTCTCTGATGCGGATATACTTGGACGTTTCTTGAGGAAGAAGATTTTCCTCGCTTTTAGCCCTCTTCAGCTTACGTATTTTACTCTGATAGGCCTTTTATTTCTCCTTCTGAAGCATCAGCTAATTGACCAAGTATTCATTCTGCCTAGTTAGCACCTCACACATGTAGGAAGAGTCAGGTCTCACACTAGTCCTCTATCTATATGACCCCATGACAGTCTGATTAAGGGAGGTCTCTATCCGAGACTGTTCAACCTTTCTGTGTTTCTTCTGTCCCAGCATGAAGGTGTTGTAGTCAACCTTTTTCCTTTGGGGTGACATCATGAACTACCTTAGGCATTGACTGTCAGGGTGCCTGTTTTCCTTGTTGTGGGGATTGATGACATAGCTGAGTTTTTTTCTTTGCATGGAGGTGACGGATAGGTTTGATTTTGAATATAATATCAAATTAGTCTGACACGATAACGACAAACAGTAAAGAGAGGGAGTATCATTTATTTTAAGAATTTTAAGCAGATGTATCAGCCCTTTAATTTAAACTTATAGCTGTCTAGGGAATGTATATAATACGTAAGTAAGAAGAGGTGATTTGTTCAGGGAAATCAAAACTGACCAGAGAGAGGTAAAGATAGTCTTAGTTTATGCTCTTTTGGTAAGTATTTGGCTTATGGGTTAATTCACAAGGCCAGATGCTGGGGTATGGAGGTAGCGGTTAGAAGTTTGAGTTATATAAACTTTTCTAAGAGTAGATGAACAAAAACAAGAAGCAGTATCTGAAGTCTTTCCTGAAGGGTCCTCTAAACATGCAGAAACCCCTCGCTGATTTGCCCACCATCCCAACCCTCCAAAAATAAAATAGCTTCTAAAATATTGACCTCTGCACTCGCTTCCATTAGTGCTTCAAAGTCTACAAAGAGCCAACCCGCCCTAAGGACAAAAGGCACAAATATGAGCGAAAGGTCCGCACTCAGCTCTTCTAAGAGGGAAAGAGCTCCAAGGTCCGATCTCGGACCAGATAGACGAGGAGCTACTCGTCTAACTCTGAAAGGGGCCCCAATGTTGTAAAAAAAGTTGAGAAGGTAGGTGGTCTTAAAAGGGCGGCGAGCATGAAACCTCCTTCCAAAAAGAAGTAGACCGGTCGGAAGAGCCACCTTGAGGTGAAGATAGTGTTCCACCTGTGACATTTAATATTGATCTGTTTATAAATACTTATGCTGCATAAAATCAGTGCATGCTCAGACGACCCCATTATCAGTGCATCGACTGGAGCTCTCTCCTCAGCTCCTCCAAAGTGTTGCTGTTGTTGTTCAGCAGCTGGGCCAGCTCCTAGTCCTCCTCCAGGTACTTGCTGTCGTCGGCAACAATAATCACATCGTCACTGTCAAACTTGCGAACCCACGCAATCTGCTTCTTTTATTCCCTCTTCTCAGGTCTTTTCGTCACCCCCTGAGTTTCAAGCTAAAAGAGTCGTCTGAGTAACTATCCTTTTTGTGTTTTGGTGAAGAGCTGAATACAGTGAGAAGTACATTCTCTTTGAGGTCCTTAGCTTTCCTCTTGAGCAGTTTAATCTGCTGTGCCTTGTACTCGTTGTCTTATCTCTTCTAGCTTGCCTCCTTAACTCTCTGGGATATCCTGAGGTGCTATGTTTTGAGGTGCACATTCTTTACAATTTACTACTCAAACTCATCATCGATTTTGGAGTACTCGTCCTGCAAAATCTATAGTTTCTCCTGCAGCTCTTTGATTTTATTTCTTTTTATGCTTTTGGAGGATGGGTTGAAAAATGAACTTTTGGTGTCCCTCACCATCGACACATTCAAAGGGTTGATCACGCAACTGGAAGCCAGGTTGATGATGCTGCTGGACATTGAAGCCTCCTTCTCTGACTTCGATATGAGCTGGTCATTGAGTCGGGAAATAGGAAGGGTTGTGAGTTCTCTCCTAACCTACTAGCAGTAAAAGGGATTTTATTCAATATCTAGGTCATCAAGACTGGTCAGTTTCTGAAGAGTAGCGAAGGTGTCATCGAATTTGCTGATCTTATTCTTGTATAGATTGAGGGTCCTCAGCTGAGACAGTTTTTTTAGGGGATCTATATTGGCTATTTGGTTGTTGGAGGCATAGAGTTACTCTAGATTCTCGAGTGACTCAAGGGGAGCTAGGTTGTATACCTTATTGTGGCTAATGTTTAGGGTGACCAGAGTATCGAGGATGCTCAAAGGTTGCAGGTGGGTGAGACTATTTTTGGACAGGCTAAGCTGCCGAATAGAGGTCAGCTATGATATTCGGAAGTCTTAGACATCGTCGAACTCCTCCAGGTTGAGATTGCTGAGCATTAAACTTTTGATTCGTTCTATTCTGCTTTTGGAATCCCAGAACATTGCGCTTTTGATGATGAGGGAGCGTTCGAGTTGGACTGATTGGGGTTGCTGGTTGGAGAGGACTTGTGAGCCAAGAAGGAAGTTGAGTTTGCTGCTGAGGTCCTGAATGTCCGATTATTATTTCTTCTTCTTGAAGGCCTGTGACATTTAAAATATTTCTGCAGACACAACAATAATATCATTTACAGTGTAAACCAGTCATCTTTTGTCACTTGTATAGTATTTTCTTTATTTATTAATCAAAGCCACTGACCTTTTTTTCTTTTATAATCAAGTAATAATGGAACAGGATTCATAATAGTCAATTCGCGAGAGTGAATAGGAATAGGAAGTATATGAGAGAGAGGAGAATCTATAGTGCTAGGGAGATGAGAAGAGATTTGAAGGGATGTCCAAGAGCCAGCGGAAGAAACTGATCAAGAAGGAAAAGTGGGAAAAGGAGAAGCTGAAGAGGCGACAGTAAAAGAGGTAAAAGGAACGGCAGAAGAAGAAGGAAAAGAAACAGCAGTAAAAAGAGCAAAAGCAGCCAGAAGAGAAGAATAAGATAGAGGAGTAGCATGAGTAGCATGAGTAGCATGAGTAGCATCTCAATATGCGGAAGAGGAAGGAGGACTACGTGTAGAAAATGAAAGAGGGGGTTCCTGTGGTCATCGACCTGCAGTTTTATGATAAAATGACATAAAAATAGCAGAACAGTCTCATTAGGCAGTTAAGCCACTGTCATTCCTCCAACCGCAAGAGCGAGAAGGCCTTTAACTACATTCTGACCTCAGTCACAAGTATATTGTAATATATGCAGAGTAAAGGCAGGAGGAGTTATCTAAAAAGTACAACGTAGACAAGTGGGGAATTGCCATCCACAAAGAAAGTATTCTTTAAGTGTTCGGCCCCGAGAAACTGGTCTATTTGACTGGAGACGCATAGGAGGATGTCGATATTCTCGACCCCAAGTATCAAATTGCTGACTTAGGCTGGTATACGTCATTGGAGGGATAGTCGACCACAACAGACTAAAGAAGATAACATACGACTACGCAAAGGAGAAGGGAGTAGCAGTGAGAAGGCTACCAATGCACCACGTTAAGCTAAAGGCGAGTGTTCATCTGGCAGTCAACCACGTGTGGGAGTGGATGTTGAAGGCCTACAACGGAGCCAGTTGGGACGATGCGCTCAAAGCTGTTCTTCCTCTCAGAAAGCTGGAAACATATGCAGAGTAGTGAATGATATTATCATTGAATCAAATGTTTAAATCCTCAAAAGTGTCTATCTTTGCTTTCCTTATTCTCTTCTGTTTGATGGCCTCTTTTGCCTCAGGAAGAAAGCTACTGATGATTCACGAGCTATTCAGGCACGGGGCGAGGTATCCGGTTTCTCCACAGCAGAATGACTACAGCGGGTACTCAACCAAGCAGAAGGAAAATGGAGAACTGACTCTGTAAGGCAAGCACATGCACTATGTCCTCGGCAAGCTCATCTATGACAATACTGGGCACAGCTCTTCGAAGGAACCCAGTACATGCAGAAGTACCACCCCAGTCAATTTTACGTGAAGAGCACCAATGTAAACAGGACCATCGAAAGTGTGCAAGCACATTTGTTGGGATTGTTGTAAAAACTGCCGCCTTCTATTCTACCGGTAGAGCAGATGGAGTACTCGATGCCTCCTATGGCGTAAGCAGAAGGCTATGTGGAGGAGGTGGACAATGATACTTCTTTTAAGGTCTACGGAGGAATCAACACTGACTTTCACATGATACCCATTCACACAGAAAAGCAGACATTCGTACCTGAAAGTTCATCGTACAGATACCGGGCAAATCCTTACGATGAAGGGGACTACTTGGTGAAGTATGAGTCTGAGAATTGTCCGAATCAGAAATTTTGGGGAAAAGAGAACTTGGCAAGCGACCATGCCATGAGGATTAAGAACAGTAAGGAAGTGAAGGCCTTTCTGTAGAAATTAGGAGAAGTGGTGGGCTAGACCGTAAGGTACGAGGAGGCCTACACATATATAGATGACTACATTTGTGCCAGGTACCTGGGCTAGGAGTACCTGCCTTTTTTTGGCAAAGACGACACTGACAGGACAGCAGGTATACATATTTGAACTTAGATTTTGTAATGCTGAGTTCCACCTTATTCAAGTTGTTTTACTCTCAGGACCAGATAAAGACGAGTAACAGCCAACTGCTGCAGGTGATGCTATACAACATGAAGCAGAGTATAATCGGGAAGGGTCCAAAAATGGTTATCTACAGTGCCCACGACACCACCATCCTCAGTCTGGGTGCGGCCCTCAACTTCCTCAACATCTCCTGCCTTCTCTAGTACTACTACGATGGGGCCGATAACTCAGACACCTGCATCAACAAGTGGCCTGTCTTTGCCACCAACTACGTGGTTGAACTCTGGGAGGAAGACAATTTATCGCATTCTATTTCAGTACATTCCTACCTATCACAGATCCTCTATAACGGAGTGGAAAGAAAGATCCCTATTTGCGGATATAGGACCAGCTGCTCCTTCAAGTAGTTTTAAGATTGGGTCAACGACTTTGTCCTTGACGATCCCAATACCATCTGCGGAATCCACGAGCAGTACCTCAAACTGTACATTGTCATTGCAGCCCTCAGCCTTCTGGCCTTCGTCATTCTGGTTTTCTACCTAAGAGGAAAGTACAAAAAAAAAATTGAGGAGAAGATGGTGGAGATGGAAGAGAAAAAAGGGTACTTCGAGCAGTTCGACTAGAAAGAGGCCGGGTCGCATCAGAAGGAGCAGAAAGAATGATATACTTGTTATATGCGTTGATCTGATCCGTAGTGCTGCTGAGAAATTGGTGATCTAAGGTAATGGTGAAGCTATATTGTGGGAAGGAAGGATGAAGTGATACTGAAGACTGACAGACTATATATAGTGTAAAGCATCAGTGAGCAATCTAGTTGTTCTCCTTTTCTTCCTGGGTCTGCTCCTCCTCCATCAGCTTGTATGAGTTCTTAGCCTATCTCTCCTCTGACTCGATCTTCTTCTGCAAAATGTCGAACCTCAGGGTGCCGTAGACTTCTTTCAGCACCTGCTCTCTCTGCAGGCTCAGTTGCTAACTCTTCACCTCCGGAAACACCTCAGTGATCTCCTCCTTCTACTGGTTTATCATGTTGCGGATTATCTGCTCGGCGCAGCTTCTGGCCAAAAGAGCCATTCCCATCTCCAAGGATATTACCAGCAGCTCTTGGCATGAGTACTCGGTCACCTTGGTGATCAGCTGCTGCTAGCAGATGGAAAGCAACCCTTCTAGACTGTAGTACTCTGCCATTTCTCCTAGCATTACCCAAAACTCATGCCCATAGTCCTTTGAGGTTACCACCAGCCCAGAAGTCAGGTAGGTTAGCATAATTTCGAAAAGGATAGAGTCGTTGAAGGGAACAACGATAGTGGACTCCTTCTCAAGATAGTTTCCTGAAATTAACATTTTGAAGTAGGGACTGCTGAGGGAGAGGAGGGCCCTGTTTGATCTGACCTAGCACTCATTCTTGAGGTCGAACACGACATCCGAGTAGGCGGTCGAGTTTCTTTTGTTCTATATGAACTACCTAAATAGAGAGTCCTCCAGCACTAGAGTAGATTAGACATTTTTTGCCCTTTTTCCAAGCACCGACTACCTTTCCTCCCCAACAATGTTCGATTTCATCTCCTGCTCCATCTAGACCTTGGAGTCAGCGATGCTTATCCCATACTGATAGACAAGCTGCCTTTATATATTGCCGTATCCATTGTATAGGGTCATTGCCAACTATTTGAGCTATTTGAGAGTAAATTGTTAATTTATGGCTTATAGGAAGTTGTCCATGGACTGCTGGCTAGCAAAACGAGAAGCAAGCAGCCCTTTGCAGAAGGAGTGAGAGGTGCCCTCCGATGAAAGAACCTCTTGCCATTCTAAGGTCTTCACTTATTTCAAAGATTCTATATCTTCAGGTAGGGTTTTGCAGTTGAGGAAAAATCTCTTTTTTGACTCAGTGATGTTGATATAGTGGAGGTCGTTGAAGTACTACCCGTTGAAGCCACCAAATATGAGCATGCTGCTGCCGAGGAAGCAGGCGCTGTGCCTCCTCCTGGCTTTGGGACTGTCTCCAGCTATTTTTGCAGTGGATATCTGATCCTTCTGAGGATCCAGGACTAGAATATCGTTGAGGTCATTGCAGAACCTTCCTCCAAAGACGTATATTTTGTTCTAGTAGACTGTTGAGGTGTGGCCCCATCTTGTCAAAAAAGTGTTGTCTTTCATCCTGCGCTCCCTCCACTACAGGCCCTCCACTGTGCCCTTTTCGATCAGGGGAGTCAGATCGATCGAGTATATGTCGCTGAGGCATCTGTACTTGCTGTGGCAGCCTGCTACTATGAAAAACTAGTTGCCTATCCTTGCAGAAGAATGGAACCTTCTCGCGCATGGGCGGGGAGTGCTCGGCGTGGCAGGGATCTATAACCAGGACATGGTTAGGAAATTGAAGATCCAGAGGTCATCCATGTCGGTGATTCCCTATCCCCCGTGGACAACCAAGTAGGGATAGAACAGTTATGAGGTGTGGTAAGTACGAGCCCAAGGAGCAGGTTCATTACACTTCGGGCTTACTTCGATCCACTACTTGGTCTTCCAGTTAAGGAGACTGATGCTGTTGAATCTTTGCTTGTTGGCCCCTCCCCCTCCGAAGAGAATGAGCCGATCATTGTCTTTATCGTAATGCATGGTGCAATTAGACCTGTGTGAAGGGACGTCTCCTGTGGTGGAGATTTATGTCCACTCCATGGTGATTGTGTTGAAGGTCCAGAGATCGTTCATGTAATTGGAGTCTATATGAGTGGAGGAGTACCTGCGTATCCGCCGAAGAAGACGACCTCGTCCTCGAGGAGGGCACAGGAGTGTCCCCAGCGTAGGTTGGGAAGGTGTCCGTTTTTGTCATTGTGCTTGACTGCTTTCCAGGATAGTTTTTCCATGTTTGATAGAAATAATAAATGTTCGATTAGGCAGCACAGAACATAGAAGCTTTAAATACAACAAATACCCTTCCCAAAGCTTGCCTTTACAAATTCTTAACTGCCATCGAATGCTATCACTTATGGTCATCGAGGGAACTTCCTTATTGCTGCCTCTCTTCTGTAATTTTAATTGTTGTATAATAATGAGCGAGACAGAAGATATCAAGCCTCCCAAAGTGCTAAGATTCCTCAACGACTACAGGAAAAAACTGTCCCTCCTCAAAATCAGATCGTTCTACGCCAACCACCTCTGCAAACGGAACTGCCTCCAAGGAAATCTCAACAAAAACAATGAGTCCTGTCTCAAATAGTGCGACTAGTGGCTCAACAAGTTCTACGAGGTCAAGAGCAACAAGAACCCTGACACTGACGAAATGGCCCTAGTCAGCAGCAGCTAGATTCCGGAGGCTCAGCGACCAGAGTACGAGAGAGGGGTGGCCAAGCTGAGGCTGTCCATAAACAGCTACATCGAGTAACTCGAGTCGATGGTGTAGACAAAGATACAGGCAGAGAGCAAAAAATGATATGTGTGACATCAGCACTGAATACTGTCATGGTTTGTCCTTCTGTTTAAGGTTGTCCTTGGGATTAAATATGGGGATTTAGTTTAATAATCTTTATTAGGGAAATGTCCTTCTTTAAGCTGTTCAAAAAGTAAGAGAGACTCTAACGTAGGAAGTAGAACTCAGGAGAGGTCAGTGAAAAACTGAACGTCACCAACGTCTTCAATAAGTCCGAAGAGGTCCACACCTCCGTCTCCAATAAAAATTTATAGTACAACTCCTCACAGCAGAGGAAGGACCACTACGATCTCCTCCTCAAAGCCAGCATCGTCGACCTCGAAAAACTCAAGCAGCAAGCCTGGAATGGAGTCCCCCAGAGTATATATAAAAAGAGATAGATCACCGCAGTTAAGTATGGAGGCTGCTCCTCAAATACATGCCCACCAATCGGTAGAACCAGGCCCCCACTCTTCAGCGCAAGAGAAAGGAGTATTTTGTGATGGTCAACACCTACATCGAGAATCCCAGCCTCTAGCAAGACGCCCAGTAAAAGAAAATATTCAAACTCATCAACGACGACGTGTTGAGGACCCTTCCAGATAGCAACCTCTTTAGACATGAAAAAATACAAAAAATGATGAGAAGGTAAAACTTGTCCTACGTAGATTGCTGTACGTCTGGCACATGAGGCATCCGGCCAGCGGATATGTGCAAGGCATCAACGACATAGTGACACCCTTCATCGTAGTTTTTTTGTCAGACTACGCAGAGGTCAACCTGGCCACACTTGACGTACCTCCCAACCTCAACGACATTGAGGAAGAGCACCTGAGCAACATAGAGGGTGACTCCTACTACTGTCTGAGTAAAATACTGGATGGCATCCTGGACAACTACACCAGCTCATGGCCAGGGATTCAGAAGTCATTCGGGAAAATATCGGAAGTAATAAAGAGAGTGGACCCTGATCTTCTGAGTCACTTTGAGGCGGAGAACATAGATTTTTACCACATGTACTTCAAGTGGGTGACTTGCCTCCTTCTGCGGCAGTTCACGATGAAGATATGTCTGAGATTGTATGACACTTACCTTTCCTCGGAGAACAGTTACTTCAGCCTCTGCCTGTTCATATTTGCCTCGATAGTGCTGAAGTACTCAAAGAAGTTCAAGAGCATGGGGTTTGAGGAGATGATGATCTTGCAGCAGAACATGCCCACGAAAGAGTGGACGGAAGAAGACCTAGCCACCATCATTGCCGAGGCATACGTCTACCAGAGCTATTTTAAGTGATCAATGCACACACTTTGTAGTACATATATGCACTCCCATGTTAGCTCCTATAAAAGTGCTGTTGCTGTAGGTTGCTATCGACACCAATACCAGCACTCCCTATGAAGGAAAACGATAGTAAAAGCAGAAAAGCATACATGATCACCTTCCGATTAATTAAGAATCATCTCCTCTTCTCGATGAGCTGCATCTCCTTCAGGGCTATCACCAGCTTTCTCTCTATGTTCCTCAGCCCGTCGATCCTCTCCTCCTGCTCAAATACTACCTTCTCACTCTCTTCATGCGCACGGTCTGCCTCCTTGATCTCCCGCAAAAGCTCCTCCTTCTCGCTCAGTGCCTCCTAGATTAATGCTGTCAGATGGTCGTTCTCCTCCTTTTGCCTGCTGACCCCCATTTAAAGGTGCTCCTCGACCTATCTGTACTACTCTGTGAGGTTGTATATAAGCTCTGTAGTTTTTTCCTTCTCCTGTACCAGTTGCTCTATCTGCTCTTAGTACTATTGCCTCAGCATATCGATGTTCAGGCTGTTGAGTTGCTCCTTCTGTTCTTCACACATTTTGGTAAAGTACTCAGTCTAGGCAGTCAGAGTTTCAATTTGGTAGTTCTGGGTGTCCAGCTTTTTCTGGTACTAGAGCACCTTGCTTTCCAGCTTGGCAATGTAGAGGTTGTCTGAGCTTTTGGTATTGGGCGTATGTCTTCTCGTGGAGGTCGACTCCTTCATTTTGTCGTAGTCGGCTATGGACTGGGAGTATTAGCTGTAGTTTTTTGTCCTCCGACTGGCCTTGTCGAGTGAGTAACTTGGCTGTAGGTAGCTGTTCGCGAGATTCATCTCAGTTATCACTATTATAAATATACTAACGTCTCCATACATATTATCATGGTAGGAAGACACATTGCTGAAGTAAGAATGGAAATTCACATATCTGATCACTCGATTTTTATCATCTCCTGAATTTTTTCAGAAAAGATCTCGTCCAATATACCCAGCATCTACTCCCAGAACTTGACCTTCTCGTTCCTCAAATTCATGGCTACGTACTGCTCCTTTCCTTCAGTCACTCCCGGATGCATGGGGCTCTCAAAAAATACATTAGTCCTCCCGTAGCTGGCCTCACAAGTATCCACAACAATCCAGCACTTGTGGACCTCAAACTCTTGAGGGTGCAGCAGGTAGAAAATTGGACAGGGGTCGTGGATGGGCGGGTAGGGAATGTTATAGGCCACTTTGTACATCTTTTGGTATTGCTCCAGCATAGTGTAGCAGGCCTGAGCAAAGGGAATGCTTAGCTTGCTGTGAAGGTGATCGAATATCGACTGAGTCGCAACATTCTGGTGAGTGACTTCGAGAGGAAACATCACAAAAGGAACCTTGGCCTTGTTGAGCAGTCTCAGGGTCTAGGCGCAAGCATGGGCGTCGAAAAAGATGTTAAACTCGGCTGCAGGAGTGATGTTTCCTTTACCAACTGCTCCTCCCATAATCACCACCTTCTCTATCCTCTCCAGAATGTCAGGGTAGGCCAACAGAATTATGGTGAAATTTGTCAGAGAGCCAGTGTTGGCCCATATCACTTTCCCTTGGTGTTCCTTGATCCTTCTGTAGATATGTTCAAAACTATGTTCAGTGGTTGCCGTTTTGGGAGACTGGGGAAGGTTGACTCCTCCTAAACCATTGCCTCCATGCATGTGCTCGGCTAACACCATCTCTCCCTTTAGAATCTGATTGGATCCAGCGAACACCGGAATATCGCTTCTGCCGATGTTGTACAGGACATCTAGAGCATTTCGCGTGGTGTTTTTGAGGCTGGTGTTGCCGGGTGAGGTGGACACTCCGAGGAGGTGGAGCTGGGGATTATGGGCAGCATAGATGATGGCGAAAGTATCGTCGAGGCCTGGGTCGCAATCAAGCCAAATTGCTATTCTCTTATCTTACATTTATAGACCCCTCAGTAAATTCAAATGAAAGCTAAAAAAAAGAAACACAATTAAAAATATCAGAGGATGGGAAAGTAGTAGAAGACAGAGTTGAGTTGGCTGGTCTTCCTCTTGGTCGATGAGCCATTCATGAACTCCTTGAACTTCTTTATCCTCTTTGTCTCCTTCTCCGGAGAGAGGGGCTCCTCAGCACACAACTTAGATTTCGTCTGCAGGTTGGGTTCAGTCGACAGGTGCTCCTTCTTTGAGTTCCCCGACAGGTGCTCCTTCTTTATGTTCACCGACAGCCGACTACCCTACCTGTTTGGGCTCTGTTGTTGCCTCTCCTTCTATGAAGGATTCATCTTCAGTATGGAGAGAGTGTCTGTCAGCAATACACCCTCACTCTCTTTCTTCAGCTGTTTGAACCGTTCCTCAAGAGCCGATTTTCTGGCTTAGCTGTCCACGAGCTCTTCTTCGGTGGGAGTTTAGAATGCCTGTATTTATTTAAACTAGGATTGTAGTCGATGATTTGGGTGCTTGACTCTGGAGGCTTGTGCTTTGAGAAAGGTCGAGTGGGGGAGATGGGCTCGGAAAGGCCTCACTACATTAGATGCCTCTGTTCTTATTCTGTTTCTCTCCTCCAGCCTGCTGTGGCCGGGTCTCTATGAACTATTCTCGAGTAAATCTCTTTGCTCAAATTACTTCTGAACAAGCACTTTTTTCTTTTATATTTCCTTCCTTCTTTCTTTCCACTTGTCGCTAAGGGATATTTTTTTGGAGCTGCTTCTGATGTCTGACTTGATAGACAATTATTTATTGAAGAAGCCATGGTTGGTGACTGATAGTTTAGCCTTGACTACCATAGCTGATGCGCAGGTGGACCGCATGTTGGAATTGCTAAGGCACCTGGCATTGCTGTTGAACTTCTTTTCCTTCTTCTCCTTCTTTCTGCCCTTGCAGTTGAACTCCTGTAGCTTCTTCTTTAGCAGTTTGTTCTCGCACTTCCCCATGAGCTCCTTCATGTCCAACTTATCTCCTTAAGGGTCGCTGTCGGACATTATTTCATTCTAGTCAAAATTCTCGTCCTTTTCCTGTGCCTGCCTCTCGACGTATGGCTTCATTTAGTTAATAATGCCTTCTTTGGTGTACCCCACCTCCACCAAAGTCTGAACAGGGTCGCACTCAATTATGAATATGCTCTTTAGGAGACTAGCTGCTAGTTACCTGTAGTCCTATTAGTTGAAGTGGTGCGTCTGCCCTTGTGGGTCCCTCCAACCGTAGAGGCTGGTCTAGAGGGTGTAGCTGAAAGCAATACCCATGTTGTTGATGGTGGACCTGATTGTGCTCTCCTTGTCTCTGCTGATGCCATATGTGCAATCTTGATAACTGAACCTAGGCTCCAATTTTTTCATGACGATGGACAGCAGTTTAACATCTTCTCTTTCGTTGTCCTTGCAGGAGAAGAAGAAGGAGTTGAGTCTAGCTACACGAGGAGGTACTTTTTGCCGTGGCCGTGGAGATCGATCATATACTTAATCTTCTGGCTCTTGGTTATCTGGTAAATCAGCTGTTTGATTTTTACAGTTTCTGGGGTAAGTTACTAGAGTGATGCGAGTAGTACCTTGATGATGTAGTCTCCCCACTGTCTGTTGAGGTCGAGGCCTGCCATGTTGCACCGGGAGCTGCCGTGAATGACTCCGTCAGGGTTGACCATCGGTACCACAACAAAATCATACAATTCCAGCAAATTCTCAGTTATTTTGTTGCACTCTGCCAAGTAGTTCATCATTGCCTCTGCGATGAAGGAGCCCACAGTTTAGCAGGGGTGCTGTCTGGCCAGAACAAGGATGACCTGGCTGTTCTTTGATTATTTTTTGGTAAATTTCAGGGAGGGAAGGATGTTGTTGGCGATAGAATAGCCGATATTCTTGATCTAGATGGTACTGCATAGGACATTGGTTACACTCTCTTGCTGTTGCTGGAAGCCTGCTTGAGGCTGTCGATGGAGCTGACGAGTCTGGAGTAGGTGTAGGGCTGGTTGAGAGCAAAATAAACCTCGTCGTCCTCAAAATCGCAGTCGTACTCGAAGGACAAAGAGGAGTAGCTTTCGCTGGCATGGTGGTTTCTGGGAAGGTTGATGGTGCCAAAAGTGACGCCCTATCCTCCCTTGAACCACCCCCTGCCCTCAAACTGCCTTTTTCTAGCCGAAAATATTGAGATCAGCATTCCCTGGCTGAAAAAGCTGGTCTTTTTTATGAAGTTGACGATGGTGAACCTTCTTCTACCCCTTTCCCTGTTCTTTAGCCTGAAAAAAAACCAATTATTGTAACCGTATGTGTTGAGGTCATTTTCGATAAGCAAATAGTACTCCTTCTCCTCATCCCCGTTCACATAGGCCCTGCAAATATTGCCTGCCTCAAAGTCAGAGTCTATGGAGTCTTACCACTTCTCAAAATTGTGCCTGTCCTCCTCAAGCTCCTTGAAAGATTTCCAGTTGTAATCCACCAAAGCATCGATTGGCTTCACTCGCCCCTGAAAACTTCTAGAGTCTCCCCTACAGGCTTCCAGCCGGTTGTAGACACACCGGAACTTCTTTTTGCTGAAGTACTGCTCTAAGCTCAGATTTCCTTTGTTGACCACTTTCAGTTTGAGCTTGAAGGGGTCAGCATGATAGGGGAACTATAGGCACTGCTAATTTAGGGTCTTGTGGAGGAGGTAGAAGGGCCGTTAGAGGTGGAATGTCCTAGGAGCCATATTTTATGGCCTCCTGGTTGTCCTGAGTTCATTGGGTGGCAGGTGCACGTTGAAATTTTGGCTGAGATTTACTGTTATCTCCTAGTTGTTATGGACTAGTTATTATGGCTCCTGCTCGAAGAAGCACTCTTAGCCCTCGTCTTCTTTATTATCCCTCATTAATAATTATAATAGCAGGAGAAGGGAGGAAGAGGGAAGGGAGATGGGAGGGTGAAAGGGACCAGTGAGTGTCTGGGAGTATAGGTTATATAAGGAATTAGAATCACTAATTTCCGGCCTTATAAATTATTGTTTGAGGACAGAGATGCAAGAGCCCTCCTTCGACTAGGACCTCATCGCCATCAAACCCAGAGATTACAAATGCCCCTGCGGTAAAACCTACCTCAGCTACGCAGCCCTATTCACTCACATCAAGCAGAAGCACGACGGAACAGTATATCTCCTCCTATACAGGCACCCGGTAAAATAATAAAGCCTCCTTCCCTCCACTAAAAAAGAGGTCGGCCGCCAGTCAAGCCAAAAACCGACAAAAAGGAGCCCGAAAGAGGAGCATAGACATAGGCTCCTCAAAACAGCAGTGACCCTTTGTTTCCTCCGGAGTCAGCAGAGGATCGGCTACGACGGG
>Ga0100378_1002118_pt1 | contig 20049 bp, 31 predicted proteins | sample CryGeymeta201502_FD_81535 | JGI IMG/M metagenome (GOLD analysis project Ga0100378, IMG submission 81535) | Groundwater microbial communities from Crystal Geyser aquifers in Utah, USA - Crystal Geyser metaG 2015-02 | ecosystem: Environmental > Aquatic > Deep subsurface > Groundwater | place: USA... | reverse complement strand
GAAAAATATTGAATAAGAAGTATAACCTTTATTCAACGCGAAAGCAGATATCCAGCGATGTGAAGGTCATCAAGGAACTGCTTCTCAAGAACACCCATTTCCTTCACCAGAAGAACTGATGATATCAATGTCACTATCGATCATTTTTTGATTCCTGCTGCCGGTTCCATCATTTGGTCCGAAATGTACAGACTGAGGCCCAGAGAAAACATCAGCAGCAGCACTGAAAAGATAAACATTTTGAAGGCACATATGTTGTCTGCTCCAACACATTTGCCCACCCAAGGGCAGTGATGGTCGTACCCTGTAATGCATATGTCACAAGTGTAGCAGTGAATGGTCCTGATTGGTCTCACTATTTTACAAGGCACACAGTATCGATGGTTGGTCTTCATCTCATCCTCTGGCTCCTCGTAAGTGGAGGCTAACCCGGGGTTCGAGAAACCCACTTTAGAATAGGAGTATATATAGAAAAGAAGGGCCAGGACCAGCCCAATTCCAAGCTGAAGTTGCCGTTCTTTTGCTCCAGATACTATGCTGTAGATGAGGAAAGCGGCGAAAATACTGCTGATGATGAGAGTACAAAAGAACACCATGACTACATAGGGAGGACATTACAGTGTGGGCCGAGGACGTACTTGGGCTAGCCGTCGTTTCTGAGGTATTTGAGAGGAATGGTGTTACCAAAGTGTCTCATTGATTGCATGTTACTCACCTATAGCTCTCCTATGTGCTCGGCTGTTCCTATAGAGTTGTCCATTGCGAATATTATTAATAAATGAAGGGACAGCATAAGAAATACACTCGATTCTGCAACGCCTAGACTCTGATCGCAGCCATCCAAGCTCACAAAAAAGATTAGGTATCCAGATAGCTACCCAGCAAACTATGCATGTCTTGCTGAGCGTTTTCAAAAAACCTCTGAGAGCTGTGGAGGATAAGTTCAGAAGAGAAGGTCTTTTTGATGCCATCAACAGAATCACAGTCAGACAGGGGCCTATCGAGTAGCCACTGGCCTGGATCTTCGTAATCAGTGGCAGTTTCACATATTTCTAGATGCCCTTTCAACTCTCATAGTTTCTTATGTTTAGTGACTGGACTAACAATGCTGTAAGGTATGATACAGAAGGAGTCTATGCGGTTCTGACTCAGGAAGACTACCGATAGTTGATCAATCTCCAACAGGGGAGGTAGCTTGAGGCAATAAAAAAGTTCATCAAATCAAATGTATTTTATCCCTATTATCTGGAAGAGAATCATGCACAGGAGTTTGTTTCCCTGATGAGGATCAAAAAGTTAGGATACAACAACAGACTGAACTGGAAGGACGAAGATGGCTCCCATAAGATTGGGGTGGTCTTCAAAGGAATTTTATCCTTGGAGTATGTCTGGAAGAGAAAGCTGGAGATCGCTCAACTAACCAGAGGGATGTACATCACCAATCACTACATCAAAGACCAAATTGAGTAAATAGAAGACTTCGAGCTGGAGCCGATAGAACCCAGAAAAAAGATGTAGCAGAAATTGCCAAGATACAGCTACCTCAGTAAGGCAGACGAAACAGTGATATTGATATTCAACGTCAGACTCATCAGAGAAGAGCCCTACAATGTCAACCCTGATCTTCTTCCTCTCCTCAAGGAAAAATACGAAAAATACGAATCTATTCTTGAAAGGAATATCAAGGTCGATCAAGAGCACAAACTTCATCGAAACAAAAGTTCGATCAAGGAAGAGATAAAGAGGAAGGAGGTCAGAGACACATTCAGGAGAAATGTGAGTCTGTCACTCTCGAAAACAGGATCGATAACATCTCCTGTTCTGAGAACCTTTCATACAATATAGCTGGAGAGTAGTCCCCTGGAAACTGCCAGGACCATAGATATTCCGTAACCAGTAAAGTCATACTCAAAAACAGTCTTTACAGCAATATCCCCTGCCAAGAATAATCACAATCGTTCCTATTCTTCAGAGGGTCCCAAAAGTCTCAGTAGTCGTCGGCTCATTCACAATACATGGATCGAATAAATGAGTAAGAAAAAGCCGAATGCCAAATCATTTTCGACTCTACAATCACTGACGACCTATCACCCACATCGGCATCAAAAGAAGGAGGAATTTTTCAATGAGATCCAAAAGAAATAGAAGCCTGCATTTTTCGTGCCTGACCAGTTTGTGAAGAAAAAACTGAGAATGAAATACGAGAATTTGATAAGCAAGGTGAGAAACATGGATTTGAGCATTGGGAGGAGTGACCAGGACAATGTAACTGGGAGGATGCAGCGATTGGAGGACTACATCGAATCCAAAAGAATAGTAAAGATCAACAATGCAAAAAGGAAGTTTAAATTGCTGAGAGATAAAGTCTAGTACTGATCTGTTCAATTTAATGTATGAAGCATCAAGATTTAGGTTCCTTGCCCTCCACTTATTACTCTTTTTATTCCGTCTTGGGGGCCTACTCCTTTGGAATTTACTTTGTCTATTGCTTTTCAGACTCCAGCTGATGAGGTGGTTCTTATCTCTTGGAAGGCTTTTCCTATTTCATCGGTTCTTTTATTTGGCCTTTTTTGTATACAGTCTGATCAGGAGCCATGTCAACATTGGCTCCCCTGAGAACACTGAACTTCAGAGTGCCAGTGACCACTCCGTCTTCATCCTTGATTTATTATTTGCATGATATTTGTTAAGTTATTTTTGTGAATCTGCTCATTTCAACCTCTGCCTTCCCAATGAGCTTCTTGTCATCGAGGACCTCGAAGATAGCAGTGGTGACACAGGAAGGTACTTCTATTTGATAAGCCTGGTCATTCCACAGAGGAGGGTTCTATGGTGTGTCTTTGACTTTGGGGGTCTAAAATACCTACTAGCCAAATGTCATCTTGACAAAGCACTCCTTTGCTCCCTGGAATGAACTTTTTATGATATCCAGAGATTAAAACCTAAAATTTATAGACTCGATGGGGAGTTCCTCAAACCTGATTTTAAGGTTGGCCCACCCGATCTATTTGCACTTGTAATTCAGGCGTAGTTTCATGTCTATGGTGTCCTTATTGTTCTTGATCAAGAAATCTAAGTCAAGGAGGCCATATCCCACAAGGGAGTCAGATCCTATCATCTGCTTATCGAGGACAAACAACTACAGACTTCTTCCATAGGGTTTATAGCAGCTGTTGATGGAAAATATGAAGTCCTCGTCAAAGCGAGGATCGTTCCCCCCTTTCTTTTTGACCTGGGTCACCCTGTTCTGATTGGAAATGATTATCTTGATGTAAGGATCCATTGTCATCACGCTATTAGGATTGTAGTCTAAGTGAGCGTTGGTGACCTTGATGTGGAGGGCTCCAAACAAAGTGGGAACCCTCAGCATCTTCCGAGCCTCGGGAGTGGTCGTCGTACAGCCCATGTGCAATATGTCAATAAAACTGATTATAAATGCCTCAGTATCAGCTCAGATGCTTGGACTTGCTTTTGATTTACTGGAATCGGCCTATCAGCTCGTCGAACTGCTCATCAGAGTTCACGCTTTGCTGCTGGTTTGAATTTGATCTCAACTGTTTGCTGCCTCTTACTAGCTATTAGTCGGCCTCGCTATCAATGATTCTGAAATTATGCACAAAATTCTTTTTTTCCTCTGCCCTTTTCTTGATCTAGCGTTGCTAGAGTTTACTCAGCTATCTTTTCAACTGGCTCTCTTCTGATAGGATTTCGTGATATTGTTTCTCTCTTTCGGCTTTTGTCCACTTTCTCTGCTGGCACTCGTCCTTGAGGTCAGCTAGCCTACTATATAGACTGTTGAGCTCTATGTTTCTCTGACCGATCGAGTTCTGCTCCTGCTCAAGGCTCTTAAGCTTTTTCTTCCTGCTCTCATATTCCTTGCATACTCTTTACTCTTCTTTTTAGGCTATTTTTATTTTTTAATACAATCGCTTGACCTCACACTTGAGTTATTATTTTCTGGCCCGAGGAGTTCCACAATCAAGCGCTTTTTTTCTCTTCTCCAGTTTTTCAATTTATTCCCTGAGTTATAGATTTTCATTTTGCATTTGACTGTGGTCAGACTCATATACTTCATACTACTAGATCTGGGCACAAATATTGTTATTCTTTTCTTCCAGCTAGAGATACCTTTGATAGAGCTGGTTTTTCTTTTATTGGCAGGCCAGTCTTTACTTCCGGTGAGTTTACTAGCTTCTAGAGTAGTCTTGTTTTTTCTGATGCATGAGCCTGTAGCCGTCATTGACATCCTTTATCCTTTTGTCAATGCTTCTGATCTGATCTGCTAAGGATGTGAGCTTACTCGCCTTTTTATTATGCAAATCCTTCATCTTCTTTATTTCGGCTTACTTATCAGCCAGAATGACCTTGTAGTATTTCAACTCCTCTTCGCCCAAAAAAATATCATACTCCAACATCAGAGTGTTGTATATCAAGGGCTGGAGCTAATTCTCCTCCAACTGCTCTTCCTCCTCAGTTCTCAACATCTACTTGTGTTCCTCCAGCTTCCCGATGAACTGATTGAGCTGACTTTCCGTGAGATCTTGGGAGGATTGCTCGCTGAGGTTCTAATAGAGCATTCAAATTGGATTATAATGTTAACGAAGCGATGAAGAGCGCCAGTGAGAAGGTTCGAGTGAGAATAACTGATACTGAGGGCTAGATATTTTAGTACGGTTTCTACTCGGGGTAAAGGGTGGTTCAGTGTGTGAATGCCTAGCTCCATCGGATCCTTGATGGCAAGATCAGCAGCATTCTAATTGTGAGAGACAAGGAGGAAAGGGTAGAGGAAGAGAAACAGCCATAGATAGTGATGGCTGACAATGAGACGGGTTATGAGACTTAGCTACTGAGGGAGCAGCTACTGCTCTTTGAAAAGGACCTCGATATAACCAATTATATAGAAACAGAAAAAACATTGGCAGAGAACTGCGAGCAGCAACTGACTGACCTATCATTTGTACTCATTAAACTCTGCAGAGAACTGCTTGCCAACAAAAAGCCTCTGTTGGACTTCAACTTTCAGGAGGAAAGCTACAGTCGAGAGAGGTTGGACAAGATATAATCCTAATGCATTGCTGCTCTGATGCGGGTGAGGTAGGAGAGGAAAAGGATAGAGTCGTGCTGCATTTGCCTGAGTTCGAGGAGCAACATGTTGGTGGTCCCATGTATGCATTTGGTGCTCTGCCGAGGGTGTGCCAGGCCCACTCTCAGGAAGTGCCCCATATGCATGCAACCCATAACTGAAACCCGAGAGGTTTTCCAATGATAAAGACATTGGGGGTGATGGCAGTAAAGAATGCGCTGAGGAAGAAAGTTATCTGATTGATGCTGATTCTAGCCAGGTCTGAGCATTATTTTTATCGACCTACAACAATATCATAATAACTCTCAGTAACTCATAATAAATCATTCTCTCTTTGGGTAGTTTGTTACTCTAAAGGTAATGGCGTTTCGCTTCAGCTGCTTCATGTTTTTGTTCTCCCTCACCCTCTCAGCGATGCTGTCGATGTTGTTCTCCCTCTTGTAAAACTTGAAGTTATAGGTCTTGCTGGAGGTAAAAGCCTCCTCTGCCAGGTCCAGCTCCTCGAGTTCTTTGCGATAAAGAGTGTCAATTATGACTTCCGTCTCATGAAGTTCTTCCTCCAAATCAAAGCATTCGTCATCAAAGTTCTCCTCAAGCTCCAGTTCCATAAAATGTTCTTGATTGCCCTAGTTGAAGAGTAACCTTTGGGTGTACTGGTGAGTTATTGGCATCTTAATGCTCCGGATTTCGGAGTAGGCCTTCCAGGAGCTGAGGGATTTGAGTCTAGTCCGGTCATAGGTCCTGAGGTGGACACTTCTCGAAGCACTCTGTTGCTCTTCCTCAACCACCTCTCTGGTGATCGCAAACACATAAGGACAGTTGAGGAAGTTATGGCTAAACTCGCAAACAAGGCATATTCTGTTGGGAGCCAACTCTGCGCTCAACACAATGGATTACCTTTCCTCTAAGGTCAGCAAATGGTAGTTCTTGAGAAGAGCCTCTCTCGAAACTGCAAACAGAAGGCAGTTTTTCCTGCAAATTGCCCAGTGATCTCTTTTCCGGCCTGTCAGGAACTCGACATTTCCAAAAAATTGGCTGACTGTGTGAAGCTTGTATGAACCTTCTTCTTCGATGAGAGTGTAGTCCTTTTATCCTTCTTCCAGCTTCATGCTGACATGCTTTCCCACCCCAAGCACAACAGACCGACTGTAAGCTGGGTTGGTGTAGAAATAGGCGCAGTGATTGTTGGGCTTAGCCTGCTAGACCTCTCCCTGAGTGTAGAATATGTCCCCTGCAAAATACCGCTCTTCTTTGATTTCTTTCATAAACTGCTCCAGAAAGACTGATTTTGAATCAGCAAAGCCAATGGTTCGGTAGGAGAGATTTTTGACGAATTCGAAGCCGATTTTGGTGAGGGAGACTTTGTGGATAGCCAGGAGCAGCCCGTAGAGAGGGTCAGGAGGTAACAAGCGAAGCACTTCGTCTTCGACGACTCTATTCCTATACTGATCATCCTTGTCTATTTATTCAGTGTGCTGCTGGACTTGTCGGAAGGTGGTCTCTGAAACGTTTTCCTTCTTAAGCTTATAGTTGAGGGCAAAGTGGTGGTATCTTCTGTCGAAGTTGAAAGAGTAAACATTGATGAGGAGTCGGAGAATCTCACTGAGAATGTATCCCCAGAAGATGGCCTGAGTGATGAAGGCCAGGATTGTGTATAGGCATTCGATGGGGTTTTTGGGGGTGATGTCTCCATAGGCAATGGTGGTCACGAACTCGATGCCGTAGTACATGATGTAGGCATAGATGCGGTACCACTCGAGGAAGGCAATCTGGTAGAAGGCCCAACTGTTATAGACCCAGACGATGTTGGGAGTATTGGGTCCGTAGTAGTTGGTGTTATAGAGGTACATGCTGATGAGGTAGAAGAAGATAGCCATAAAGTGAGCGTATATGATGGAAAAAATAACAAGCTTACAGACTAGAAAGATTGTGTTGTTGATGATGTAGAGCTGGGTCAGTCTTTGGAATTCGTCGTTGATGCGGTCGATCGAGTAAAGCTTGATGAACCAGAGCAGTTTGAGCCAGGTGGCATTCACGTTTCCCACTACCAAAGGAACGCCGATCACTAAAATACACAGAATGTCCAGGTAGACCTCTAGCTTCAGGTACCTCCTTAGGATCAGAGAAATGTCCTTTATGAGCAGCCCATCGGCATAGTAGGCCTTCAGGGGAGATATCACCATGTCGATCAATAGAACTCCAATCCATATCACCTGAAGCCACCACACATAATCCAGCTCGTCAGACCAAAATTTATTCCCAAAGGCCATCAGCAGACCCATCTCGATGACGTAGTAGAGAAAAATGATCACAATGAGAACATACCAAGCCATCAGCTTTAAATTATCAGGCCTGATTACCACACCCACCTTCCTATACATTCGGACCACTTACTCCAAAGGAGACGGCTTGCTGTTCATGAAGGTTCGATCGCCAATAGCTAGCAGAACCTAGGCATTAATAGAGGGAACTTTCTGCTGATATTTTTTGCTGAAGCGCACATCTGAGGTTTTGTCAGGGAGGAGGGGCTCAAAGAGTCGGAGGTGGTGGTAGGTATCATCTTTGGAGGGAGTAAGGTGAAACTGTTCAGTCATTGTTATCAACTTTAATAATAACTCGACCAAAGACCAGAATTATCCACATCAACCTGAAAAAGAGGATATGGCATGAGGCAGCTTCCATATTGTGTTGCCATAAAACTAGAGAAAAATGTAGAATATATTTAAAAAATGGAAACAGCCTTCAATAGCAGCCCCAATATCAGCAAAGAAAGCCCACGCCTCACTCACTCTCAGCTCAAACAGCACACTCCCACCCTCAGACACCTCGAAAAACTTCTTCACAACGAAACCAGTCTCACATTACATCGCAGAGTCCATCCTACGCTCACTCATGCCTACCAATAGGCTACAACTAAGCTCCAACACCTCCTGAGGAAGGTGGAGCTGACTCGTTGGAGTCCAGTGGAGGGTGAGCAGATAACAAGTTTGTAAGAGAAGATAAAGGCTACTCTTTACAAGCTTACCAAGCTGAAGTAAATAAACATATACTTCAATGACCTGAAAAAGGAGTCAGGGGTCCTTGAGGCCGATGTGGAGAAGTTTTTGTTTTACAAGCCCAAAGACAACGAGCTGCAGCAGAAGCTGGAGGAGTTCCTGACAGAGACTACAGTATCGGAATTGATACTAAGGTAGTACGAGAAAAGCTTCAATCCCAATAATTTTGCGGCTGACGTCATTAGCTTTTTCTAATTTTTGCATCGCAACAAACTGGTGCCGATCCAAACGCCTGAGCCCTACCTGTGGGTCAGAAACACCGACCTCGTACTCATCTAAAATACCAACATCATATTCAGGCAGGTATGTGAAATCAGCGACAAGTACACTCTGGTCGAGCAGCAACTCCAAAAGTCCTACATCCACCTCGATTTCATCAGCACCTGCAATTCAACCGATAGCATTCAGAACAGATACCGAGTCGAGACGGAAGCGGTCGATCACAAAATGAAGAGGCTGAAAATGGTGGCGTAGAAGGTTAAAAGACAGGCTGGCAACATTTAGGGGCTTGTCGCCAACAATGAAACCATCATTCTACCCGAGGAGCCTGATCTATTCGAGTCCATCAGCAAAGAATTCGAATTCTCCCTCAAAGAAAAGAATTAAAACTTCTCCGCCTTTCTCTAGGAGCTATACGAAGGCAAGCCAGCCGTCGAGACCAGCAATGAGGCCAACTTCAACTTCATCAGACTTAAGATAATAAAGGCGGAAATGCGGTGGCACCTGAACCGGATTTTTTCGGCCTTCAATCTGGCCAGTCACATAATTGGATTGCTTCACAACAACATAACCCCTACTCCCAATCACTACACCTTCCAAGAAGCAGCTTTGCTGATCAAGTACGAGTTGAACAGCAAGATGATGAGTTTTTACAGCGAGAGGCTAGCTTCTGAGGATGAACTGGAGCTGTTGTGCAGAGATATCACTGTGGTTCAGAAGGAAAAAGGGTTTGTCCTTCAACTGGACAGAAGCAAGGTGGTATATCCCTCTGCCCTCCATAACTACTACTATCTCCTTAAGTACCTGCTCTGTCTAAGCACCGTTCTGCAGGAAAAGTAAATGTACAGCGATGAGCTTCTCCTTGAAATAACCTCTATTAAAGCTGATGAGCTGATGCAATGGGCCTAAACTGGCCTCAACCTACTAGAGATGATCAAAAGGAAGTACTATGGGTGCTATGGACTGTTAAAGGAGTACATTCAGCTGGTGTTCAAGGTCGACTGGCTCTATGAGCTAGAGTATGTCCAGAGATAAATCAAAAACGAGCAAGTCTCAGATTTATTGTCCTTCTATACCTCTAAGGAGAAGAAGGCAGGCTGGATCAATCAAATTATTTTTGAGCTAGACAGTGGCTTCGATGTTCAAGAGCCACTAAGGAGGTTTGTGGAAATCGAAAGACATCACCGGAGAACCAACTACACCTCCGACCACCACTACTTCTACTAACTCATCCTCAACTAGATCATCTAGACCCGGAACAATCTTAAGTTCGACAGGTGCTATTCCTTCAGCGCACTACATCAACTTTTCGGAGTGCCAAGCGCCAGGCCTGCCAATATTAGAGAGCTAGCACAAAAGCTCACCCCCATAAGTCACACCCACATGCGGCTAGCCGATCTGCTCAGGTTCTATGAAAGTCAAAGTAGGCTCAAGAGATAAGTGTTCAAAGCTTAACTTTATTGGATCAGTATTGCCGAGCCTTCAGTTAGGAACAAATTTATCATTTCCAACCAAAAGAAAAAAGTCAGCTTCAGAGATTTTCTGGAGGAAAATGCCAGGTACTTGCTAGGGCTTAATGACAAAAGTTTAGATTATTTTTTGGATAATTTATAATAAATAGAAAGGGCAGTCCTGCTCTTTGGCCATGAGGTCGAGAGGCTCAAACTTATTCAGTGTTCCCTTCTCCTGCTGAAGCCTGACTTTCCTCTGGAGGATCATCTTTCAGCCTTTAATTGCAAACAGCTGCAAGGGTTCTTCAGCTACTGTTCTCAGTTCAACTTCGTGGAGGATATTTTTGTCAGAAGAGATAAGAGCGGTCACTTGCTCAGCAGCATCAAAAAATTATTACAATACTAGCCCAAGATCAAATTTAGTGAGCTCAATGTAGAGCTTCAAATGGTAACACTCAGAAATATCCTGGCTGGTTTCATATTCGTGACCTACGCCTTTGGTCACCACTACACCCGGGAAGATTGCTTGGCTCTTAAATCAAAGGTCATTGACCAAGGGGAGCTGCCTGAATGCCACCTCAAAATTGAAATTTGGAGAAGCAAGAGATAGATCCTCAAGTAATACTAAGAATGCCAACTTCTTGAGAGCGACTCCTTGATCGAATTGGTTCAGATATATGAGCTTCTGATGCTTTAAGCCTTCAATCGGGTGCTCAGTAGAGACGACATTCCTGCTGAAGACAAAGAACTAATGCAGTCGATCAGAGAGGAACTGCCCTCATATGAACCTTTTCATCAGCTGGACAAGCTAAGAGAGAGTGAAAAGACAAAGCACTTTGCTGGCTTGTCGAGCAAGGCTCATACTTACGCCCGTCTGAAGAGCATATTGGAGGACTACAAGGAGAAGAAGAGTAAGGGAAAAACCTACAGCATCCCTTGGCCAACCATGGAGTATCTTTTCACTCTGACTGAAATTGGCACTGTTTCACGTCGAATCTTCTGCAATGAGCTAATTCAGCTTAAATACTAAATATGTACTCAGTAGTGGAAGAACTTCAATAAAGAGACATCCCTTTAGACTCTCAAAAATTTGTTTGAAAGGTAGCTCATTCAAAATATCAATAAAGTTATGGTCGAAGAACTCAACAGCACCTAAGTTCTCAATCCTAACCATAATTTTCAGAACAGTCTGCTTGCTTTGAACGATATATGCAGGAAACAACTGGTGGAGCAGTATGATAACGCATTTATAATAGAAGCTGTTGAGCAAAGAAACATTGTCCTATTCGATCAGATCAGAGGGGTCTAGACTGAGTACAAAGAAGGATAAAATATGACAGCTACTAATACTCCCAAGGTCAGAAGTAACGTCAAAAGAGGCCTGCTCAACACGATTCAGGTCTAAGATCCCCTTACTGCGGAACTCGCCAACTCCCTTTGCCAAAAGGTCAACCTGGAAATTGTGAAGGAAAGTCTGCCCACTCGGAAGCTAATTTACCAGCTCCAGCTTCAGCAGCAGAGGATAAAAGGGGAGATCGCCTGGTAGACTTGTAAACTAGAGCATAATGTAATCAGCAATATCAACCATTTTATAGAGGAGTCCAACGAGGACCAGAAGCAAAGTTTGATCAATTTCAAGTACACTGTCAACCTCTAAACCATCAAGGGCATCGAGAATGTAATCCATGAGAGGACATAAATGATAGCCAAGAATTAAACAGATGCCGATGGGTTTTTAACCCAGCCCAAGCCTGAAAGGAGCAAGAGGAACATTGAGTAGTCCCTGCTAGACATCAATGTCAAGAACATGTTCAACCATGTCAAGAAGATCAAAGTCTTTTGGGCCTGGAAAAATATCTATCTCAACAAGCAATGCGGAACCGAGGAGTGGTCTAAGTTCAGCTAGAATACAGAAAAGATTCTCTACAACAAGGAAAATATGACTAAAATAAGCCACTTGCAGCAACTGAGACAAACATGCTCCAAGCAGTAGACTCTTTGTCACCTGATAAGGTAGGAGAACGGAATTTTTAACAAGTACATCCAGACCTCCAAAATCAATCATTTGAATTCAAAGCTGAAAGAGTTCAAGGACAAGCATGGTGTGGAGCATCGGAATTCTGTTGGCTTTGAGGCAAAAGGCTCTCTTTATTGCTGATATTGTATTCTTATAAATTATCTATCTCAGGATGAATCTTCACCCCCGGATCACCTTGCTTCTTGTGGCCATCCTTCTTGCGGAGAGCTCTGCAGCTGAGCAGCCGTTCAAAAAGGTCATTCACAACATCGACCCTAATGCTAAATGTATAGACGGCTCTCCCCCTGCTATCTACATTCACCAAGGATCTGAGCCAAGCAATTTCATAATATTCTTCAATGGAGGGGGCTTCTGCAAAGGTGGCAACCTTCAGTAGACTCTATAAAGCTGCTATCAACGAAGCAAGACTGATTTAGGCAGTAGCAAAAACTATAAGGATGAGCTGATCATCGAAGGAGGCTATTTGTCTACTGATCCTGAGAGGAGCAAATTTGCAACATGGACAAAAGTGCTAATCATGTACTGTGACGGTTCAATGCACCAGGGCTCCAACTCGGACAGCTTTAGGTACAAAGATAGTGAGCTCTTTTTCAGGGGAGCGGTTAATACTCGGGCTCACCTGAAGTATTTGCTTCAGAACTATAACCTGGCAGCTGCAACAAATGTGGTTCTGACAGGTTCATCTGCTGGAGGCATTGCTACTGCTCTTTGGATCAACTATGTTCGCTCTCTGCTCGAAAACCCAAATGCCATGGTATCAATTCCGGATTCTGCCGTTTTCCTTAATATGGAATCACCAGAAACAGGGTATTACAACTTTGAGATAGCAGTGAAGAATTTGTTCAAGGTAGCAAACGTAGATGAAAAGACCCCAAATACTATTTGCAACGGCTTCAAATCTGGGTAGGAGTATAAATGCTTCTTTATGGAGGTAATATTTACTTCTCTCCAAGGAAGAATTCTTCTCATAGGGTCCCAGTATGACTCAGAAGCTATCCCTGGCATTTTGGATATCAATTGTCTCAAAGACGGATCATCTGGAAAAACTCTAGTGGAATGTAATCACAATCAGATGTCCAACATTGAGATCTATCGAAGCAACTATCTTAACTTTATCAATAACTTCATGCATTTCAGCAAAAATAATGTGTGGTCGATTGCCTGCTCTTGGCATGTGTACGCCATTTGGGGCTAATACTACGACAACCCGCTGCAGAAGATACCAGAAAAGGTGGGACAGACTGTGAGGGACGTAGTGGAGAAGTTTGTGTTTGAGCCTCTGGAGAGGATAAACGTGATCGACTAGGGGCCATGGCCTAACAACCAGGGATGCGCCAAATGATAGGTTTATTTGCATTCCTTATGAATTTTTGTATCAATTTGATATTTAAATGAGATGGGTAATGAATTGATGTTATTTGATAAATTTGTGATATTAGTTGGACTCTCCTTACTCGTGCTTGCACAGCCGTTCTATGACATTCCCTCCTACTACGGGCACTTCAGTCTCAGGTACTTTGAGCCATCCTTCATCCAGGCCGGAAAACTAGTGTTGCTCTAGTACCACTTCCAAGTTGATGCCAACTACCAAAATGACACTATCTACTATGCCAACAACAACCTCCACTGCATCTACCAATACTCAGTTGCGACTCAAACACTGTCGGTTCTGGTGGGGCAGTGTGGGACTTCTGGTAACATGGTGGGCTCTCAATAAATATCCCTCTTCAATGGGCCCGCCTCAGTGGCCTACTTCCGAGAGCCATCCCAGCAGCTAACTGCTAAGCTGGCGAATGATTACGTCGAGATTGTAGAAAACCGGAGCTGCTCTTTAGGAGTTGCTGAGTGTCGGTTATCATCTCCATATCCAAGTCTTCAGATGTCGAACCTGAGGTATGAATCAAGTGTGAATCTGTACTGGGAAGAAGCTGGTCAAAAAGAGTACATCTACATTGCTGATACTCAGAACCATTGTATAAAAAGGTTATCATTGACTGACAGTGAGGTCTCGACTGTGGCTGGAAAGTGCGGAAGCTCAGGATTCAAAGACGGTCCTCTCGGCTACAACCGACTCAACACTCCCACCAATCTGGGGGTCTCTCGGCAAGGGGTGCTCTACTTCTTCGACTCAGGGAACGAATACATAAGGCTGCTGGATGGGAGCGGCAAAGTGAGCACTATGCTGTTGGGAGCTTGCAAGCAGTGTAAAGGGTTGATAATGCAGATGGCCAGCAAAGAGTGGTGGCCGGACATGCTCTCGAACAGATATTATGCTATGAGAATTGGATTGAGGGCTCGACACAGAGTTCGATCGATCACTACTTTGACCCTGCGATCCTCAGCATCTGCAGCAGCCAATCTTCACAGTGTTCGTTTTGAAGCAGAGATCTCATCTTATTGCCAATTACATCATTGTTATTCATTGTTGATTCGTCTGTCTTTTCTGCTGCTCTGTCTTCCGATGCACTCAAATGACGCCAAGCCTCAATTAGTGCCAAGCAGTCTCTCTTTGTTGAAATGCCGTCGTCATCACTCATGCTTCTGCTGAGCTCCTTCTCTCCTTAGCACTCTGCTATCTGATGCTAGGTTTGCCTGAAGGTAGTCACTGCTCCAAGACCAATCTTTCAGACAGCACACTAGCACTCGGGCGCCACAGAGATGGAAAATAATTCTTTTGCTAAAAAACTCTTAAACAAAGGCTAAAGCGAGGGCGGTTAGTTTGAGGGGGTTGGCTGGCAGGGAGAGAGGGGAAAGGAGGATTCTGAGATATTTGGAGTCTGTTTATGTTTGTGGAGGGTATAAATTCCTCTATCTTTTGAGAGGGTCTATATAGTTATTTTGAATCAACAAGATGTACGATAACGATTCAAAGAAAGGACCCAAGATCTATGTGTCCAATCTCGATGTTAGTGTACCTTCTTTCCCATTCAGGCCAGCGAATACGACCTCAGAAGATTTTTTGAAAAATTCGGTAACATCACCGATGTCGTTGTCAAACAGAAGGACACCATCAGCTTTGCCTTCATTGAGTTCGACAGCGTCGACTCTGCCGAAAAGGCCATCTAAGGGTAACTCATTTTAAGATCAAGTTGGCCACATGGTCAATTTGCTTTTTCAACTCACATCAATTATTCAGATCCAACGGCCACGACTTCGGAGGCAGATAGATGAAGGTCTATTTCGCCAGAGGAGGAAACGAGAGAAGAGGAGGCTTCAATGATAGAGGGAGAGGCAGAAGTGGAGGCTATGGAGATGGACCTCCCAGAAGAGATTTCGGAGACAGACCTAAGGGTTGCTTCAACTGCGCAAAGGAGGGACACATGGCCAGAGACTGTCCCGAACGTATATATATTTTTATGCAGCGAGAAAACCCAGGGAAGGAGGATTTGAAAGAAGACCCTATGACGGTGGGGACCGTAGAGGAGGAGACAGAGGGGATCGCTATGAAGGCAGGGGAAGATAAGATAGAGAATATAGGGGGGGGCGTGATAATGAAGAAAGAAGAGGTTATCCTCCCAGAGAAGGAGGCTTCCGTGGAGGAGATAGACGCGATAGAGGAAGACATGAAGATCGCAAAGATCGCCACGATAGAAAGAGAAGAAGCAACAGCTCAAGCAGAAGCAGAGGCTCTCGAGGAAAGGGAGGTCGTGTAGAAAGAAGCCCCAGCTCCGGCAGCAGATGATTTCTTCAGTTGAAGTAGAGCAAAACATCATTTTAGCATTATATCATTGAATGATTATCCCTTCCTTCACAACTGCTTCGAGGGGGGTATCTCCAAAGTGGTACATCAGACACACCCAATCAGGAGCATCCAGCAGTATTAGGTCTCCTTTCTTGCCTTCCTCGATAGACCCTTGACTCTAGGAAATGCCCAATGAGTAGGCAGCGTTGATGGTGGCAGCTGCTAAGGTCTACTGAGGTGTCAGTCGGTAGTTGATACATGCAAAGTGGCACACAAGTCCCATGTTGTAGCAAAAGGCATTGGGACAAAAATCAGAGCCTAAAGCAACAATAGCGTTGTATTGTCTCAACAGTTTTATTGGAGGAATGGGTAGTTTTTCAATGTTTTGAGTAGTAGGAAGGAGGACTGCTGCTATGTGATTATCTGCCATGGCTTTCATACTCACTTCTGACAACTGAGTGATTAATTTTTTACGTATTCGAGATGAGAGACTGCTCTAGCACCCACTTCAGCTGCCAGCTGACCGCACTCTAGATTGTTCAGCTCATCACCGTGGAAACTTGGAATCAGGCCGATTTTTTTCCCAGCCTCCATAATTTGTCGACTACTGTCCCTTTCAAAAAAATTCTTTTCACAGAATACGTCAATAAATTTAGGCATGATTTATCCTTTCTCAATGGCCTTTTGAACAGCTGGGAGCTGGCTCTCAATTACATCTTTTGTTTGCTCTTATTCAGTTTTTCCACGAGGAATGGCATGTGCTCCGCAAAAAGTCCCTATCACATCAATTTGCCCTTAAAGCTTCCTCCTGACCATTTATATGGCTGTGAGCATTTTGACCTCAGCCTCTGCATTTAGGCCGTATCCAGATTTAATCTAGACTGCTGTGGTTCCTAACTTGTTCATTCTTTGAACATATCTATCCAGCTGTGCAACTAAGTCCTCCAGTTTGGCCTCTCTGATATTTTCAGTTGTGAACCTGATGCCTAAGCCCTCGTTGTAAATGTCTACGTAAGTCTTTCCGTTAAGTTTCATGTCAAACTATTTGGATCTGTTTCCCGCAAAGACAGCATGTGTATGAGCATCAACCAAGCCAGGAAGGACCACCAACCTCGAACAATCTTTCCTTACATCAAATTCTATCGCTTCCTTTTGGATCCACTCTTCAACCTCCTAGCTGGGCCCAACCTTAGCTATTTTTCCCTAGGCATTGATAGCGATGGAGTAGTTACTGAGTGGCTCGATGCTGCTGCAATTGTGCATTTGGATGAATGGCTGTTTGCTGGCGAGGGTGACCAGCTGTCGGATGTTAGAGAGAAGCAATCGATATGCTTGTTTTTTCATAGGGTATAAAAATCAATTGATAAAGGTAAGTTATCTGTTTATCTCCTCTCTCAACTTGTGGATCTTGCTATTGATCGACTGTAGCTCTAGATTGTCGCCATTTTCGAACTGATTCTGAGAAGTCTTCCTGAAAAAAGGCTAGGCCTGAAAAGAAGCGCGATTCTTATCACTGGTGACACTTAACTAAGGTCCAAATTTGTAAGAAAATGATTGAGCTCCCGAAAAGCGACTGTTGAAGTAGTTGACAGAGGAGAGCTGATCATGATTGGAGTGCTGTCTATATGCTGTGGCTGAAGAGGCAGGTAGGTTGAAGTCTCTGGAGGGCTGGTAGTTGTCATTTTATCTATAGTTGTACTATCTCCTGACAAGGCTTGTTTCTAGCTTACCATTGTATGGCTACCGTACTGACTTGGGACTGGAGACAGAAGGCAGAAGAGGTGAGTAGTGGGAGCTTGAGGACCTGAATCTTTATTTGTTTCTGTCTACTTACCTCCACTCATTCACTAACTCTTCATACATTCTTTTGACGGTGTCTTCCCTTTCTATCAGTTCCTTTTATTTGAATCGAAGACGATCTGACATGCTTTTCTTTTCTGACTCGACTATATTATACCTTTATTCAATAGCCTTCAGCTACTCTTGCAGAACCCTGATGGTATCCTGATACTCCAAAGCAAGATTTCTTTTTAAATCGAACTCCAGCTGCTAGCATATGATCTTGACTCTTCTGTCGACCTCGATATCTATGCCTACGCTCTTTTGCTCTAAATCAAATATTTTCTCTTGGAGAGTCTCTATCTTCTCTAAACACTCGTGGTGATCCATACTATCCTGCATGTTGATTGGATGCCCAAATGTCTATAATTTATGCATTTTGGGAGATAGGAAATTACTGCTGCTGCTGCCGTTAAGTTCTCTAGTTTCAGTGAACCTGATTGTTTTTTCCAGCTGCTTCGAAAGAAGAAGGTTTTTCTCCTCGTACTAGCGAATTGTTTCATTTTGGTCCCTCACGCACATTTATAGCTTCATATTCTTCTGAAAAACTGTTTATTTTTATTCTTATGTCCTTTGGCATTTGCTCTCCAGGTTCTTCACAAGATACCTCAGCTATGCCAACTCAGACTCGTTGTTTCTCTGCTTTTCAATCAGCTTGATGTTCTGAGCTTGGCTCTTCCTCCACTCATCTTCTGTGAACTACAAATTTTTCAGAAGGGACTCGTAGTTGAACTGGCACTCGATTGTTTGCACCTCAACTTCCATCCTTTGCAGGGTGTGATTTTAGTCATCCCTCTGAGCCTCCTTCTCTTCATCTTCCTTGTTTGAGTCTTTGTAGCTTTTCCACTTATTAAGAATATCGTTGAGACTGTTGCGTGAGTGTTCGGAGTTCATACTTCCTGCAGGTAATGACTATTTACTACTGTACCTCCTGACAAGGCAACTCCTGTTCTTGTTGTCCAAGTTTTATGACACGACCTGTTGACTCAAGCGCTCTCTAAAGGTGTTTTTGCTTTGTCGAGAGTTGGTCACCTTTAGCTAGTCGAATATCATATCTTAGGGGTGGCTGTTAGATTAGTTGTCTTCCTTTTCCCAGCCAAACTCTTGAGGCTCCATAAAATTGATGACATAGTCAACCTATTCGCTCTCATAGGCCTCCTTACCACTTTCCTCAGCCTCGTGAGCATTTTGAGTCAGTTTTTTCTCAGTATTCAGTTAATTTTCTTGGAAGTCGATATGCTCCAGAATAACTGACTCGTTGCCTTTGTCGGCATCTGAATCGAGTTAGAACTATTCCTCGACAGCAATGATAGCCTGTTATTCAAGGCGATTGATGGACCTTTTAGGACTGAGGGATGGCTCATAGTCAGGCAGTTCTTCATCATTTTAATTAGATTGCTATGAGGGGGTGCGATTTGGAGAAATGGTATTAAGCATCTATTAAATTTCATGATTTTCATTCTAGTTATTTTCACTGGAGAAGTATGATTTTTCTTAGACATTCGATAGCTCATGCATCTGTTAGATTTGCTCTCCGTTGGTGTTTTCGCTATTGTAGAGGTAGTTGGAGAGTGTTGGTGGTTGCAGATACTTTTTGCTCCTCTTCAGTCTTTTGCCAGAGCTGCTCGGAGTTGTCATCTTATTATAAAACGAAAGCAGATATTTAATTCAAAAAAGCAGCAACAATGCCCGAACGGAGCGTATCAAAGCGTTGAGATGATTGTATTCAGTAAATAGGAATATTATTGATATGGCAAGGACAAATGAGAATAAAACCTATTGAACGTTTATTTAACTTATCAACATTTATTGAAGGATATTATGACATCCAGAGCCAACAACCCTCAGCTCATCAACCCAAACAACGATACCTACAGCCGACCTACTCTTGTCTAGGAGCCTGCCAGGAAGAACACACTCAATCACTATTATAGTGAAGGCCAGCAAAGAGCGGTCATCGATCAACAAAGATAATACGACAGAGTTACACCCCGTATCGTCGAATAAAGATAAGGTAAATACCCTGAAACGTAGTCAACAGGCCTGTCTCCTACAATGAGCAACAGAATGGCTAATTCAGAGAAAGATCAAAGAAGGTCAAGTACTCCTTCAAAAATACAAATGATGCCAGCTACAGAGATTCCAGGATTGAACAGACCAGAATCGAAACAGTTGATTACAAACCTGTCGTTGTCCCTGAAACTGTTGTCGAGAGACCAGTCAAAGTCGAGGCACCTGTTGTCGTTAGGAGATAAACAGAAACTTTCAGAGACATCAACGCTCAGGAAAGAGAATTGATTTCTTTGAGAGAAAGAGTGAGAGATCAAGACAATATTCTCAGTCGGATCAGAGATATCGCTCGACTGCGAAAGGAGGAATGCGAACGGGAAAACCGAACAGGCGACTTCAAGTGTATTAACACTCTAATCGAAATATACAATCTCAGCATCACCCATACAGAGTATAGTAGAATGACTTTCCTCGAAACTAGGATCAACAACTTCGTCCAGCCAGCCCCCCAGGTCAGAACCATCACCGTTCCCAAGCCTGCTCCCAGAGTTGAAATCCAACAACCTCCTAGAATTATTAATCCCCAGCCTCAGCCACAGTTCAGGCCTACTTTCAACATTACTCCAGAAATAACCCCTAAGCCTTCTCCCAGACCTTCACCAGCTCAAGAG
>Ga0100378_1002115_pt1 | contig 20056 bp, 17 predicted proteins | sample CryGeymeta201502_FD_81535 | JGI IMG/M metagenome (GOLD analysis project Ga0100378, IMG submission 81535) | Groundwater microbial communities from Crystal Geyser aquifers in Utah, USA - Crystal Geyser metaG 2015-02 | ecosystem: Environmental > Aquatic > Deep subsurface > Groundwater | place: USA... | reverse complement strand
GTGAATTGAATTATATAAATCAAGACAAAAATGGGCAATTCAGATTCAACAGGCAAACTAAATCCAGGCATTCTATAATACATCCATGAATAATACGAAAGGGTCAGCAAACAGAAAGACAAAAAATACTTAACTCTTTCCTAGGTCCTCGAGATCCATGCCCATTAAGATTTTCCCTTCGAGTTCAGACATCTCGGGGTTCTTTTTGTCTGCGATCAATAGCATGACGGGTTGTTCAGCATTTAAAATTTGTAGTATTTCGCCTCTTGGATTCAACTTAATTTGGTCTCGGTTCAAATGTACGAATTCAAATCTCAATTACAGGCAAGAACAGTTTCCATAATAATATAAACCATCGACAAGAAAGACGGCGAACATCTCATTATCTAGTGGGTATATTTGCTTCTATTTTTTAGTTCATGCGGATGCTGTTAGAAGACAAATAAAGCAAAAAGATCCAGGGCAACACCTACATTAAAATCGAAGCCATCAAGCTAATCTATTAAATATTCAATATCAAAGTAATGAGCGACATGGATATCCAAACTTTCTTCTACCTTGTCAAACGCTCCTCCGAATAAATGGGCTACACTGTCAGAGAAGTGAAATAACAGCAGCAGGATGAAGATTTCGAGGAATATATATAGTTGGGTGTCTGTAGGGAGTTCATCACACATTTTTTGAAAGGAGCTACAAAAATCCTCAAATAAATTGGATACACTAACAACCTAATATGATTGTCTTATTTTGTCAAACTTTAATGATGTGATGATATCAGGTTTTTTTTCGAGCTCCTTTGTTGGCTAGACTAAACGAAAGAAAATCGCTGTTGGGATGCCAAAGAGATATAATCGGGGATCGCGTATGTAAAGATTTGAAGCAGGTCTTATTATTCACATATGGTTTGATTTGCGAATGCTAGGAGTAGACTCCTCTTCTGAAAGCTCTGAAATTGGTCGAGGTTGTCCTACTCGATCTATTTTTGCTTTCGTTTTCATCCAAGTAGGATTTCCAGCAGCAATCGGAGTTGAAAGTGTTTGTCCTGAATAATCGATTGACCTCTATCATAATGTTATACTTTACCTTTGGTCAGATGTTGGGAGTCCTCCTTGCTGAAACATTTCTAGACTGACAATCTAACAATAATGGCCAGAAGATGCTCGTAATATTTGGATTCATTGCTGAGTACTTTGAATTTTTTCTGTTTGAGCAAGAACAGACTATAAGCTGTGCCTATTTCCTTAGCTTTGCTGTCGATTCGCTTGATCTCCGAATCTATCAACTTCGGCATGATAAGCTAACTATTTAATCCCTATTTCTACTTTTTATCTGTGGTGAACTTAAGTTTTTCAATACGTCTTTTGATAATATTCAGCTCCTAGCAGTATTCATACAATTTTATCACAACTTGCTCAAATTAGCGACTGGCAAGAGCTCCTCTAAGCATCTTATCCTCACATTATCTTATTTCCTCCTATATTTTCTCTCTCAAGAAGGTCTAGTAATTGACTATCACCATTTTTATAATTATTATGCTGTCGGAATAAGTTATAACAGTGATTGGGGTGGGACAAGTCACATGTTATAATATTTAATGTCGCTGCAGAATAATAGATAAAGTCGAGGAGAATAACAATAAGGGAAGGTGGTCTACTTTAGAAGGAAAAATAAACATTCCTATGCTGTGAAGATAGGAAAGAGTGTCGATTTGGATCGAGTTGTAAGGATGATTGCACAAAAATAAAATATATCTTCCAATGATCTGCTTCTTTTTGATAAAGGGAAAGCTCTGCCCATCAGTGACAACTGCACTCATCTTCAACATGGTCAAATTGTTCACGTTATTGACGTTAATCAGGTACATATATCTACTTTGACCATCACTATTCGCACCCTCTAGAATCAAACAAGCACACACACAGTTCTCTCTGCTTCATCAATTCGCAACTTTATCAGAGACAAATTATCAAATATTAGCACTTTGCCTTACTTCTACATTGCCCTAGTCCATATGGGAAAGGTAATGCATCCACAAAGAACATTTGAAGAAGAAATGGTGGAAAATGGAACATAAGTTGTGATGGTAAACGTTCAGGAATATGCCAAAAAAAAGAAGGCCCAGAATGTTGGAGATATTGTCAGCAGTGGACGATAGGCCTCAGAGTTTTCAAAACAAAAAGGAACTATCAGGCTGTAAGAAAGTGCAAATACAGATGAGATAAAAGAAGAGGTTCTACATAGCTAAAACGTAGAAAAAAAATCTTCGACTCCTTAATTAGAAACAACAGAAAAAAAGGAATAATCAAATTAGCATATTTAAGAAAATGATGAACTACCTCCTTAGATGCCAACAGATAAGCTAAAATTTCAAATCAAAGTATCCCAAGTTGACAGTGTTGATAGCAATTAATAAGATCATAACAAGGTCTAATTCTAATCATCTGATTCCAACTAGCTCATAAGCTGCGATCCTGATTTATCAAAGCAAGCTTTAGAATAGCCATCTTCCCCAACAAAAAAAATCAAATAGAAAGTTAATTCACGGTAAATCAGACCCGGTTAGTTTCTAATCTCAAGTGCAGCATTCAGATCTAAAACAGCTAGCTTTTTAGCAAATTTACTAACCGAGTATAAATTCATGTTCGAATAGTAAAAACAATGATTTTTGAAATAAATAAGTCAATTCACCATCAAGGTCGTATGCAAAAATTTGCCCTGATTTTATTGCAAAGACAGTCTAATTCCCCCCACCCTCAAAAGCACACGATTTATCTTGGAGGACTTTTAAAATTTTCTTATCAGAGTTTTTTCGCTGTTTCTGCCCACCATTCTCCTTTTGGTGTATGTGAGCATGTTATCAGGGTCAAAAACGATATTGTTGAGGATGTTCTTCCCTAAACTTTGATATTTATTTGTCTATTTGAAACCCTGGTCTACTTTGGAACGAATCAGACTTCGCTTGAGATCTATTGTAGATTTGTTCCATTATCTATGGCTGGCTCCCAGTTATATTCTTTGTTTCGACCGAATTGTGTAGATCTTTGTCGATTTTAGATAATTATTTGTCTTGGAAAAACTAGTCGTACTCCCCGATAGAATTTTCTTCTATTATTCGGGATCTCGTATTTCATCTTCTAATTCCTCTTGGTTTTCCTTATCTTCATGCAGAACACTATGAATGGAGGTCAGTTGTTTTTTGGAGGTGGTCTGATGCACTTTTTTATTGAACTTTTTGATGATTTTTTCGTTGTTGCTATTTCGAGCCAATAGTTCATTCATCAATCTAATGTGAGTTGGTTCTACTTTATCAAAAATATAGGTCTAGTCAAACTTTTATCTCTACAAATACAACAAACCACCGAAATTGTTCCACAGACCTTGACTATTGACCTTCTTTTCCTGTCGATATTTTTTCATATAAGCTCTATCTGATCTCAGCTCATCGAGTATTTTCTCAAGATGTGTTTTTTACCTTCCCGTTAGACTGAATTCCTGCTTGTTGTGACTGATGAACTGCTCAATTTGCTGAAAGGAGCATACCGTTGAATCAGAAGAACTATGCTTTCCATGGTAGAAAGGTCGATATGAGGGAGTTTGTCTGGCTGTATTTGATTCATTTTAGTATCGTGCTGATGATGTATTGAGTAGCATGACAATGACTTGTACGAGTATATTTCTAATGACTTACTTTTAATTATTCTTCCATTATAAGCATTCCATCGCTATATTCTTACTAGTCAATCGGCTCCAAATATTTTCTTCATCAATTTTGACATCTTATACTTTCTAAGCGCTTGAAACTGTATCCTCTGACGATGGCATTTGTCTTTTGGCAAAAATAACAGAAAAGAACTATTTGGATATTTCTCCGAGTAGCTCAAGGTGCTAATCAGTGTTGCTTCTGACCTCTTCTAGTACTATTGAACAGAGACGCATGGCTGTATGGCTGACAAGATGTTGGCTTGGACTATTGAAGAGATTCTTGTTAGGTGATTTTTGGTGCGAATTCATGAACGGTAACTTCAGTAATTATATTATTTTCGAAAAGGGAAAAAAATAATGTAATTACAACCGCTAGCACAAATGTGGGTTCAAAAAATATTAGAAATTTATTAAAGTCACCCCTTGTATTTTTATTAATGTTTGGAATCTCTATAATCGCCCACCATTTATACACAGCTTTTGTTTTATTGTAATATCAATGACAACCCGCCCCAATAAAAACTCGAATAATCTTGCTGTATAAACTTTCCTTAAGGCAGAGAAAGGACATTGAGAGGGAGGTGCCTTTCCCTGACGATGTGCAAGTCATCCTGAGAGGAGATAGCCTCGAAAAGGGAAATTTGTTCATTGGAAACATCGAAGCTGCCAACAATGTTCAACTCCTTCAAAGTACCATCTTTGATATTCTCAGAATTTCATGTTAAGGCTATCGTCACGGCAGCTAAAGGTCGTCTGCCCAAACATCCCAAAGATATCATACCATAGACAAAATATGTCCCTCTCTCGGATGACGACAATTGCCAGATTTATGATTTTCTGAATGAAACTGTCACTTTCATAGCAGATAAGCTTCAAAATACAAATGTAAAAGTATATATATCAAGGTTCTCGTACATTGTGTGGCGGGAGTCAGTCGATCTGCAGCTTTGGTGATCGCCTATTTCATGAAAGAAAGGGGACTAACCTTAGAGGAAGCTTATTGCTAGGTTAAAGCTCGCAGAAGAGTGGTATGCTATGGAATATATTAGATATGTCCTAGCGCAAACATTCTGGATCAATTGAATCAATATGAAAAAGAATTAAGTCTCAAAAGAGCCAAGAAGCACATTCGGACTCCCTACAAATCACTGAAAAGACATACAGAATCCAAAAGTCTCGCCAGCAACATAAGAAGCAGTTCAGGCATCGACATTGAAGTATTAGCTCCCAAAAACGAACTATTAGTGAATCCTGAATAAAATTCACCTGAAAAAAGGTGTAGAAATTTTAAGAGGGAAAATAGTCTAGCTAGCTCAAATATAAATCACAGCTTCATGAGATAAAATACAGATATAGAGGCTTCATTGTCAAACACAAAAAAGTCAACTTAACGCAGGTAAAGCCAAATCTATTAATACGATCCTCACATCGAATCGACCAAATTATCAAGAATATCCTAAACTCGAAAATAATTCACTCGCAAAATGTAAAAAATGTCAACTCTCAACAAAAAAATCAATTCCCGCCTCGATCTCATCTAAGATAACTACAACGCTGAGGTTCGTCTTCATAAAAACAACCTCCAGCATGAAATCAGCTAAATCTACAAAGCCAAAGCCGACCTTTATGGTTAGTACAAAAAACAAAAGTAATAAAAAAGAATGATTCTTCATGAACAGACCATGTAAGACTAGCCAGTCCGATAGTACATCAAGAGTACCTTGGCAGATCGATCCTGATCATTAATAACCTCCTGTAAAATTGGCAAATAATGATCAACAATAGAAATCACGTGGAATCAATACTTGAATTTTTACCTCTGGTCTGCCAATTTTTATCCAACAAGTATGAAGTAGACAAACTCCCACAACAAGCAGTTTTAACCTGTTTCTGCTTGATTTTGAGCAACTCAGCAGTGCTCAGAGGTTCACCGTCGACTGATGGATCAACTTGAGGTTCAATAAGTTCTTTTTTCTAGTTCATCCATAAATATTCATTTAGCAAACTCATCGATTCTTCTCTTTAGGTCTAAAGTAAAGGAATGCCATTGTCAAAGCAAATCCTTTCGAGCTCCATTTAGCTCTCCCTTTCATCTTACATGTTTCCTATGCTTCTCAATTTGTCATGGATGCCCTTGACCTGTGCATTCTTGTGTGTATCGTCTAGTAAAAAGAGTAGCCCTTTTGTATAATTGTCTTCAAAAATGAACTTGATTTCCCAATACTGAATCAGATCCTTTAACTCCCCTTTGTGTTTGCTCTCAAGAGTGAATACTTTCTCTTTCCACAATTGAGAATACCGATGTACAACAAAAGGGATCACTCTTGCGAACAATCTCCTATAGTTGTGAGTGGTAGTATTGAACAAAATGTCCGAAATCAAATAAAAATAAGCCATGAAATCTTGCCTCAAATTTTAGAAAAGAGCCAATACAATGCTTACTACAATTTCCACTGCGCAGTTCATGTTGTAAATGCTAAAGACCATGGCCTCTTATATTTGCTGCTTCTTTCTAGTTAGATTGAAGAGTAATTAGGCGAGATATATCTTTTGGGAACGGACTAGACACCCTCTTGAGATGGAATTGGTAACAGGTGGGTACCATTATAGGCCAGAGTAGGTCATTTTATAGGGCTCTGTTCTGTATTTTTTCTAACCGTCGCCTTGAAGATAGGCCCACACTCTCCACTGATAGTAGTATCTTTCTGGGCTGAGCACGTCCTAACTATAGACCATACTACCTCATCCAAAAATTTCAAAACAGGCGATCCCGATTTCTTCAGTTTTTCCTCGATGGCCACACCGTCAACAATGACCATCTGACTAACCTCATTAATCAACTCCTTCAATGGAGAATCAATAGCTGGTACGTATATTTTACTAGGGTGGTAGAGTATATGCTGCATGTGGGTTATATCCTTGCAATAATGCGCCCACCAAAGTTTGGATTGAATATGAGGTTAGCTTTGGATTGTGAGGGAAGACAGGTAGGTTTTGGATTACTAGAGGGTTGAGAATTGTCTGATCCAGACACTGTGAAACCTACCGTGATGGTAGTGAGTTTTATGTTGTTGGCTGTGTGGCTGAGTGGGTATTGCTGGATTGTTCGTTGCTACTGTTAAGGTTGGAAATAGGGAGGGAAAGAACGCCGTGCTAATGAGACAACTCTGAAAGGCTTCCTTCTCCTCCAACTATCTCCTTTTGATGTGCTCGTTCATTTCAATCACTATAAAAAATCAACTAAACAAGATAAGAGCATAATCTATAATGTTTAATGAAATATCATAGCTGATCGCTTTTACTTTCCTGCTTCTGCATCTTCTTCCTTCTGTAAAGTTATTAACTGCCTTGAGCCATCCGCAGCACAGGAAGTTCATCCATTTATTTCCTCAGCATATAACTGAAACTTTCATTAGTGCTACTGACTCTTCTACTAATACAGAGCTCACTCACATTTAAGTGACTGTAATCTTCCTTGATATCAAAGGTCAGAAGGACATCTCCAAGTTTGACTGTTGACTCACCACCACTCATATATTTAGCCTTGGATCTGAAATCTATCTGCATTTTTCTGACGCGATGCCAGACGCCATTGCTGCTGAGGGTTTTTCCATCACCATCAATGATTTTCCATTGATTTTCGTTGAATTGAAGAGTAGCATGTTTGCGACTGATTGAAGCCTCGCAAATAATAAGCTGGCTCGAGCTGGCTCTTCCGATGGTCAGAGAGCATGGGAAATCGATCAATATGAATTTTTTATTCCGAAAAGACATAATCCAGAAAGAACGGACCTGCTTTTTAAGGTAATTGGGATTAATAACCGCATGTTCTTGTTCTTTGAGATGTTCGATCCTAATGGTTAGCTCTTCATAACTGCTATAGATTTATCTATGATGAAAGATTAAAGGGCGACTATCTCCTAGAACAATTTCACTACCTACATCTCATTTTTATTACCTGTAGTTATGCTAAACGGAGATATAACTTTTTGATAGATGCCAGTTTTGGATCTGAAATCTTTCAGCATGATCTTTTTCGCTGGTTTGAGGAACTGCCAGATTTAATAGAGCAAGTGTCCCGGCATTTTGGAAATGGTGTCGCCTAATTTGTCAAAATAGCTCGGATACGAACCTTAATACTCCATCCATAAGGCAGGTGATAACATGAGACAACCATGGACTCTGCTGACACTTTTGCTTATTTCTCCTAAATTAAGCACATCGTTATGTTCGTTCTCCTTCTCAAGTAACTCCTAGCCCCTTCCGATCCATAACGCTCTTTTACCAAGCGGGTATTCTTTTTAAAATGATGCGATGGTGCCTTAAAGAATGGTAGGTCCTTTGACTTTGACAGTGATCATCTGATATTATTATTAAAGTGTAAATTCGACTTATTTACATCCGATATAGGATAAATTATGATAGGAAGGAAGGAGTATGATAGCTTATTGTACCACAACTTGAGAGTCGAATAGTTTGAGTGATGATATGGATAATTAGATCATCTGTAAGATTTTTGGTATCTAGCTCTGGCTCCAGGTCCACCGTATTTCTTGGGTTCGCAACGTCTGGGATCAGCAACCAACAGACTTCTGTCATACTGGAGCAACAATTCCTTGATTTAACGCTTCTCAGTCTCGTTCACATATTTCTGATAGTAAGCGACAACACCCTTTGACAAAGCTTGTCTGATGGCATAGATCTGAGCAACGTATCCTCCACCTCTAACACGAATGCGGATGTCAAGATTTTGGAATCGCTTGAGACCGAGGAGAAGGATGGGCTCAAGGACCTTAACTCTGAGGGATTGAGGCTCGAGAAGTTCGATGGGTGAACCGTTAACTCTGAGGACTCCCTTGCCTGTTTTGACAGCTGCGACAGCCACTGCGTTTTTCTTTCTTCCGAAGCATTGAACAACTTGGGTTTTGTCGGCCATGTGGTTAGGAATAATATTGATTATTTTATTAAAAACACCCAAAAAAGAATATTAGCCCTCATCATCCCTCTATCTCTCACATTAAAGGGGCAACAAGGGCTCAAAATAAGACAATTGAATGAGTGTCTTTTTTTATAGGACAAACAATCTAATCACTTTACCAAAGTGATCATATGCCCTCGAAATCCAGATCATGACACCTGAAGAGATATTCCAATACAATCGGTATCTGACAAAAAGTTAAAAATAAAGAGAAGGCAACGATCAAGGTCGATAGTAAAGGAATAAGACAGTAAGTTCGGCTCTGAAAACATTTTTATTGAAAGAGGTCCTAAGTGAAATAGAAGGAAGACTCTAAGAGAAAAGGAAAGTTCAGGATGAGCTTTATCATAAATTTATGGAAAAATTCAGCCTCCAACGAGTTAAATTCAATTTAAAGCAAGCAGGGCTAAAAAGCAAGTAAATAAACGAGTATCATGTGATTTTGAAGCAAGAAATAGTGATCTTAAGTCTTAATGATAAGCAAATGAGCCGTGAGTGTCAACATTATGAAGGACTGCAAAACGTCATCTAGAGATATCTGAGTAGATTGAATAATGAATGTTTGATAAATTAATGATTGCTTGATTTCGATCAATGTTGTTTGCAAGTCTTGATGTGAATAAACTGACGCTTTATTAGATGAATCATTCGAACTAAAATGAGATGACAGATTTGGTTTCCATATGGTCAGGGCTAAAAAATATGGGTAGTGGTTCAAAATATTGCGAATAACAGCGTCTTAAAGCACTATGATTTTGCTACTTCAATTCTTGATTTGTTTGATCTTTGAATTTATACTTCTTGTCATATATGAACAACATTTCTCCCTTTTGTTCAGAAATTATCAGAAATTATCGCAGTTCTCTCATCTCAAGAGTTCATTAAAGTTTGTAAAAGAAATAAAAAATCCAACAATGTAAGAATAACCCCAAGCCAAAAAGGTCCTAAGAATAGTCGCCATATCAGACACCCATAACAAACACAAATATCTCGACCCTGCCGAAATGCCACCTGGTGACATTTTCATCCACGCTGGTGACTTCACCCGCATGTCCCGCAAGAAGTAATATCAAAATTTCCGATAATGGCTCAAAGCTCTCCCTTATAAACACAAAATAGTCATTCCTGGTAACCACGATTTTGCTTTATAGTGCAACCCTTAACGCTACTCCATGATGAATTAATTTTTCAAGGTGAAGGAAAAGTAAAGAGTGAATCCTATCCTGTAAATTGAAGTGCTGAATAATTTATGCACCTTGCTCATACATTAGATGGTCTAAGTCGAAGGGCTGAAAATATTTGGTTCGCCTTACATAAATCATTCCAAAATAATGGGGTTTAGCTACTTACCATAAAATGCGGATAAACACTGGAACCAGATACCCTAAAATATCGATATCTTAGTGACTCATGTGCCACCTCTCGGTATCAATGATGTCAGCATCCATACCGGCTAAAATTGTGGCTGCATAACCTTACGAAAAGCAGTTTAAAAGATCCAACCAAAATTACACATATTCGGACACATCCACTAAGGAAATGGACATACAAGAGTAGGCAATACAGATTTTTACAATGTAGCCTTCATGGATGAGAAATACAGTCCCAAGAACAAGCCAATAGTTATTTAGATAGATGTCGATACTTCAAAGTGATTTTATGATCGTGATACTGTTCATATCATATTTTGACCTTCTTGCTGGGTTTATCATCAGATTCCTCATCTTCCATGTCCTCCAATTTTCTAAGTCTGAATTTATTCATACTCACGGATATCCTGCCATAGCCAATCTTCAATCGCTGGCACAATAATCTGATAGTTCTCGTCATCACCTTCCACCGCTTATGGAGCATTGTTGATAATCAAATCAACAATTTTACCCAAGCCCTCTGGTGTCAACCTGGTCAACTGCTGCAAAAGCTCCTTCTTCTCGTCTTTAATTATTTCGCTTTAGTCTTCCATCCCTTTGCTATCTTTGACTTCATTTCTTCTGGTACTTTGTCGAGTTGCCTTGACTACTGGAGCCTGTGGCAATGGGTCACTCTTTTCACTCAGAGCTGGTCCTATGCTATTTTTTATTTTTACTGCCATTAGTGAATGGAATGCTGTTGAAATAATTTTTGATGAGTTTGCGATAATACTTGTCCATTTTGTCTGCCGTCATATAGATCCACTAAATGTTCAGAAACTTACAGATCCAGCTTGGTTGTATAGTTTGCAATTGTCCCATACTAGTTGTAAATCATCAAGGACCTCCTAGACACAAGTATACTGCTCACTTTTTAGTTTAGATGAAACTGTGCCTAAGTCCATGGGTTTTTTGATGATTGTTGGGTAGTCGAGAATCTAGAGGGCTGTGTGATATGATCGATACTTTTCCAGTCGACAGGTTCACGAAATTCAGCAGAGTCGACGTGTTCTGTAAGAAGGGTTAGGATTGTTTTTATCTTGCGGACTTATTAACGCTCGAGAGGGGTCTAGGAGACGAGACTAAGAGATGAGCTGAAGTTCATTATAGGAGGTTAATTGAAAATAAGCAAGCGCTTGACCTAACTAATGCTATCTCAATAAAAATAGTTCAAATTTTCAGTTTACAAAATGGGAGAACAAACTTAGGTAATTGATTGTTGCTGAATCTGAAAATAATTATATGATGCTGAAGGCTCATTCTTTTGCAACTCCAGACACTCCTTCCACTCCTGAACAAAACCTCTAATAGATCAGTCTGTATGATGACTTTCTCTTCTTTGAGAACAACAAAAATGGAGCAGCAAGCCTAATTCAACCTGGACATTTGTCTGGCTGGATCAAACCTCAAAAAAATCAATTCTAAGGTGATATATCTTAATCATTCAAATCTAAAGAGCTCAACAAGAATATATGCCATACTTCAAGAAAAATTGCTAGCCAATGCATGGCCAGACATAGACAAACAAGATCTCTTTGCATAGGACTCAAAGATCGCAGCGAATAATCTAGACCAAATACTACCCAGTTTCACATCAAGAGGACATTTTCTCATAGGTTGTAGTTAGATGGTAAGGCTCGTGATCCTATCCACAATTCTGGCATTTCTTTACAGCTGAAAAAAAATCCAAGTAAATCTAACCATCTTATTGTCGAAAGAAAAGAACAAGATAAGGAGAAAAATATTCCTAAGTCAGCCAGAAATATTGTTCCTTTTCCTTTTTTTGATCAATACGAAAGTCCAGAAAGATCACAGCTCGTACAAGTCATAGCTGTCGGGAAAATACGTACCTTGATGAAGAACAAAAACATGAGGATAAAAAAATGATAATGATGCAATTTTCCTTTAAATATAGTCAATTATCATTCAAAGAACATGAATATGAACTCTTTGCAGTTCTATTATAATTATCACAAAAATGAGTTCATTGGCAGCAGCAAGAGCAGATGGCTACTATCGGCCCAAAAACTTTGATCCCAATAAAATGGAAGTACGGAAGAGCGATACCCCTCACTAAAAACCTTTCACGGTTGTTGAGGGTCAAAGAGTAGGAGGGTCTAAAGTACGCTACTAAACACCTTTTCATGTTCGCTGTGAAGGATGTCAAAACATGGTAGCTAAGGGAGTGAGATTCAACTCAATCAAAACATGGGTAGGAGATTTCCATACAACAAAAATCTATGAATTCAGAATGAAATGTCCTCAGTGCCCTCAACGATTTGTTGTCAGGACTGATCCTTAAAACTGCGACTACATTTACGTCTCAGGAGCCAAAAGGATTTTCCAGACCAAAGACTGCACTGACTAAAGTAGAATTAGAGATGAAGCAATTCAGAAGAAAATAAGGGAAGACCCATTTGCCAAATTGGAAAACGACTACAAAGATAAATAGGCGTTCAGAGAGTATGAGGATTACATAGAGAAATTGTAGTAGATGCAGGAAAGAGGGTAATATGATTTTTAATTGAATCGTTTGCTCAGAAAGCAGGCTAAAGGAATGAGAGAGTAAGAAAATGCCTACTTCAAGTAGAAAAGGGAGAAAAATCTGTCTATTCCGCTTTTTCCTGAAACTGTGGAGGATATGGTGATAGCAGACGGAATTGATTTCAAGCAAGAGAAGAAGAAAATGATCAAAAAAGAGGACAAACCTCTCACCTAAAGAGACAAGCTCAAATAAAAAATGAAAAAAATGAATCCCCAATTCCGCAATCAACTCCAACAACAAATCAAACAAATGAATAAACCCAGTTCTTCTCTCTTTGCCAAAAAATGATAAACAGTATTTCTATAGTTACTCATCTTCATACTATCACAGATCTTCGAACTGTCTTTTCCAACCTTTACGATTTTTCATCTCCAGATGTTTATCAATGGTTTATTCGTCAGGAGGATTATTCCATTTCCACTATAGATCCATGGCTTCTCTTTGCTCTTCAGTCATCAAACTAATTTCATAATCTTTGTAGCTCACTAAATTCCACTATTCATCTTTGCCTCCATGCATAATTGCATAAATAGGGTCATAGACTTGCTTGCGTCGTAATTTAGTTTTGGCGCTGTTGAGGTTGAAAGCATTTTTTAGCTCGATAGCTGTCTTCCATCCATGTTTTGCAGAGAAACAGCTACCCAAAATGGCATACCGTTTTCTGTTGGTGTCAGGTTTATCTGGATTTTCGGCAAAGAAATCATGAACGTAGATGTTTTTGATTTGATGTAGTTGAAGGAATTATACAATTTGATCTTATTATGCCTTCAGACCTTATAATTCTACTTTTTTTGATGCCAACATCAGTTGACCACCAAGTCCCCAAGCTGCTCCTCTGCTGGGTCGATGAACTAATTTATGCGGACTGGGATCTTCTCCCTCGTAGTTGTACTTTAGCTCTTGTGCGACTTTGTTTCTCAAATTTTATTGCACTTGCCGATCATAGCTCAAAGGTTAAATCTAATCATCTAGTTCCTCCTCAACTACAGTTGTGTTACTCTTTTGTTCTGCAATATTCGCTTCTTATTCGGTGGTTGCTAAAACAGAGGCAGTCCTGACTCCCCTTTTGATATTTCTTGCCATGAAAAAAGCAATTCTGTAGGTAAGCATATTTTATGACAGAATTATTATAAAATGAATAACTAAGATAGTATCAGGTTATCATTCTCACCTTGGCCTGATGAGCATCCATCATTCTAAACCACCACTCTCTTTTTCACTCACAACCCTATGTATTCAACTGTGCCGGTAAGAGGCAAAAATAATAAAATCAACAAGCAACCTCCCTATGCTGTGATTAAAAGTGTGGTCAATTCTCCATACAGAAGGATCAACAGGGTCAATCGAATGATCATGAGTCATCGTCAGGAAGTAAGCTAGTCAAATACTGGCTAGATGTGGAAAACAAATACAAATTTATTGAAGCCACAGTTCAAAATAAAAAGTTTGAAACATGTGACCAAAAAGGGAAATTTCATCCCTTAGAGCTCAAAAGGATGTATGGTACATGTAAGGAATTTCACCCTTGATAATTTTTCCATTAGCAGAAGGCTAGAAGATATCGATGAAAGGCATGGCATCAATGGATTCCAGGATAACTTTAAAAATCGATAAAAATTGCATAAAAAGGCCAATAAAACCACCAAAGATGCGAGCTTGATAGACAGGCTCAACAAAATTACATAAAAAGCACCTCTTAATCGCTACAAATCCCGAGCTGTAGGTCTATCGACAAGAGTGGTTCCCTTTACGGGAAATTCCTGATTATTTCTATTCTAACTTGATGCCAAATAAGAGATAAAATCAGCTTGTTCTCACCCTCAGTATCTCCTAACTTGATCTGACAAGTGTGTTCTTTATTGACGCTTATTCCTCAGCGAATAAATTGTGTAAATTATTGAGACAATTGTGCTTTCTCCTTTCAAAAAGTTCGTTTACGACGGTTCTGTTTTTACTAGCGATAAGCTGAGCCAACATTTTAATGTCGACTCTGACTGGTTTGGTGACGACCTTTGTGATCTCTTGAATTCGAGTGGGTGAGCTTTATCTTTCATTTGTTCTCAGCTCAAATTCTCTGAGTTGTCTTTCTAAATGCTCATTTTTTGCTTTTTCTTCCATATAATTTCCATATAACTTCTCGTACTGCTCCAACATTCTCTCATCTGCTTCATTTAATCCTTCTGATTCCTATTCCTATTCCTAATATTGTTTCGTTTAACTTACCATAATGGGTATTTCGTTATAAATATGATGTGGTACATATGTTCTTTTGATGCTTTGATCCATTGGTTGATGCACAGTGTGAAATGTTTGAACCTGGTGCTGGCTGTTGCTGTTTATGGGCAATTGTGAATGTTGGGTGCTTCCTGACAGGAGGAAGCGTTCTGGAGGTGGTGGGACGAAGTTGCTGCTGACTCCCTGTCCGTAATTAAAGTGAGTCTATGGTCTTTCGTTGTGATAAGAAATTGAGTTGGAAAAATGAGTCCCATTTAATTCCTCAACGGTTAGATTGCTCTGTGCTGGAAGCCGATTGACAATAGTCTGAGTCCCTCCTAAGGTATACTGACTCGTAATAGACTTGTCTTTTTTTGGAGAATTCCCCCTTGCCTCTCCATCTCTGAGACTGGTACGCACTCCTTGCTTAGACTGCTTCATATTCAAAAATTAATATAAACAATCAAGCATGGGTTTGATTAACAGTCTTTTGTATTCTTTCCTTGAGCATCCGAATCTATGAATTTTAACTGCTCATGTCTTAACTATTGCCACTCTATCTGCGACCTACCTCATAGCGGGGATTAATATCAAAATTGATGAGTTTCTAATGTCGTTTTCTTTGCTTTCGGCGTTCGAGGAACTCGACGATGATGAGTAGGGCTGCTGTCAGGAATACTATGAGGAATTATAGCGATATCTCCAGCCAAGTTATGGAGCTTTTGGTGCAGTTCTAGTAGGATTGGTATTTCATATATCAAATTACTATTATTTCTGTCAAGAACTCTTAACAAACAACTATTGATTGTAAAGTTGCCCTTTTCATCAAAATTTATTTGATGAGGTTAATGAATGATAATGAATGATAATGAATGATAATGAATGAATGACAATCAATATGGATAATGGGTAGGGCTTTCTGCAATCGCCTCACGAGTGGGCTAATGCTGAATATTTAAGGAATTACTCTGAGAGATTGGGCTGCGGCGAAGAGGAGGACCAAAAGTACAGCGAGAATGAGCTTATTTCCGGACATTTTAATTATTATCTGATTTAGATTAGGTGTCAAATTTCCTATTACTAAGGGATTACTGATCAACAGCAAATATTAAAATATGGGCCATAACGATTGAGTATAGCTTTTCACTCCCATCTAAGACAACAGTTTGACTATTGTGATTAAAAAAACGAGGAAAAAAATACTGAACTTATCATCAAACACAAAAAGAATCTATTATGATATTTAAAATGAGGTCTTTTGATTGACAAAGCTATCTCTCCACTTTTGAGCAAGGGCATCATATCTAACTTGACTTTCTTTAATTTATTTTACGATTTGGTTTGATATATAAACGCTTTCCTTGACAACAAAATGGAAAAATAAATGGATTTGTTATCAAGTTGTTCTGAAGAGTCTAATTGAGAAAAATCTCTTACGCAAAAATATAAGAGTAAAGATGTTCATTTAATACCAGATTGGATAATATACTTGAGCTCATTTAAATATGGAGCCAAAAGGCTGTCTGTATTGTTGGATGATTGCGGCAGAATTAATAATTTTTAGTGCATTAGGCATATATATGCCCCCTAAATCCAAAAGGCACCGTGATTAGTTCTAAATCCCCAATAAGCACCGCATCAAACTGGAGAAAAAAGACCGCAAAGAACACCTCAGATACGTAGCTTCATTCTTTATCCAGAAATTTAAGAGTTCTAACAACCTAAAATAATCACCTGTCAACTCCGATGACTAAGAATACTTCTAACGAGTGTATAAACAGATCTATCTAGAGTCAATCAAGGTCAGCAGTGGTGGCGCAAAGTAGATTGGCGGTTCTTCCGCTAATTGTCAACATAATAAATGGCATAAATACACTCAAGGATAGATGGGTAAGAATTGCTCAACCTCAAATACCCTGCCAGGTAATTAGAAAACTACCTTGTGTAATAGATAAGCGAACAAAATCCTAACCTGACAAATCCTGCCCTCTTGAAAGTACTATTCAGAAAGGAGTATAAGTTAGAGGGCCGCGAACATACAGAAATTGTCAGTTTCGGATATAAACAATACGATGAAGCTAGAGAGGCAGTTGAGCAAAGGGAGATCAGTCCTGGTGTGCATTTAGATAGTTTCAGACTATTTGAGAAATAAGAACTTGAGAAAATACCAGAGGAGGAAAAATACCTCGATTTGTAAATCATCAACATCGAAAGACGACAGTAGGAGATCATGAAGGTGCTCAGATACGATGTGGCAGATTCATAAAATAATGAAATTGACAGATAGGTCATTTTGCTCGAGAAACAACTAGATGATGTTTTCAATCGCAATGGGCAAAGATGGGACGATATGCTTGGGAGAAGATAACATCATCCGTTGAGTGCCAGACATGAGTAAGAGATCGAAAATATTTATCGTGATCTCAAAATGGCAGAAGTACTTCTTTATTTCAGGCGTGGCCACAGCGACAAAACCTAATAAATGTTGGACGAAGCAATCGAGATTGACAGCATCAGAGAAATGAATGGTATGGGCTAAACAAAATCAAAAAGGAAGAATTTAACCCGTAATTAAAGATTGAAGGAGATATTTTAGACAGATTGCAAGATCTGCTTCTGCACTGAGAGCTATGATAAAAATAGAGTGGTTTACTGCGATGGCTGTAATACCAGTTTCCATCAAGCTTGCTATGGAGTTTAAGAACTTACCTAAGCCAAATTTTACTGCTAGGTCTGTCTGTTCACTAAATTCAACACAACTAAAGATAAAGAAGGGGTGTCCAAATATCCCAAAAAACCAGGTTGTCGGTTATGCCATAAACAAAATTTCCCAATGAAAGAACTTCAAGGTCGATTTTATCATGTTACTTGCTTAGTTCTGTTCGATTTGGTATAGATCAAGAACTATCAAATTCAGTTCAAGAAAGGTATCAACCCACAAATGCTCATTGAAAAATTGGTCTAAAATGAACTCAATCTTGCTCCATGTAAATTTTGTGGAAAGGAGATTGGTATGAAATTTGAGTGCAGTTGGCCAGAATGCAAGATGAGCTATCACCCTATCTGTGCCTACCTAAATGGGGTTTTCTTCGATCTTAAAAGAACATACACCTCACTGTCTGCTAAACTTAGTTGCTCAGAGCACTATCCCAATCGTGACAGCTTCCATCAAATTTACTTGAGACGCTTCTTTTGTGATTTCAACTCCACATCGTCATTGACTCAGGAGGAATTCAAGGAAAAATTCACTTCCGAGCTGGAGAAGAAAAGGGCCAATGCTGCTGCCAAGTAAAATGATCTTAAGTTGGGGGTGTTGAAGAAAGGAAAGTTCAATAAAACAACTAAGCCTGCTCCACTAACAAAGTCAAAATCTGAGAAATACGAAAGTGCAGCCATCCGCCCTGAACTTGAACAGTAAATGACCTAGACGAGAAAACTAATGCAACGGATGTCCGAGAACAACCGGTCAAATTGACCCCTGCTCCTTTTATGTGATCATGACATGATTAGTTTTGATGTGTAGCTGATAATAAAAAATACATTTGGATCACCTGAAATGGATTTTAGCCACATTTGAAGCGAACTTGCTCTTTACTTTGTTTTTCTTCGTTCCTATTTTTGTCTTCTCTTCAAAGGAGAGAGGTAGCACTGATGCTTTTTTGACTTGACTTTTCTTCATCTCTGAACTTTGAGCTGTCTTGAGCTGGCTTCTTTTTGTCGAACAGTGGCTATGGTTCTTGGAATGCTCCTTGCTACCCATTTTCAATTTGGAAGTACGAAGCATGTTGCTTTAACTTTCTACAACTCTGTATCGTTCGTGAAACTTGTCGAAGAAGTCATCTAAATCGTCTTCGCTATCTTCGAGGGTGTATCTTTCGATGTTCAGGTAGCGGTTATTAATTGCCAACATTTTAGACAGGTGCCTAGATTTCATAAAATTCGAATCAACGATATATAACGCATAAAACATCAACAGTCAGTCCTTAAAATAAGAGGGAACCTTCAGACCAGATTTGAGTTTGCAACCTGCACAGTGGAGGAGAGCCACAGCTGGATAAACAGGTCCAGATGTCAGCTTGGGATCACGGTAGGCGATACCCATATACTCACCATTGAGAGAGAATGCCAATACTCCTGTATTCATGTTAAGGAAGACTCCGAGAACTCCATCTTTTTTGAATTTTTTACCATAAGCTGGGCCAGCAGCATTAGAGCCATGTCTGAGCTGTCCAAGACCTATATAGCGAAAATAATACCATAGTAGGCGTAACCGAAGGCATGGTCACAGAAGGCAGAGTTGAAATCAAAAGAATTGGAAAGACTGACGCCAATTTTGAGCTCATTCTCGGTGCGAGAATCAGCTAAAATTTCCCAGTAGTGCACACCACTGGTGAAACCATAATTGGCAATGGTGGTCCTGAAGAGATAGCTTTGTTCTTTAAGGAAGCAAAGTGTGTTTCCTTCTGTTAGTTGAATGCTGCCTCCTGTTTTTGTGGGGTCCCAGGCTAGATTGGATGATGATCCTCCTCCGGCTGTCGACACAGCTCTATCTTTTACTCCAACTTGACCTTGTTGATTTGCAGAACTGGCTCCAAATTTACCTAAAAGCTCATAGAGAGCCTTCTTGTCACCAATTCTTTCCACTATTTTCAGCACATTTTCACACAACTCCGAGCAACATGGCTTGAGTGCCTTCACATCTTTATTCTGTGGCTTTTAGCAATTATCAAAGTTCCAGCATTTGGTGATCATACAGATAGCCTCATGCTTGGGTAACTCCATCAAACTGCATACTTTTTGGCACTTCGCATTTTGACATTTGATATTGAGATTTTGATACATTCTTTGCAGGGCTTTGCTGAAAATAGGTTTGATATCTTTGATGTTAGCTCCACAACGATTGGGACATTTGCTGTCTGCTTGTTTGCTGGCCCATCCTGTAATGCATGATTTGCAGAACAATTTGCCACAACTGTGACACTCGTAGGGTTCAAGGACAACTTGTATACAAATGGGACAGTGGAACGCTTCATGTCCGGCACCTACGAATCTGTCTGGATCATAGCCTCCTAGGTTCATTTTTGTTGGGTTGAAGTAAATACTATAAATAACAACAATAATCTCAAAGAATATAAGAACCAAATAAAGCTTCATCAACAAGTATGAGATTATGGGGGTTGGGGTGGGGGTTGGGGTGGGGGTAGGGGG
>Ga0100378_1002114_pt1 | contig 20057 bp, 21 predicted proteins | sample CryGeymeta201502_FD_81535 | JGI IMG/M metagenome (GOLD analysis project Ga0100378, IMG submission 81535) | Groundwater microbial communities from Crystal Geyser aquifers in Utah, USA - Crystal Geyser metaG 2015-02 | ecosystem: Environmental > Aquatic > Deep subsurface > Groundwater | place: USA... | reverse complement strand
TGGGAATGATAAAATTCATCCTAGGTTTCGGAATAATAATATATGTTGTTTGGCTAACCACCGGCGGAATGGAGCGAGTGGAAAATAGAGATAAGCCTTTCCTAAAAGAACCTGCCCCACTAGACAGTGGAGAGGTGTACGGCCCAGAAGGTCTTTAAGATTTTTTATCTCTAAAACAAAATAAAGCAACGCCGGCTGCAACAGAAACATTTAGAGATTCCTTTGTCCCAGACATGGGAATTTCTGCTATATGGTCTACAACACTCAAGACCTCTTCATTTAGTCCTTTTGTCTCTTCACCAACAATCAACGCTGAATCTTCAAAAGAAACATTGTCTCCAACATCTGTATATTTTTCTGATTTATCTGATTGCTCAAGAGCGATCACCAGAATTCCTTTTTCTTTCAAATATTCAACAGCTTCAATAGTTGTTTTAAAATGACTCCATAGAACTTTTCTCTCTGCCCCTAGAGCAACCTTGGCAATATCTGATCTATTTCTACCAAATCTATCAACCGGATCTGGTGTCACCCCGCAAATTAGGATTTCAGATACTCCAACAGAATCAGCTGTCCGAAACAGCGATCCCACATTGTATGTACTTCGAATATTATCTAAAACTAAAATCATAATTGACTGATACACCCAAGTATGATATTTTCTTATAGTATTTGCAACCGCTCGTAGCTCAGTCGGTAGAGCAGCTCCCTTTTAAGGAGATGGTCGTAGGTTCGAGCCCTACCGAGCGGACAAAGTAATTAAACTAAAGGGTTTTTTAGAAAAAGAGTCTTTTTGATGGACCACTTCCTTTGGTGAACAGGTCGCTGGGGAAAAACCAAAAATAAATATCCTGCTTGATTATTAAAAAATGGACATAAAATTATTGTCGCAGAAGTTTTGTGATTACTCGATCTCTATCAAGGGATACTCACCTTATACAATCAGAAGATATAAATATGTTATCAATTGCTACTGCAAAATGGCTCAAATAAGCAAAATTGATGAGATAACAGAAGAAAATATAAGAAATTTATTTTATTCAGGGAGGATTGATCACAAATGGTCAGTTAACACCTTTATTGTTTACAGGAAATCACTACTTGTATTCTTTAGATGGTGTATTAAAAACGAATACCTCAAGGAAAACCCCATAGAAGATATAGAAGTTCCCAAATTAGAGAAGCGCATACCCACAAAATTAACAAAGCAGGAGGCTCTAAAGCTTTTAGAAGTTGTATATAATTACCCGTACCAATATAAATTTCTGAGATACCGCAATCACGCAATATTCTCCACCTTCATATTTGCTGGTTTACGCAGGCAAGAACTTCTTAACCTCAAGTTTTCAGACATAGATCTTGAAAACCTGACATTATTTATACAACAAGGTAAAGGTAAAAAAGATAGGATAATACCTATCAGCTACAACCTAGCACAAAGCCTAAAAAGGTATGTAGAAGAGAGAAAAAGATTACACAAGACCAATCCCGAGTTCTTCTCTTCCCTTCGTGGAAACTTAGGATTCACAGGGAATGGCCTTAAAAAACTTGTAGAGCAAGTTCGCAAATCATCTGGGATAACTTTTAGCGTACATAAGCTTAGGCATACTTTTGCCACTCTTATGCTTGAAGGTGGCTGTGATATATATAGCCTATCTAAAATGATGGGTCATAGCGACATAAAGACGACCACAGTCTATTTGGCAGCCAGTGCAGAGCATTTAAGGTCTCAGATGGTTAAACATCCGTTGAACCAATAAACCTTTCCATATTCAGCCGCCTATAATTAAAGCAAGTATTCTAATTATATTGACTCAAATGTTCCATATTAGAGTCAACTCAGAAGACATCGGGAAGATTCTGGAGAAGAAAGAAAGTAGTTAAATACTCTTGTTATACAAAAACAAACCCTTACAGTCTTCATGGTTAATTCACTAGAGAGGCATTAGCTGGTAAACTGGACTTAATGGATCAAGAGGATCGAAAAAAAACCAAGCACATAGAAAACTTCATGAAGAAGTGGTATTTCGACACTTCTGCACTTAATCACCTTAGTGACGCTATGGAGATTGAAGACTGCATAGCAACTAGAGAGCTTATACTTAAAAGAGATAAGCAATGGATTATTTCACCACTTAATCTGTATGAAATATTAAATACATCTAATGAGAGGAGGAGAGAGAAATTGATTTACAAACTTTCAGAGCTACTTCCTAGGCCTGGAATAATCTTTGACACCCCCACTAGAATTTTATATGGAAGTATTCTCGGATATTATTCTGATACACAAACTGAGTTTGAACGCTCACTTAGAGATTCTTGGTTTAATGTTATTGCTTTTGGTCATACTTTTAGACTGGACTTTGCAGATTTCAAGAAAAGAAGAGACATTTTACAAAGCATGACAAAGGCAATGAATTTTGTATTCAAAGAAAAGACATGTATTGCTTCTGATACCAATAATATTGACGATGCCACCCGTGCAATTTTGGAACATCTTAAGCTTTTCAAACCACCAGATTATGTAACAGAGGCAGGAAAGGAGGCTCGTTTTTATATCACGGGAATACTAGTATTTGCAATATTTTGTTTTGGTGTAGAGCCCGACATGACTTTCATGGAGGGATATTGGAATACGCAAAAGGTTAAGAGTCGTGACAAATATCTTCTCTGCCTATCTCGTTTTGAGCATATTATTCTGAACTACCAATACAAAATATTAGAATCACCCGAAATTAAACTGATGGTTGATTTCATTATGTGGGAAGGTGAAACAAAAGGTATTAATAGGGGTACCTTAGCAGATGCGCTCCACCTTGTTTATTCTTTTCATGCATGTTTTATTGTCAGTAGCGACAATAGTCTTATTGGCTTCTCTAAACAAAATGAAAGTCTTTCACGTCGTTTTTTTAATACCAAAGATTTCTCATTTCAAGAAAAATAAAAGGCCTATATACTTAAACCAAACCCTTCTTCTTTTGCACTAAACTTACTTTTTCCTCCCAAAAGGTAGCAAGTAAAAATCACCTAAGACATATATATCTTCTTTATCCAATGGATTTCCTCGTCTAAGTTCTGGAATGGAAATATTATCATCTTCAACAAATCTAATTGGATACTTAAAATAACCACTTCTAGAAAAATCTTCTGGGCTAATACTATTACCTATTGCTATTAGGTGCTCCATGACCGGACAAGATTCTCTAATTGGTTTTGAAGAATTAACATTTTGTATCCATCTTTTTCCTCCCTCTGTTTTAATAAAATTAAGTAGTTGCATGGACATAACAATATGAGGATTGGGGGTATAGCCTAGGTTTATCAAGGTTATAAATGAGGCATTCGCATGACGTATAATTGATTTTATTTCTCTTATCGTTAAATTCTGCTCTGTTGAAAGTCTAAACCAATCTAACAAATATTTTTCCCAAAGAGGTGTTTGCTCCCCCATAACAACGACATCACCAGAGTACCCAAAAGCCTCTGGATCAAATACAGCGTCGACAAAATTCGAGAATTTTATGTTTTGTACCTCAAAATACTCAATATAATCTAGAACTTTTCTATAAGAATCTCTGTGTCGAGGACTTTCATTGAAAACCTGCTCACCAATAGGAACAAGAACAATAACTTTCTTATCTAGAGTATTATTTTTAATAAACTGCCTCAAAGTTTCCAAAAAATACACACCAGCGTCTCCTGATCTATCTATGTCTTCTACTACAATAAAAATTGTTTTTTCTTCTATTTCTCGAAAAATAGAAGTTAGTAAATCCTGTATCTCAAAAACTCTTTCTATCGGCTGTTTTTCAAATACCTTTAGTAGATTTGAAACTATTGAGCTAACACCAGCAGAAACAAGGCTAAGAGATTGTGCAATCCCCGCAACTGCTCCTATTGTTTTATTTTGAGGCCCATTTCCGTCCAGCTCTTTTTTTGTTTTTTCTTTACCACCAAGCTGATCAGCTATATCCAAAACAAAACCTTCCCAAAGATCCTTTCTTTCTGGATATTTCCAAGCATCAAATTCAAACCACTTAACAGACTTATCTTCTTCGTATCTTTTTTGAAGCTGAAATAATGTTGTACTTTTTCCAGAACCAAATTTCCCAACATAACCAACCATGGAAGAGTGCAGTGCTTGTTCTACAAGATCATAAAGTCTATCAACCTCATTTGAAAAATTTAATAAATCCTGAATTTTATGGTTCTCTTCTAAGAGATCTTTATCTTTTATGAAGCCTGACATATGTGATTATATTAGCTTTCTTTTATTATGTAGTCAAAAAACCTAAAAGGTAGTTGTTGTCTTCACTTACTAAAAAGCTTCGGTTGCCCACCGAGGTACTTCAAACCTCTCAAAACCTGGTCTTTCTTGAAGTAAACCCTGGACCTGTATTTATTAGGTACAATTAGCTTATTTCGAACAAGTCTATCTATCTCATTTTTATTTAGGGTCCCTGATTTCAAGAGTTGCACCTGTGAAATCATGCCTTCCGTAGCTCTTTCTTTCTGGACTCTAAAAAACTCCTTTTTTGTAACAGGCTTTTCTACATACTCAGTTATTGCATATTGTACTTTCTTTTTTCTTTTCATATTGGGGTAAAAATATTATTTATACTCTAGTTTATATCCTTGTATGAATTTGCAATATCATGAAGATCTCCTTCAAATCTCCCAAGCTTCTCAGGGGTAAGAACCTCTCCGCTCGACTTCATTTCCTGGGCTATTTCAAAGGCATAACTATTATTTGGACATATCTCTAATATCTGAGACAAAAAGCTTTCTGAGACTATTTTTAGCTCATTTTCAGCCTCTTGGCAGGCATTTAGAAGTAGTCCAATATGCCCAAGCCAGTCTGGGAATTTTGAATACTTAATTAATTCAACTAAATTAATTTCACCAAGATTACGAAGCATTTTGTTTTGGGAATTAATCGAATTGTTGTGGGCAGATCTATCAAATCGGTAAGTGTGAGAAATGTGTCCAAGTCTAGAATATCTTTTCATGAGTTCCATTGATCCGCAGGTGGTACAAGAAAGATTCCAGCAATCTTGGTTTTCTGAGGCTCTCCTACTTATTTTTGTGAATGGTTGCATATATTTGATATTGATCATTACTAAAACGCCTCATAAGGTAGCTTGTCTTCATAAACTTTACCATCTTTGCACTTAGGGCAAGGTATGCTCTTTTTCATAAACTCAGATTTACCACAAACAGGGCAAATCAATGTGTTGTCACCAATAACAGGCTTTGGAGATATGCTTTTGTTTAATACGAAGTCTTTAATCTTCTTCCAGATGGTTCTCTTTTTGTGTGAGTCTAAATACCAAAAATATTTCCTATCAACCGAACTCTCTACTTGAGGAAAGTTTGTTATTTTACGACAAGGCACACAACACTCTTGGCTAGTAAAACCTGTAATATATACTCTAGAATGTTTTGTTTCTGGAAACATCTTTAGTTTCGGAGGTGTATCTTCTCTCCATACAGGGGTTCCCTTAAATAAGGAAACATTGAGTTCGCAGTTATCGTTTGTACATTTGTAGGTTATTTTTGGCATATATTGATCTTTATAACGTTTCGGCATATACGATGTTGTGCGGGTGTATAATAGCCGATAGGCTTACACCCGTGCAATATGGGCGCAACGACGAGGAGCGAGGAGTGTAGCCGTATATGCCGTGTTAAGTGATGTGCTTTTGGGGCGATTCATTATTCTTTATTTGATCTTCCTAGATTACAGCTTGAACAAAGCGTCCTTAAATTTTCTTCTACAGTTTCCCCACCTTTGCTCCAAGGAATTATGTGATCTATGTGTAACTCACAGCCGATTTGAGTTGCTGGCGAACTTCCACATAAAACACACTTGAAACCATCTCGCTTCATGACTCTAAACCTCTGTCGCAAGTTCGCAATGCGATTGGTTCTTTTTTTTGATAACTTGCTTTTTACAGTTTTGGCTTGTTTTTTAGGAACAATTGCTGATTTCTTTGGTGGTGTTTTTTCTTTTGGATCTTCGGCGTCATCTTTTGAGTTTATATATTCAACAAATTTTTCTAGTGCGTTTCTCCAAGTACCAAATTTTCGTTCGTATGACGATATGTTTAATTTTGAAAGAGGTGCTGTCATTTCTTGATATCGTGGCTGTCTACCGAGATACTCCCAAACATCAGCTATATTTTCAAAATAGTCTTCATCTGTTGAATTATAAACTCTTCCAATTTCCAATTTTGCGGTTTCCTTTGCTTTATTCCAGCCACCAAATCTTTTACAGATTGCCGAAGAGCCAAACTTGCCATGCTTATCATAATCAGCAATTGTGATAGCTTGTTTTTCTAGTTCGCCAGCAACTCTTTTCATGTCTTCAATAAGCTGTTCTTTGGGTATGCGTGTTTCTGATAGATCACCACCCCAAGGACGCTTGCTTTGTTCAAGCCCAGCTTTTTTTAATGCACTTTTCCAGGAACAGAACCTCTTTTTAAGTGTCTGATACGAAAAATTTCCCAATCGATCATATTCACGTTGGGATACAGAATTTTTGCCTAGCTCACTCGCAACGCGTTTAACATCTTCTATGAGTTCAGCACTTGAATATTGTTTGTTCGGTTCCGTTAATTGAAATTTCATGCTTTGATTGTATCAAATAAAGTTAACCTTAGTCCAAGATACTTGTTGTATGGATATTTAAGCATTATTTTATAAACCACCCCTTAATTTTTGTCAGGAATCTACTAAAAAAACTTTTCTTTTTAGGTTCTTCTTGGTTGTTTGTATATTCGAAAACAGCCTCTTTGTCGATATTATCGATAATTGTTTCTAGGTTTCTAGCTTCAACCATAATCTCCGATTCAGCAACCTCTATTACTTCAGCAGGCAAAGATGTATCTTTTTTAAGTTTACACAATTTTTCATCAACATTCCAAATATATCCTTCTGAACACGAACAGTTACTCTCCATATCATCACCTTCTTTTGTTTTACCCACCATGTTTTCATCATTAAAGTAATTTATACAATTTTGAGTGTGTGTTATACACTGACCAGACTTTTTAATATACCCCTCTTCACATACGAGTTTTTTAATACAAGTATCCTTGCCCTCATTAAATTCGTAACCCTTAGAACAAGAACATATTCCAGGTTTTGATGAATAAGAAGCTTCACCAAAAGACAGCTGACAAGCCTTATCTTCTGTCACACAACCACCACCCGTTTTTACATATCCATCAGAACATAAGCAGTTGCTGGATTGTTCGCTATAATATGAATTTGCCCCCCAATGGCTATGGCAAACATTGGTTAGGTCCTTATTCATAGCATCATTTAGAGCTTCTTCAAGGTCAACACATTTGCCATCAATATTAATCTTGTCTAAACCGCAAAAACTAGAGGTGTTATTTGTTGGATTAGGGTTCGTATATATACTGTTGTCTTGAAGAGAAAGACAGCTATTATATTGATCCATGCTTGAGTTGTACTGAATAATTTCTTGCTCACAGGCCGCTAGAGCACCACTGGCCATAGCTGAAGTATATCTCTGTGTGCCATTTCGCACCTGTTGAACACGCAAAGCACCAAGATCGCTCTCTGTCTTACACCCTGTATGAACTGGATAGACGCAAGAGTTTACGGTATGGAAATGATATTCTCCTTGAGAATACCCCCAACTGGAGCAATTTGTATAACAAGTATGACCTCCATAAGAATCCACATCTCCAGGGTGAGCGAGGGAGATTTGAGGACTGATCAATAAAAACAAAAAGAACAGCGTAGAACAAATTGAAAGCACTATATATTTTATGGTGTTTGCCTTTTCCATACTAATTGTTATTTCCTTTCCTTAACGCTTCTATTTCTTCTTTACTAAAGATTGAAGAATTACTTGTTTTTATGCTACATGCATCTTTTGGTATCTCAAAAATGAGAGTCTCTTTTGTTGTTTTGTCGGTGTAATGGAGACGAAGATCAGAATCTCCTTCTTTTAGGACCAGAGCTGTACCTTTGTCAGCACAGAATCTTTTTATAATTTCTTCTTCAGCCTCTTTCCCCATTGATTTGAAAAATGCCAAACCTTCTATTTCATAGTAAATAGTTACAACGTCATCCTCAAAGGCAAGGTCTTTGACCTCAATGACTCCGCTTTCTTGAGGGTTATTAAGAACGCTATTTGTTGGCATAGTAAGAAGAATCCCTGCCACACCTAATACCCACACAACAGGGGCCCAAATAAGCCACTCTCTCATTTTTTCTTTTTGAATAAACCTTAAGCCAAGAATCAGTAGATAGTAAGCAATTAGATAAGTAAAAAGAAGTCCTGCGATATATAAGCTAGCACCTACCTTATCTCCTGAAATAAGGTAGATTTTTTGTAAATCAGTTAGATAGTCCAGGCGTGTAAATGAAAGAAAGCCAAAAAATAGTGTGAAGCCGCCAAGTATTGCAGATGAGTAAGCTAATATATTTTTAAGTGTATTCTTAAACCCCTCTCTCTTTTTCGTTTCATTATTGTTCATAAATATATTCTTAAATAAATTAATCCTGTTAATTAAGATCTATTACTCCAGCCGAATTAACCATCCCCGATTCTTACTGAAGAGTAGCCTGAGGCATACTTAAAAATAAAATAAACATAGCAAAGACCCAAAAAGCCAAACCTCCAATAAACCACCACTTATTATCATTCTTTTTAATAAGTTTTCTACCAAAAAGGATTAAATAGTAAGCAATAATAAATGACAAATACGTACTAGCGACAAACATGAATCCGAAGCCCTGTAGATAAATAACCACCGACTCCTTAATCTGACCAGAAAGTATGTTTATGAACTGCATAAACAGACCAAACCCCCCGATAACAATAAAGAGATACCCCAATACTTTTCTTAAAAAGCCTACCTTGTTTTCGTGCGATGCACCCTCTTTTTCTGTTGGTTTTTTCATGTGAATTCATTTATTAGCTTTATAAGACCAGATGTGGACATACAAAAAGCCCATCACCAGGTAGAGCCGAAGCTCATACTCCAAGTTTCCAAGGAATAGCTCAACGAGAGACCCCTAATGATGGGTTCTTTATTCTCGTTGAGACTCGATATTTGGACCATATCGCCACAAAGCGTGTCGGGTTAGGTCACTGAGTTGTAAGGTCAATATATCACCTAAAAGATAAATTAGGAAGTAGAAATGTTAATGAATGTATGGGTATATTTGAATAATAAAAAAGTGTCGACAAAATAGAAGAACGGGGTGAAATGGATTAATGGATTCTTAGGTAACATTTCAATAAATAGGCAAATAGGCATAATACCAATTATTTTTTGAAGAAAATGGATAAAATGGATAAAATATAAAGAAAAAATAGTTAAATAGTCAAATACAAAGGTTTTTTGATATATAAAATGGGTAAATAGGTAAATACACACCTTTTTCAAATGGCTAAATGGTCAAATACAGCACTTTTTATTGAATGAAATGGTCAAAATAGTCAAAATTACTAAATTTTAATAAGGGAAATAGGTAAAATAGGGAAATTTTCAGTTTTTAAGCAAACAATAATTTTTATACTTACATGATTTAGACACAAAGATCATTGATTAACTTCTGGTAAAAGTCTTTGTTTTGGCTATACTAAAAGTATTATGTCGACAAAAGATAATAATCAACAAGCGGGCGACGACCTTAAGAAGTGGCAGTCTGAGCAAATAAAGAAAACTATACTAAAACTCCACGAAGAGAAGGTTAACCCTGAAGAAGTTGTGACAAACAGGAACATAGGAAAACACATGGACCTAATTCGGAGCAAAAGAAAAAGACCAGGTGAGCTATTTGAAGTAGAAACAATTTCTGGAAAACTTGTCCTGGACTCAGATTCTGGGTTTATTACATTGAATAATGTTGTGTCTGAGCTCAGTCCAGCATCTAAAGAATTTATGATACTGGAAACAATAGCAAGAAAAGAGGGTTCCATAGCGACTTATGCAGAGCTTGGTTATGAGCAACAAAAAACAAGGTTTGATCTACAGCAGACAATAAAAAAGATAAAAATGAAGCTTGGTATTCTAGGAAAAACAAGTGAGAATGAAAATATTATTAAAAGTGTCCCCACTATAGGATATAAACTAATTCTTCCAGATTAAAGCCATATCAAGACCATAGTTAATATTTCTCCAAAAAGTACACTCAATGTGTGCTTTTTTATTTATATTAAAAACAGCTAACAATGAAATAGGTGGAGGTTATCAGTGAGTCCTCCAAAAAAAATTGACTGAAAACTTAGTGGGCTATATGTCAGTCCCCTGCTATGACTGAAAGCTTGTCAACAGGGGGATCTCATATGCTCATTAAGAACTTATCGAAGCATTGCTTGTCAGACAAAAATTCAAAGATTGAGACCTTTGACTGATTGAAGCGAAGCTCGAATCTATTTCTCTATATATATTAACAACTAACTATCTTACAAGGTATGAGAGATAAAAAAGCTTCCCCTAAAATTGACGACAGAACAAAGGACAAATCATTAAAGGAGCTTAACGAAGTTCTTAAAAGATGGAATAGAGTGCATAAAAACAGAAGAGACACTGTGCAGATACGGATCAGTAGAAGTATCCATAAAGAACTCAAGAAGATTGCAAAAGAGGAAAAGAAAACCATATCTAAGACAGCAGATAAGATTATTAAAATGAGAATCTAGATTATTAGAAGAGACTAGAGAAATAGCTACCTAACATGGAAAACGAATTAAACAAACTTTTTAGAATGTATACTGATGAATGCGAGTTCTCAAGAAGATTGAGACCAGAAACAGTACGAGGCTACAAGGCTGTTTTTTCACTTTTCTTAAAAGTAATGCCCGAGGTCTCTAGCACAAGATCCCTCACACCTGAAACACTTAATGAGTTTTTCAAAAGAATACAGACTCGCAAAAGAATCGTTGGTAAAGACACCATAAAAACCGGAGTAAAGAATTCTACAGTAAAAACCCACTGGACAAAGCTTAATGTTTTCTTTGCTTGGTTAGTTAAGAAGGGATATCTGTTGGAGAACCCTCTTAAAGATATACGCCCTCCAGTTGTTAGATATGATGACTTCAAAAGATTATCTGATGCTGAACTAAGCAAGATCTATTCTGCTGTCACGCTCCAGTCAAGTAATTCACTTCTCCAGAGAAGAGATACTCTAATGATTAGCCTACTCGTATTTCTTGGAGTAAGAAAAGGTGAATTTATATCATTAAAAGTGCACGATATCGATCTAGTAAAGGAGCAGATAACTATTCGAGGAGAAACGTCTAAATCAAAAAGACCAAGAACTCTTTGTCTTACCCCCTCCCTTCTTTTGCACATAAAAGACTATCTTAAAGAAAGAAATTCTCGTGGCCTCAAAACAGACCAGTTAATTGTCTCTAATCGAGGAGATCGGGGTTTAAGTCGTCAAGGATTAAAACATTGGGTAGAGAACCTTAGAAAGAAGTCTGGTGTCAGATTTCACTTACATCAATTTAGGCACACCTTTGCTTGCAAGTTAGCTGAAGCAAATGTGAATGCTTTTAACATACAAAAGATGATGGGGCACGCTAATATATCAATGACAATGAAGTATGTTCGCTCCATGCAAACAGAAGATATGGGTAGAGATATTTGCAAGATATCAATTTACTAAAACTTTAATATTACAGTATAATTAAAGAGTCGAATTGTTTAGAAATAGGACCATTGATAGTAGAATATTTAATTGGTGAACAGGTCGTTCGCTAACATTGGTTTTATAAGCAAAAAACTACTTTTACCCTTATTTTATAAAGGTTTTACCCAATAATACCGCTTACAGTTTCCTTTTAAGGAGATGGTCGTAGGTTCAATTCCTACCGAGCGGACAACCAAAAACAAGACCTAGGTGTATATCACTTAGGTCTTGTTTTTTTTGTTATAATAGAATCATATTAATTAATAAAAACAACCAATGTCAAAACAAACAATTATTTCAATTATAGTGATTATCGTAGCCCTAGGGGCAATATTATTTTTCGTTAAGAAGGCAGATAGCAAACCTGGTGTTTATGATGAATTTGCATCTTGCCTTGCAGAACAAGATGCAACATTTTACGGAGCATTTTGGTGTCCTCATTGCAATGATCAGAAAAAACTTTTTGGATCTAAGTCTGTAAAAAATTTGGATTACGTAGAATGCTCTACCCCAGATGGCAAAGGGCAAACACAAGTTTGTATAGATGCTGAAATTACTGGATACCCAACATGGGAGTTTGCCGATGGAGAGAGAGTTGATGGAGTTATGACTCTTGAATCACTAGCAGAAAAAACTTCTTGCGAACTACCTGTAAGATAATATGAGTCTAAATTTCATTTTTGCACTTGGGGTAATAGTTATGCAAATTGCAGCATTGATTCTTTTTGTAAATCTTTTTGTTAACAATAAAAGTATCACTAGCTTTGTTAAAAAATACTTTTTACAAATTGGATTCTTTGCAACACTTGTATCTGTTCTGGTTAGTCTAGCCTACTCTATCGGGTTTGGTTTTGCCCCATGTACTTTATGCTGGTGGGCTAGAATATTTATCTTTCCACAATTAATTATTTTTGGAGTTGGTTGGCTAGAATTAAAAGATGTTAAATTAGAAATTCTAATAATGTCATTGATTGGAATATTGATTACTGGATATCATACCTTTATAGATTTCGGAGGAAGCGAAATATTAAACTGTGAAGCTGGCGGAGTTTCCTGCCTAAAAAGATATGTGTTTGAATTTGGATATATAACAATTCCTGTTATGGCCCTTACCGGATTTGTATTTCTAACATTGGTTGCAATACATCAATACAAAAAATAGGCTCGAATTAAAAGTAATCCCCAATAGACCCCTTTGCCTTTATGGCAAAGGGGTCTATACTTTATGTAAAGGAACGCCAAAGTTAAAGCATAGAAATAACGCGCAAGCATTCATTTAAAAAAAACTTTAACGCTGATCCAATAGATCTTTCACCATTAAAGGCTAACGTCTTTGATTTATCAAAAAAAAACCCTAAACCCTGTTCTTTCTACAAATAAAAAACTCAATATAAAGCACACTCTAATCTGAGTAAAGCCAATAACACTGAAGTTTTGTTAGCGAACGCTGAACTTCAAATCCCTATATCCCTATCAACAATAAACTACTCGTTGGCCTCACGCAGATTAAAAATAAAAAAGACCCAAAGATTTTCTGCGGGTCTTTTTCTTTTATTGTAAATATAACATTTTTTTAAGAGAGGATTAATTTTTCAAGTCTTTCTAATCCATCTTTTTCAAATCTTGAGTCTTGAAAAATTTTTATCAAAGAAAACATTGTTTGTCTTAGTTCCATTTTTGAATATTTTGAAAGTAGATTTTTTGATTTTATAAAAACAAAAGGTTTCATACCCAGAGACTCCGCCGTACCTCCAATCGATACAAGTGACAAAGTTTTATACTGCCAAAATAAAAGATTTATTATCTCCTCTGCCACGACCCCCTCTTCTGTTGCTTCTTGGAAAAGCAACCAAGCACTTTTTTTATTCTTAGAAACCACAGCATCTATAAGAGGGAAAATATTATATTTTTTTGATTGATTTATTTTTTCTTTTTTATATTCAAAAACTTCTGAAAAACATTTTTTAAATGACGGAAAGTCTTTTTTAAGAAATTCAGATTCTACAAAAATAATTGGTGTTTCTGTATCTATTATTTCTTTACTTTTTGCCTCTAAAAATTCTCTTGTTTCTTTGGTCGACAAGCAGTGATTTAAAACAAGAATTGGATTACTACCAAAAAGGCTTTTTGATAAAATCTGATTTAGAAAATTCTCTTGATCAAATGTTGCGTCATTTATGTAAAAAACTTCAAATCCTTTTTTAGAAAAATCACCCAAGATTGAGGTGATCTTTTTTTCCCTAGAATCTTTGTCTTCTCCGTAAATTAAATATTTCATATTAAAACCATCTTTTAGTTGTATCTTTGTATTTATCAAAATGCTCCCCATGTCTCTCTCTTAGAACCTCTTCTTCTTTTGGAATAAACCAAGAGTTAACTACAAGAAATGAAAGTACTGCTAAAGCAAAAATAGCCAGAGAATTTATCACAAGAGACAGCCCAATCATAAGTGTTCCCAAACTAAGGTAGTATGGATTTCTTGTAAACCGAAATACCCCCATTATAAGATGTTGATGTCCTAACTCATCATACTTATCACTATTTTTCCTATACTGATAACTTGAGTGACCAGCCCAAAGAATAACAATAGATGACACAGTCATAAGGCCCACCCCAACATAGAGAGCAATATGAGAGGATAGTAATTTTTGGGAAAAGAAGAATAGTTCTATGAACAACCCAGCAAGCAGAAAGATGAGATATACAAAGAAGCTATAACTACTTATTTCACTTATGGAATTTTTATCTTGGCTAAACATATTAGTATTATAACAGTTAAGACTTGTATGGCGATAGATCGCCCCAAGAATCACCATGGAGCACATCCACAACAAGAGGAACGCCTTCCTTTTTATTCAAAAACTCTTTTGGAATAACATTCTCCATCGACTCCTTTATGTCCATTACAACATCTTGGAAAACTTCTTTTTTAATCTCGAAAACAAGCTCATCATGCACTTGCATAAGCATTCTCACAGAATCTCCCCATTTTTTTAATTTTATTATTTCATCAACTTTCCTCATGGCGATCTTTACAATATCAGCCGTAGCTGTTCCTTGAATTGGGGCATTTATAGCCATTCTCTCTGCCATAGCTCTAATGAAGGGAACTTTTGATTTTATTGATGGAAAGAATCTTTTTCTCCCAAACAGAGTTTCCGTGTAACCATTTTCTCTGGCAAATTCCTTTACACCATCTAAGTAACCCTTAATAGAAGGAAATTGCTTAAAGTAATTAGCAAAAAATTCTTCTGCTTCCTGTTTTGTTCCTCCAAGACTTTTCTTAAGCGACAGAACACCCATACCGTAAATAATCCCAAAGTTTATAACCTTAGCTCGTCGTCTCATATCTTTTGTAACTTCTTCCTTTTTTACCCCGAAGACATGCATTGCTACTCCAGAGTGGACATCCTCACCACCCTTAAAAATCTGTAGCATCTTTGGGTCTTGAGAAAGTATTGCAGCAGCGCGCAACTCCACTTGAGAGTAATCATATGAAACAAGGTAATAACCTTCACTAGCAACAAAGGCTTTTCTTATCTCCTGGCCAATAATATCTGAAGACGGGATATTTTGCATATTTGGATTATTGGAAGAAAATCTTCCTGTAGTTGTACCTGTTTGATCAAACTCTGCATGAATACGCCCATCTTCTTGAACAAAACCAGGTAATGCATCTATATATGTAGATAGAACCTTTTGAAGCTCTCTATATCTGAGTAGCGATTTAATTATCTCGTGATCCTCTAATTTCTCTAGTTGGTCTGCCCTGGTCGAATAACCACCGCTGGCATTTTTCTTTATACCTTTTGTCGGTAGGCCCATTTTTTCAAAAAGAATCTCACTAAGCTGTTTTGGTGATTTTATATTGAACTCCGATCCAGATATTTTGTAAATCTCTTTTTCTAAAAGATCTAACTCTTTATGATAATTCTTTGAAAGTTTTGCTAAAATTTCTTTATCTACAGAAATTCCGACATCTTGCATGTTTTTTATTGTAGATCTGATTGGAAGCTCTATCTCCCTGTATACATATTCTAAGTCATGCTTTTTAATCTCAGACTCAAGAACAACCAGCGCCTCCTTCATGATATTCTTCTTGGTAAAAAAGAATATGTCGTCAACAGTAGGGTTTGTCTTTTCAGAGTCGAGTAGCCAAATCGCAATCTGAGCCTTTTCAAAATACTCACCAACCCCCTCCTCTTTTGAAATAACTCTCTCCTTGATATCAAACATCTCGTTAACCCTAGAGACCAAGCTTCTAAACTCAAATCTGTTTAGCAGTTCTGTAACTTGTTCTACATCTACTTTCTCTTTCCAATGCTCTGTGGGTACAACAAAATCTATCGGAGCATCACGCCTAATTGTGGCCAATGTTTTTGAAAATAAAGCCTCTTCTTTGTGCTCCACCAAGAGGTTAATGATCCTATCTTTAACCCCCGCCTCCTTCATTTTTTCTGGATTTTTCTCTGCTAATTTTAAAATATTCTCAACATCCCCAAAGCTCTTTATAAGAGTGGTGGCTGTTTTGTCTCCTATGCCTGGAACACCAATAATATTATCTGACGGGTCACCAGAAAGACCCTTGTAGTCTGGGAGAAGATCTGGTCCAAATCCATATCTTTCTCTCATAGCTTCCTCGTTATAAACGACAGTATCTTTAATCCCTTTTTTAAGAGTGTAAACAATAACTTTGTCACCATCCACTAATTGCATAGTATCCATATCACCAGAAGCGATAACAATGTCGACATCTTTCATGTCTTTTGTTTGCTCAACAATAGTCCCGAGCATATCATCGGCCTCAAACCCGGCAACACTATACATTGGAATGTTGAAAGCCTTAAAAATTGATTTGGACTCTTCTAACTGAAAAATAAGTTCATCATCTGTTTTTGCTCGCCCTCCTTTATAGTCATCATAAGCTTCATGCCTAAATGTTTTTTCAGGTAAATCATAGCAAGCAATTATACTGTCAGGATTAAAATCATTTATGATTTTAAAAAGCATGGTACACACACCAAACAAGGCTCCTGTAGGGTCACCATCTTTTGTAGAGAAACCAGGAAGAGCGTGGTATGCGCGATGTATAATCGCATGAGCATCTAACAATACTATTTTTTTAGTTTTAGTCTTCATGTGTAATTTTTATATTTCTTGTTTCCTCGTCTACATGATCAATCGATACTCTGTAAACACTAGAAGGTATTACTTCTTCTATTAAGCTTGGCCATTCTACAATAATAATATTCTGAGAACTCTTAACCCAATCAGACCAACCAAGTTTTTCTATATCCTTTCCGCTGGCCAACCTATAAGCATCAATATGTATCAAACTTTTAAGAAATTCATGATTGACTGAATACCTTTTTTGAATGACAAAAGTCGGACTAACAACTGATTCCATAACCCCAAGAGCCTTTGCGATAGCCTGCACAAGAGTCGTCTTACCAGCACCAAGATCACCCTCTAAAAGCATCACAGTGGCTGTTTTTGAGGGTTTAAGAACAGAAAGAAGCTCTTTTGCCACATTATCAATATCTTCCTTCTTTATTAACCTCTTCATAACATTCAGTATACCAGCCATAGAAAAAACCCGCTATTAACGGGTTTTTTCTTTTTTAACTTAGTTTATTTGCATACCACTTCTTCCTTTTTTATCTTCTCGGTCTATGTAGTACTTTCGTGCCAATAGAACAATTAGGATAATAATAAGAAGTAAGATAAGCCATCCAATCAGAGTTGTTGGGAAGAATGCTCCTCCAAACAATGCCAATCCAACCAATCTGCTTTGATCATTTACAACATGATTAATTGCATATGCTGGAACTGTTCCAACTTGTGCGTCAATTATGCTTGGGTGATCATGTCCGGCACTTGCTTGTGTAACAACCAAGTCTCCAGCTGCCCCTCTAAGAATTTCAACTCTTATTAGGAATGATCCCTCTTCTTGGTAATCTAGATCTCCCACAACAACAGTCACATTGTGATCAGCTTGTGAGTAGAAACCAGCTGTTGATTTCATAAATCGTGTTTCTTCTGCAAGTGTTGTTTGAATAACAACATTTCTAAGATCCGAATTTGAAATATTTCGATACTTAACTGTATAGTCAACAGTATCCCCTATAACAACATTGTCAAAATCTGGCTCGATATCAAGGGCAAGGAAAAGTGATCCTGCTCCTGTAACATCCACAGGTGTTTCGATAATTATTGGAGGTTCTGGATTTGTAATAACAATTGTTGAACCTGTTGTTCTAAAGAATTTAATATCTCCTCGATCAATGTTTCCATTATCATCTTGTGCGACGGCTCGGTAGTAATAAATGGTATTCGTTGAAAGTCCACTTATTGACCTAGCCAATGATCGTGTACCGCTCGCATTAATTGTTACATGTGTTGTTTCTCTACCAAGGTTTGTAGACTGACCCCACTCAAACCACATTTGGTTTATATCAATATTATCTGATATAGCCAATCCATTTAGAACAGCTGAAGTTCTTCCAACAGAAGATGCTTCGGTTGTAATTGTAGACAAGTTTGAATTATTAACAGTAGTATTTGTTCTAAAACTTCTAGTGTTTCCACAATCCACATCACCGTTGTTTGTACTTATAGCACAAGCTCGGAAATAGTAAGTTGTATTAGAGTTAAGGCCTGTAAGATTTCCATCAAAAGATCCTGTGTACCCTGTTGAACCTGAAACAGTAAGATCTCTGTTTAGGTTTGAACTTGATGTCCCCCACTCAAAGTATCTATTAACATTTTGGTTTCCAATTTGAGTAATTTCACCTCTCAATCTAGCAGAGTCTTCATCTATGTTATCTGCATTAAATGTATTTACATTTAGATTGTAGTTGTAAACCACACTGTTATACTCATTTGTATCTGTATATGATGAACAACCTGGATCGTATGGATAATCTGTATATCCATCTCCATCGTTATCTATGTTGTCGCTACATGCGTAAACAGTTGGTGCAATATAATTGTACTCGTTGTTGTCTGTAGCAGATGAACAACCTTGATCACTTGGGAAGTCTGTATATCCGTCTCCATCGTTATCTATGTTGTCACTACATGCGTAAACAGTTGGTGCAGCGATACTAAATGTATTTGTTGACCCACAAACATCTTGTGATCCGTTTATCCCATAGAATCGCCCACATGCTTGATAGTAGTAAGTTGTGTTTTCTGCAAAAGTACCTATTGCTTGTGCTGAAAATGACTGAGTAGAATTTGAACCACCAATAGATTGAATTTGTGTTTGGTTGTTTAATGGATTACTTTGGTTACCATACTTAAACCAAGTTTGAGATGCTTGTCCAAAATTATTTATTGTTCCATTAAGAGTTACGTTTGCTGTATCAACGCTTGTTGCAGGTTGTGTAGTAACAGTTGGTCCGTTTGGAAGAACTGGTTCATCACCTACGATAAATCGCATTCGAACAGTTCCTTGATCAGCCCAGTTGGCTTCTACAATTCCATCGGCATTTGCATAAATACCAGTGCTGTTGAATAGATTTTGGTCAACATTACTTGAAATTGTGTAAGGACCTCCGTTTCCATTGTCATACCAAACAGTAGAGTCATAGTCTGAGCTGTTTGTTATATATTTAAGAGTTTGTGATTCAGATAGATTTACATTTACTGAACCGCTGGCGTAACCGCCATTTGAAGAAGATACGTTTGCTGAGATTGTATGAGAGGTAGAACTCGCCATGTTTTTTGGAGTAGTTACCTTTACTTTTGTTCCTGTGGCTGTTTGAGTACCAGTATTGTGGTAATAAACAGAGACAGCAATAATATCCCCAGGATTAGCTGAGATTGTACCTGTTGTCCATTGAGACAAGCTGTCACAACCAGAAGGGCCAACACCTGAAACAGGTATTCCTTGGGTTACGTTTCTAACTCGAACTGTTGCACAGTCCGCTGAGCTGGTATTAAAAGCAACGCTGGCAGCAAAAAGTGGCGCACCAACAGCAAAGAATCCAGCGATGGCAATAAATGCCAGTGATTTAATCGTGTTTTGTAGATTAATAATTTTTTTCATAACAATATCTTATATATTAATAATATATACAGTAAGGACTAACAAACCGCATACATGACTGCATGTATCTTCACATACTATGCATTTTTAAAGATTCCACAAGCTCCTGTGAAATTCTTAAAAATGCATAGGTGAGGAAAATCCCCACCTATGTAAATTCAATTTCAATAATGATTACGGGCGACCACCTCTAGATCCTCTGTTGCCAGAATTTCTAGAAGGCTGCGTAGCTCTGGTTGGCTGAGTGCGAACTGGCTGAACTGTCTGTCTAGCTGGTTGCGTTCTAGCTGGCTGAGTGCGAACTGGCTGAACTGTCTGTCTA
>Ga0100378_1002098_pt1 | contig 20118 bp, 19 predicted proteins | sample CryGeymeta201502_FD_81535 | JGI IMG/M metagenome (GOLD analysis project Ga0100378, IMG submission 81535) | Groundwater microbial communities from Crystal Geyser aquifers in Utah, USA - Crystal Geyser metaG 2015-02 | ecosystem: Environmental > Aquatic > Deep subsurface > Groundwater | place: USA... | reverse complement strand
TCTCCGACCGCCCCGAAACGCTTGACCGGAAGGTCTCAAAGGGCTGCGAATCCACGGGATTCGAGGAGACCTGTCGGTCCGGGGAGCGGCGGGGTCAGGAGACCCTCGCCGAGCACATTCGCCGTAAGTGCGGTTGTAGTATTAAGGCAGCCCGGTTCTTCGCCGCCGTTCATGTTGACGTTCAGTCCCTTGTTGAACCAGTTGCGCACCAGGCGTTCACCGGGCCGCAACTGAATGTTCACCTGATAGCCCATGGAGTGCGGACACTCGTACTCGAAGAGCGTGGAGCCGTCGTACTCTTGCATCGTGCTGGCCCAGCCGTGCGTCTTCGCCGGGAGCCAGCCATCCGCGCCGTAGAACGGGTTGTCTGCCAGCAGCACCGGGCCCTTCTTCCATCCCGTCCAACCATCGGCCCGCATGAAGTCGTACAGCTTCGCCTCGTTGCCCCGGTAGTCTGGGTGCTCCGCAAGCCAACCCTTGACAGCCGCAATGAGCTCCTCGACGCTAGCGATCTTCCCGTCGTCTTTGCGGAAGTAGTTGATCAGGGAGGCGTCGAGCATGTGCCACCCCCCGTCAAAGAACACCTCGGCCACGTTGTGCCTGTTGATGCTACGCCCCCGCGCCTGCAAGCCGACTGCGCGCGCCAACCCCTCGATGTTTGACGCCGCGCAGCAGCACATGCCGTACCCGTAGACGTTGAACGTCTTGATCGGGTCGTGCACACACTGATCGCCCTGCAGCCACTCCCGCGGCGGAGCGTCCTGATGGCGGAACTTCACGACCGAGTCCCAGACTGCCAGCGCCTTCTCTTCGTCGGTCATGCCATCTCGGATGAACGACTTCTTCCACGCGTCGAGGCTCGAGACATCCGGCACTTTGTCGGAGACCAACTTGACATGGCTGACGACACCGGGTCCCGTCGCCAGCGCCACCGGCTGCGTAGACACCGGCGCCTTGACAAGTCGCACGCCACAGGTCGCACAGAAGGTCCACGCGGCCTCCACCGGATGACCGTTCGGGCAATGACCGGCGCCAAGCGCAGCGCCAGCGAGGAGCGCGGTGAGGGCAAGCATGTGCCAAATCGTGGTGAAGCGGGTCATGGGCCTCCTCCGTTCGGTCAGCGGCCAACTGGTGCGGACGCGCGCCGCACAGGGCCGCCGGCCCCCGGTGCACCCGCCCTACGGGAGGCGTCGGAGATTCGCAATTCTCGACGCGCGCGCTTCCTCCCTTCCCGTCCCGCAAGTCCGTGCACCTCTCGTGCTTGCCCCCAGTGACATGGCAGCGCCTCAGACGGGCGCGGACAGGGCAACGCGCGGCAGGCAGCAACTTCTCCTCAACTTCCCGGCGAAAGGGGCCGCCCGCCGCCCGACGAATACTGCGATTGGTGGCGCGACGAGAATCCACAACACGAACCGAGGAACCAGACGATGGGAGACAAAGGCGGCAAGAAAGACAAGGCGAAGGCCCAGAAGCAGAAGGCGCTGAAGGACCAGGCGGCGGCAAAGAAGAGGCAGCCAAAGACCCCGTAGCCGGAACGCGGGATCCGACCGCGACCAAACCGCAGTGCGTGCAGACACCGAGTTGACAAGACCCGGCGGGCCACACCGCGTGGCCCGCCGGGGGACGCGTGGTCGGGCGCTTTCAGCACGAGCGCGGCGGGAAATCGCGCGGTGTGCGCTGCAAGGGGCGGCGATCCCGGCAAGCGCCGACCGACGAACGCGCCTCACCTCGCCACAACGAACGGCTGGTGCCAGTAGCTCCAATGGGACCAGGCTCCTGCCGCATCCTGCTGGCGGGCGCGGGTAAAGTACACTGGCCCGGGGCTGAGCGATGTCCGCCCAGCCGCTGGGCCCCCGAACTCGCCGGTGCCAGCGGCGACGGCCAGCCGGCCGTCACCGACCTGCTTCGGGCGCGAGCGCCACACGACGTCTCGGCCGTCTGCATCGGCGGCTACCTCCACCTGCCAGGCGCACCAGCCGGGGTCGGGGGTCATGATGAGGACGGGGTTCGAGGTTGCTGTTAGCGGCCCAATGGGCTTGGTGCTCACCACGAAGTCGTCGTACCAACGGTACTGGTCGGCGGGTGAGCCCTGGTTCCAGTAGGCTTCGAGAAAGACGGCATTGAGGGTGTGGTCGGCGTAGGTGCCGCGGAAGTCCATGCCGTTGCGCTCAGTGTCGAGGCGGCCGTCCACCCACAGGGCGGCATAGCCGTCCTTCTGTCCGGGTGTGTTCAGCTTCAGCCGAGCCTCGACGCAGACCCACCGGCCCGACTCCTCGGTAGCGTGAATGCGGTTGCCGAGGCCTTGCTGCCCCTTCGCGTAGAAGCACTCCATCGACCTCCCACTGCCGCCGAGGGCCACCGCTTCCGAGCGCTTGCCATTCGCCGAGCCGACCGCCGGCTCGAGGCACCTCGACTAGGTAGCCTCCGGGCCGTCGAAGTTGTCGTACCAGAGGACCGCCGAATCGCCCTCGTGCGGCTGGACAGGCGCCAACACGACGCTGTCGATCCGCGGCGGAATCGGCTTGGCCTGCGCCCGCGCTGTGCAACCGCCTCCCGTTAGTAGAAGGAGAAGCTGAAGTGACTGAGTTGCTTGGGAGATCATGGGTCTTCCTCCTTGCTTGCGGTTAGAGGCTGCAGCCGGCAATCGTGCGAGCGCCCTCGTCACGGGCCCCGCATTGTACCCGACACGGCACCCGGCGAAGGTCCGTGCGTCTCGGGTACGGTCGAGAGCAACTTTCGACGCCGACGGTGGTCTCACCGTTCAGTACGCCTTCGACCGGATCTCCGACGTGTCGGTCCCCCTGGTCCACTGAGTCATGCCAATGCCCAAGTCCATCGCGCTCCTGTTGTCACTCCTTGCCGTGCTCCCGGCCTACGCGCAGCCGCCGGCGTGGGTCGGCGTCGAGAAGCCCGACCGCGTCACCAACGGGCTCGTCGCGCTGTACCTGCTCAAGGAGGGCTCCGGCGCCATCGCCAAAGACACCGCCGGGAAGGTGAAGTCGCTGGACCTGAACTTCAGCGACGCTTCCGGGGTGAAGTGGCTCCCCGAGGGCGGCGTGCAAGTCGCCGGAAGCGGCTCAGCACTCTGGACAGCCGGACCCGCAACGCCTCTCACGAAAGCCTTGCAGGCGACGAGCCAATTCACCGTGGAAGCCATCGTTGTCAATGCGAGCTTGGCGCAGACCGGGCCGGCACGGATTGTCTCGCTGTCCAAAGACCCAAGCGAGCGGAACTTCACGCTCGGTCAGGAGCACGACCACTACGTGGTTCGCCTGCGGACCAGCGCCACCGATGTCCAGGGCACGCCCGAGACCGGAACGGGCACGAAGACAGCGCTCCCCGTGCGTCAACATGTCGCAGTGACGTTCGGTGCGGGCGCGCTGTCCTTGTACATCAACGGGCAGTTGCATGTCTCCGAAGCTCGCGCCGGCGACCTGTCCAACTGGGACCCGAGCCTTCGCCTGGTCGTTGGCAACGAGGCAACGCTCGACCGGCAGTGGAACGGGAAGGTGGAGTTGGTTGCCGTCTACAGCCGCGCGTTGTCGGCTGCGGAGGTCAAACAGAACGTCGAGGCACTTGGGGATGAGTCGCTGATGCAAGTGCTTGAGGAGTAGCCACGGCGACGCAGCTCGCCCGCTACGTTCCCACCCAGATCGGGCTCGACCATGCCCGCTGGCCGTTCCGCTGCTCGACGCGAACGCGGTAGTGGGTCTCGCCTTGCAGCGGTTCGCTGTCTTCCCAGGCGCATTCAGCGGTGTAGGCCGACTCGGGGAAGAGCGGATGCACTTTCACTTTGTACGCGACGTGATGGTAGAGGTCGTTGCGCTCAGGCGAGCCAGGCTCAATGCCCGCGCGTTCATGCAGTGTCCGGATGCACTCCTCGCGGAACCACAGCTCCCGACTGCCCGCGGCGAAGTCGGCAACGCTGCCTGTCTCCTCAAGCTCGTTCATGCGCAAACGAAGCGCCGCGCCAGGGCCTGCCGCAAACTCAAAGACGTTCGCGTTCTGCGAGCGGTCTTGCAGTCGGTCGTGCGCTGTCAAGAAGGCGAAGGTTGCGTGCTCGCCGTGCAGGGCCGGTTGAGTCTGACCGGGCGTCGTCCAGCACGGCTCGAAGCCCAGTAGCTTCCCACCGCCAACCGTCAGTGCGCCGTTCCATCGCCGGTCCGGCATGGCCAGTTCGCCCGGTCGCGGCCCCCACCCAGCCTCGACCCGCAGCTTGAACCGCGAGCGTTCTCCGGGGCGCGGCAGGTCCCACGTCCCCTGGTGGCAGTGCGTGGCGAGCACGCGACCATTCCGCAGCAATTCAACGCGGTCGAGTGCGTACGAACCCACGACGCGGACGCGGATCTCGCGCTTGCCACCCGCAGGGATAACGCTTCCCATCACAGCGTCATTGACCCGAAAATCAAGCTGCATGCGGTCGCCCGTCACGCCGTACACGCGGCGCGCGCGGAGTGCTTTCCACAGCGCCTCCCGGGTCAGCTCCGTTGCCCACACCGCCGCCCGCCCCTGCCCGAAGTGACCCGGCATCTCGCCCCAATTGTCGGTGCTGGCGATGCACCCGAGACGCAACCCGCGGTCCAACGCCGCCTGCCACGTTCCCGGATAGCTGCTGGGGCCCATGTGCGGGTTCTGCCGCATCGGCACCCACTCGTCATCGATCTCCGAGCAACCGTGGATCGAGTAGATCTCGCAGAAGGGCGACAAGTCCGGGTCGAACACCGCCCAATCCCGCCCGCGCACCCCAGGCCGGTAGGCAACGTGGTGCGGGATGGCCAACGCCTCGCGACCGCGAAGACAGTCATACAACTCGCCAACCGTGTCCACCCGGAAGAGCGGCAGCCCTTCCGACAGTGCGTACACGTTGTGGTCCCCCGACGAGCCGTCCCCCTGCCACTCGTACCCGGGGAACGTCACAAACTCCCCCGGCCGGTTGAGCGCCCGCGTCGCAGCTTGCACTTCCGCCCACTCGGCGTCCAGCCGCCGCGGCGACTTCCAGCCTTCCAGGATGAGCTTGTGCGGGCGGTCGCTCTCTGCCAAGTGGCCGCCTTCCTGGAAGGCTGACGCCTCCGCCGTGTAGTACGCCGCCGCGTAGAAGTCGAGGTGCGAGGCAGCGCGCTCCAACGCGGTCGCAATGCGAGCTGGGGCTTCGCCCGCGAGGTGATTGGGAAACTGGTACGTATTGTCGTGGGTCTCGCCCCAGAAGAGGTTGTAATCAGGCACGGCGCAGCCTCCCGCGGTTCCTACCCGATCTTCGTTCCTTCCCGAAGCCACGCCTCGCCAGTTGACGGGTCAATGCGCATTCGGTAGCGCGAAGGCAGTCCCGCGAAGCCAACCAGCAGCGGAGCGCGATCGGTGTGCGCCAGGTACGTCGGAATCGTCAACGGCTCGGCCTCGTACCCTTCGCGGTCCGACAGCACGCACGTCACTCGCGCCAGATCCGCGCGCACCTGGCATCGCTTGGTTGGCTTCACACCGCCAAACAGGATGTTAGGCGTGAGGATCTCTCGCTCGGAAGTTCGCCAAACATAGCGAGGGAGCACCGTGATGTAGGCGCCGGTGTCGACGGCCCCCTCATAAGTCTCGGACTCCGTGCCGTCAGTCAGTCGCATCCGCGCGTCCACAACGAGACGCACCACTGGCAACGGACTGCCGAGATACCGGACGTTGGGGTGATCGTGGACTTGGAACCGGAGGGACAGGGGCGTCACAGGACCATGTCCAGACCGAAGATGTAGAATGCAGAGATCCCCTTCTCATCCCTCCCGGTGTTCCTCGCAGCCTCGCGCTTCGCCCTGCCTAAGGCCGGGTGTGCGGCCACAACTCGCCCCTCTGACACTGCGACCCAGTGGTTGGGGTACTTCTCCGTCAGTTCGGCCAGATGCGCATCCTTCCAGTCGACATCTGCGTAGTAGGTCTTCCTGTTGGTCACGACGGCAATGGCAGTCACAGCCCACCACCTCCCACGATCGTCCGTCCTAGCATAAGGCCCGTCAACACTGTAACTTACCGGACCGAAGGCGCTTTGTCAACTCGGCGACGTCGTCTCCCAACAGCCAAGCGCCTCGCAGGCGCGCGAAGGAGTCTCGGCACGTGGCGGCGAACTGGAATCAAGCTACACTACGAGGAGTACCACCATGCCAACCACTCTTGACGGTCCCGCTACTTCCGCCTTCACCCCGCTGTCCTTCCGCGGCAACCTATCGCTCGCCCAGCTCGCGGAAGCCGGTTGCTCCGAGCAGATGTCCGCCAACGCGGCGCACGCCCCAACCGGCGCCTGCGTTGCCTGGGGCATCCCGTTCGAGGTCAAGCGTCCCCTGCTGATCCAAGACAAGCCGGTCACCGTCAAGCTGGGCGACGTGAAGGCGCCTTGGCTCGTCTTCATGCACACGTCCGACCTCCGGCACTTCGACGCGGACGCCGTCGACGACCCCAGGCGTCGGGGCGAAGGGCGCCTCAGCGAGCACGCTGCCAACTACGTCGTCGTCTACGCCGACGGTTCTGAGCAGTCGGTGCCCATCCTCCGGCGCCGCCAGCTTGGCATGTTCCAGCGGCGGTGGGGCGAGAACTGCTTCGAGGCGGTGGCGCACTTGAAGCACCGGCCGGTGCCCGCCAACCACGAGCAGCCAACGCCCGGCTGGGGACATAGCCAGACGCGCGCGTCCACACGCGACGGCGGCCCGTGGGTGAACTGGCTGTGGGCGTGGGAGAACCCGCATCCGCGCAAGCTCATTGCGGCGATTCGTTTCGAGCCGGTCAGCGGGAGGGTGCTCATCTCGGGCGTATCGGCAGGCGCTGCGTCGGAGCATCCGCTCCGCTGGCGATCACGGCGAAAGGCAGTGCTGACGCTCCCCAAAGGCGAGCCGCTCTCCCCTGCCCTTGACGACAACGGCCTGTTGGCGCAAGTCCAGCTCGACATGGGGCAGGTGATCTCGGCGGTTCGCCGGCCCGTGTATCCGGCCGACTGCTGGGCGCGCACCTACAACAACGCTTTGCCGGAAGTCTCGGAGTGCGAGGTGTTGGTCGAGTACACAGCCCACCCGGACGCCCGTTTCCATCTGGCCGACGGCAAGACCGTTCCCGTTGGGCGCCTTGAGGACAAGGGCAAGGCCGGCACGCTCCGCACCGTGGCTCCGGCGACTCAGCGCGTGACATTGCGGGCAGTCGAGAAGGAGACGGGGCGAGCTGTCCCGGTCAAGCTGCACCTGCACGGCGAGGCGGGAGAGTACCTGGCGCCCGTCGACCGGCACCGGCTCCCAAACGCCTCGTGGTTCGAGGACTACAGCGTCGACTTCCTCCACGCGGGCACCCACTGGTGCACGTACATTCCCGGCGAGACCACGGTGGACCTGCCCCTTGGGCAGGTGTACCTGGAGGTGTCAAAGGGCTTTGAGATCAAACCGATCCGCAAAGTGCTCCGAGTGACGCCGCAGACCACGAAGGCGGTCGTCGAGATCGAGAAGGTGCTGCCGTGGCGCGAGAGAGGCTGGGTGAGTGCTGACACACATGTGCACTTCCTGTCTCCCACCTCGGCGTTGTTGGAGGGCTCCGGCGAGGGCGTCAACGTGGTCAACCTGTTGGCCAGCCAGTGGGGCGAGCTGATGACCAACGTTGGCGATTTCGACGGCAAGACCACGCACGGCGCGAGGGAGGCAGGCGGCGATGGCGAGTACTTGGTGCGAGTCGGCACCGAGAACCGCCAGCACGTGCTCGGTCACATCTCGCTGATCGGCTACGAAGGGAGAGTCATCGCACCGATGACCACCGGCGGCCCTGACGAGTCCGCTCTGGGCGACCCGGTCGAGTGCCTCCTCACCGAGTGGGCGCGACAGTGCAAGCAGAGAGAAGGCGTCGTCGTCCTGCCGCATTTCCCCAACCCGCGGGCCGAGCATGCGGCGAGTGTCGTCAGCGGCGACATCGACGCTGTGGAGATGACTTCGTGGGGCAACCTCTACGCGGGGATCGATCCGTACTCGTTGGCCGACTGGTACCGATACCTCAACTGCGGTTACCGGATCGCCGCCGTCGGCGGCACCGACAAGATGACTGCGAATACCGCCGTGGGCGCCGTCCGCACGTATGCCCAGGTCGCGCCGGAACAGGGCTTCTCCTACGACGCCTGGAAGGACGCGGTGCGCGCCGGTCGGACGTTTGTGACGTACGGGCCGCTGTTGGAGTGGCAGGTGGACGGTCATTCGCCGGGCAAGCAGATTGAGATGACCTCGACTGGCGGCACCGTGGACGTGACCTGGAACGCGGCCACCGTCACCGTTCCCATGTCTCGAATCGAGCTGATCGTCAACGGTGAAGTGCGCGAGAGCCGCGCGGTGCGAAAGTGGGGGGATGCCGGCCAGTGGTCCGTCAAACTCGACCGCAGCTCTTGGCTGGCGCTGCTTGTTCGCGGCCACTACCCCGACAAGCCGGAGATCATCGCCGCCCATTCCTCTCCAACCATGGTCAACATCGAGGGGTCTCAGTTGCTCGCCGCCGCCGACGCCGTGACCATCCTCGACCAGATCGAGGGCGCCCTCGCCTACCTCGACACCGTCGGGACCCGGGCAGAGACGAAGGCGTACAAACGCATGCGCCTCGTCCTCACCGGCGCCCACCGCAGCCTGCACAACCGCATGCACCAGCGAGGCGACTACCACAAGCACACGCCGGTGGACGATCATCCGGCGCACCATGGCTGACCGCTCACTCACCCCTCCTCTCCCCTCGAGAGCCATACTGAGCACATTCCAGAGAGAGCGGAGCGAACGCGATGATCTCCCACTCGTACCTCGTCGAGGGACTCAATGCTCTGAGTCGCGCCCAGGTCACCGACTACTTCTGCGACGGGCATAGAGGCGCCGCCATCCTCTCGGCGTACTACCTCTGCGCCGAGAACGAGACAGACGCTGGCGTGTCCGAGCTGATTGCGGGTATTGTCGACGACCACTGGAGCGGAACGGCCCTGTGCGCACCGTTCCCAGAGGAAGCCGCTGACCCCGCCCTGCTGAGTCAGGTCGAGGAGGCCCTGGCAGCAAGCATCGGCGACCTGCGCCAAGTCGGACACAACGTGATCTTCGCCTCTCTCGCCCTCAAAGCGTTCCGCCAGCTCCCCGAAGCGATCACACCGTCGCGCGTCGCCGGCGTCTGCCGGTTGATCGAGGCGTTCGCGGAGACGACCGACATCGCGCTTGAGGAGCAGGACGCGTTCCCGTCCCCCGACACTTGCGAGGACGTGGCGGAGTTTGCCTTGCGGGAGTACGTTCGCACAGCCCGTGCATTCATCGGTCGCGGTCAAGGCTGGACCGGTCACATGCTCACCTTCGGTCGCGCGTTGGTCGACCTGCACCAACTGGGCTACCGCGACTTGGCCGTCAGCGGGCACCACGCCTTCAGGCAGTATGTGAAGCGCACGCGCATGGGGCCGCAGGACACCGACCGGCCGCGGCCCGAGCATGCTCCCAACGGCCTCGGCCCGCGGACCCGTGCCTACTGGGAGAGGCGCCGCGCCGCGGATCCGTCACTGGGGCACAACCTGAAATACCCCTACGGCTACTGCGGACTGACGGCGATTGCTCGCGATCCGGCGCTACTTCGGCAGTGCGCCAGTGAAGCGTTTCGCGTCCTGTGAGCGCTGCCCTTTCTCGCTCACCTCAGCCAGGTCCACAGGCACGTCACCTCGCCGCTTGCTTTCGTCTGCCGCTTCCATGAACGCGTAGATCTCCAGCGTCTCCTGAGGACCCACCGGCCCGACTCCCGTGCGGAAGAGCTTCACGATCTCGACCAGCAGCGGGCGGTGGCCGCTGTAGCCGCCGCTCTGCTCACTCCCCTTCTCGCCAAAGGCCGTCCCCCCGTAGTTGCCTTTGTCCTGCCGGAGACCGCGATACGTGCCGACCCGGCCGTCCTTCCACACCCCAACCGCGACATCGGTCCCCGCGGCGCTGACTCACGTGACCGTCTCACAGCGACAGCTTGAGCGAACCCGACGGAGGGTCCGCACTGCGGATCTTCGCCTGGACACGCGCACCTGGCTTGAGCGGTTGCGAGGTGCCAAGGTAGGCGCCGATGCCCCACTTGGCTAACTCGACGCGGTACCCTCCGCGGACAGGCGCCAAGACGACTGCCTCCAGGGGGGTGTCTTTGTGGGTGCATTCCAGGTGCACGAGAAGATAGTGCAGGACCGCGGCCGACTCGGCGCGCGACACTTGGCGTGCCACTTCCTCGGCGCGAGCAAGCACTTTGAGCAGCTCCTCCTGGGTGTACGGCAGCTCGTCGCCGGCGAGGTGCGCGCAGAGCTGGCGCTGCATGACCAGGTCCGCGTATCGCCGCAGCGGCGAGGTCACCTGCGTGTAGGGCGAGGCGCCCAGACCGAAGTGGTTCCCGGGGTGAAGCGACAGCCGCGCAGGGCGCAGGAGCTTGCGGGCTTGGTCGAACTGCACCGGATCGTACTCCTCCATGGCAGGGAGGTCCTCGGTGGGGGCGTCCTGCGTCCGGAAGATCAGTGGGATTTGTTGGTCGCGGGCAATCCTGGCAGCCACTGAGTTCGCCAGGATCATGCACTCTGCAACGAGGTTGCGGCTGGGCGACTTGCGGTCGATCTCCTTGACGTCGACCTCGCCGTCAACGACGCGGACCTTCCACTCAGGTCGCTCGAAGGTCAGCGCTCCCCACGACTTGCGCTGTCGGCGGAGGGCGCCCGCAAGGCGCGAGAGCTGGTCGAGCTTGGCAGCGGTCTGGTCAGACACGTCGGACACGTCCACCGGATCGGGCGCTCCGTGACCCGGGCCGGCGCTGCCAGCGTGGCCCAGGGCAATGTCTGCCTGGTCGTAGTGGAGTCGCTGCGTCACGGTCAGGGCGACACGTCGAACGGCGACTTGATGGATCTCGCCTTCGTCGCTCAGGAGCACCTCAAACCGGACCGCGGGCCTGACCTGCCCTGCATGCAGACTGGCCAGATCGCACGAAAGGCGCTCGGGCAACATGCAGACGGACCGCCGGGGCAGGTACGCGGTGGTCGCGCGGCGACCGGCTTCGATGTCCAGCAGGTCCCCGGGCTGCACGAAGTGGGCCACGTCTGCGATGTCGATGGCAAGGCGCCAGTCATCTCCGTCACACGCAATGGACAGGGCGTCATCCACTTCCCGCGTCTCCGGGTCGTCCAGACTGAAGTCGGCACAAACCGGCTCTTCCGCCGGCTGGTACGGCGGCAGCGCGTCCGCGGCTTCGACCACCGTCGGTGGAAGTGTCAGCGCGATCCCTGAAAGCGCCAGGTAGCGGTCGGTGTCGGCAGGCAGCCGCTGACCGCTCACCAAGACCCGATAGGCTGCTTCGTTCGCGTCGAGGAAGGGCGCCACTTGTTGCAGCAGTGCCTCAGCACCGGCATCGTCGCTGCGCCGGTAGAGCCAGTTCTCCACGCGGTCCAGCGTGGCCTGCACGTCCGCAGGCGCCTCGTGGGGCGGCGCCCCGCGGAGCGCATTGCGGAGCCACTCCTGGGCGATCCCACGCTCTCGTTCTCGCGCCTCGACTTGCCGTTCCTGGGCAAGCAGCTCTTCGAGCTGCTCCTCGCTGCGCCGCACCCAGGCCGTTCCCTTGCGCTTGAAGCGCTGGCGGTCGGCAGCCAGCGTCCTCCACATGGCCGACTTCTCAAGCGGCCCCGCTTCGTCGAAGTACAGGGCACTCAGCTCGGCGGTCTCGAACTCGGTCTGTCCTTCCCCCACCGTCTCCCAGAGCAGCGGGAGGTCGATCTCGCCCTGCCGCTGCCCGATCTTCGCGGTCAACTCCTCCCGGGCGGAATCCCATGCATTCGCGTCGGCCACCGTGACGCGATGGGGCCAGAGCACGCGGTGGTCGGATACCTTCCCCCGCTTTCCGTCTTCGTCGATGACCTGGAGGCGCCCCTTCCCCCTCTCGACGACGCACGCCAAGCGGAGCTGGTCACCGTCCTGGTACTCAATGAGGGAACCGTCGAAGTCTGCCATGGGATCATTCATGCCCGCCCGTTGGTTGGGCACCACGTCAAGCCGGATGGAACGCCGCACCATTCCGCTCAAACCCCAGGGATTTGAGGTTCATCCGGCAAATGCGTACTTGCGCAGCCGAGAACGCTCCATTCGCACCGGGCGACGCCGAGCAGGCCCTTAGCCCGGAGGGCTTGCCGTGTCTCAGCCCGGTTGCTTCAGCACCGGGAAACGGAGTGTGCGACGCGTCCCCCCGGCCCGTTCACGGGCTTTGCCGCCAGTGCGGAGCGCGCGCTCGGAACCCCGTGAACGGGGTGAAAGACGGGCGTTCGTTGGCGGCTCTGTCCTTCCCGGCGGTAAACCGACCGGGCTGAGACACGGCAAGCCCTCCGGGCTAAGGGCGAGTACGCATTTGCCGGATGAACCGGATTTGATCGGAATAGTGCAGATCGGAATCAGGGACGACGACCGAAGAAGCTGACGTTCCAGCAAGAGCCCCTCCCCGCAGACAGCCTTCCCTTTCAGGCAGACCCGGGTTACTCAGGTCTACGGCTTGTCTCCTCGCAGCGCTGCCACAGCGTAGCGGAGGCCCTTCTGCAGCTCCTCCTGCGTGACAGAACCCCCTCTGAACTTGGATTGGAGCATCAGATTCAGCTCTGCGAGGATGTGCGGTCGGCTGTACCCGGCTTCCTGCCACTCGTCAATCTGCTGGTACAGCCGCTCAAGACGGTAGCCCGGAATGGTGTCGATGTGTCGAGAGACAAGCTCGACGACTTGCTCGGGTTCGGTCGTTTCGGTCTCCTTGCCGTCTTCAGGGTCAACCGTCAGGAACGTGCCCACGCGCGGTCGGTAGGCGATGTTGATCTGGTTCGTCGAGCCCCCCGGGCTCTCATAGATCACGGCAAGGTTGAGGGTCTTATCGCCGGTAGCGTCCCACTCGGACGCCCTTGTGCGGAGGTTCCCGTACGCCACTTTGCCGGCAAACGGCACCATCATCCGATCCAGCCTCGCAACCAAGCCCTCAAAAGCCGTACCCGCCGGTTCACTCATTCATGTGGTACCTCGGTATTCGGTGTTCGCGCAACCGCGGCGGTGCCCAGGCGCCCGGTGCGTACCTCTCAGGAATCTCGGCGCAAGGCCTCCGAGCGATTCTCAGCTTCACGACTTTGCGCGTCCAGTTGCGCCACTGACTTGCAGAGGCCGGCCAGGCGCTTCGTCTTCACGCGGTCCTCCAAGTACATCTGGTAGACAACTCGGCCCATATCCTGGAACAGGTCCAGCTTCCGGCTCTCCAACCGGCGATGCTCTGCACCTGCCGACTGAATGCGCAGCGCAGCGACGAGCCTCCGGCAGACCGCACCCATACCTCCGCCGACGCGTGCGACGACCGACCACGCGAATGTACCCGCCGACAGGCTGCGTCCGTTAGCTGTTGTGCCAAGCATCAGAAGGTCTCCGTAGAGGGTGTGCGCAAGTGCGGTGCCGTGAGCCCCGTCGGCCTACGGGTTCGGTGTGCTCTCGCGCGGGACGACGGCCTCTGCCGCTTTCAGGAACGGCGTGAACAGGTCGATGGGCACCGGGAAGATTGTCGTCGAGTTGTGCTCGGTGGCGACCTCAGTCAGGGTCTGCAGGAAGCGCAACTGGACGGCAGAGGGGTGCTTACCGATGATCTCCGCCGCCTGAGCCAGTTTTTCCGCCGCCTGGAACTCGCCCTCGGCGGCGATGATCTTCGCCCGCCGCTCACGTTCAGCCTCGGCCTGCTTCGCCATGGCGCGCTTCATCGTGTCGGGTAGCTCGACATCCTTGATCTCAACCGTGCTCACCTTGATGCCCCACGGATCGGTGTGCTCGTCGATGATCTGCTGCAACCGGCTGTTGATGTGCTCCCGCTCGGACAGCAGCGAGTCCAGCTCTCCCTGACCGACAACGCTGCGCAGGGTGGTCTGCGCGATCTGCGCCGTCGCCATGATGTAGTTCTCGACCGCGACCACGGAGTCCTCCGGGTTCATCACCCGGAAGTATACAACGGCGTTCACGGACACCGGCACGTTGTCCTTTGTGATCACTTCCTGCTTGGGCACGTCCATCGTGACGACCCGCAGGTCGACCTTGAGCATCCTGTCGACCACCGGGATGATGAAGATGATCCCCGGTCCCTTGGCGGGCCGCTGCAGTCGTCCCAGCCGAAAGATGACCGCGCGCTCATACTCCCGCAGGACCTTTACGGCCTGCCCGAGAATGATGGCGGCAAACACTACTACGCCGACGATTGCTTCCATGATGAGCCTCCTTAGATTTGTGCGGCTGACCGCCGCGTTGCAGAACCGGCAATCAACTTACTTCGCCGACAGAGCCTCCACCGTCAGCTCCATGCCGTCCACCTCGACGACACGTACCTTCTCCCCCTTGGCGATGCTGCCACCCGGAGCACGCGCGTTCCAGTATTCGCCGCGAACAAAGACGGTCCCTTCCGGGTCCAGCGCGGTTCGGGCCTTGCCGCTGAGGCCGACCATCCCCTCTCTTCCCGTCGAGACCTTGTTGAGCTGTGCGCGAATGCCGTAGCTGATCGCGAAGACGAAGAACCCGACGCTGGCCGCAGCCATGGTGAGGATGACCGGCAGCGACACGCGCAGCGCAGGGATATCGGCCTGCACCAGCATCAGTGAACCAAGCAAGAACGCCATCACTCCCCCTACAGTCAGGGCGCCATGACTCGGCACCTTGATGTCGGCCAGCATCAGCCCAATGCCCAACACGATCAGGGCGGCGCCGGCCCAGTTGATCGGCAGTGCGGAGAACGCGAACAGCGCCAGGATCAGGCACACGCCCCCGATGACTCCGGGCCAGATGGCTCCCGGGTTGGTCAACTCGTGGATGAGACCATAGAGTGCGAGCAGCCACAGGACGTAGGCGATGTTCGGGTGCGCGAGGCGGTTCAGCAACTGCTCCTGCCAGGTCAGCGGCACGTCCCGCACCTTCGCGCCCTTCGTCGCCAGCGTGACCTCCGAGGCCGCCAGCCTGACCTTGCGCCCGTCGATCTTCGCGAGCAGGTCGCTGGTGTCCTTGGCAATCAGGTCGACGACGTTCAACTTGAGGGCCTCGTCGGCCGTGGCGGAGACGCTCTTGCGCACGGCCTGCTCGACCCATTTGACGTTGCGGTGTCGTTCCTCCGCCATACCCCGGGCGTAAGACGCCGCGTAGTTCTCCCACTTCTGGCTCATGACCTTGGAGAACTGCTGCTGCTCGTCGCCACCACCGCCGCCGGGAACCGGGTGGGCAGCTCCGATGTGAGTCCCCGGCATCATGGCCGCGACGTGGCTTGCCATGGTGATGAACACTCCCGCGGAGACGGCCCCCGCGCCCCGGGGCGCAACGTACACGACCACCGGCACCCGGGCGTTCATAATGTGTGAAGTGATCTCTTTGGTCGAGCTCATCAGCCCGCCGGGGGTGTCCATCTGGAGGATGAGGCACTGGGCCTTCGAGTCCGTCGCCCGGTCGATGCCGCGAGCGATGTACCGAGAAACGACGGGGTTGATGATGTCGTCGCTCAACGTCACGCGGATCACCGTCGAGGCGCTCGCAGGGCTACTCGCCGACGCGAACACCAGCCCCAGTCCCGCACCGGCGACAGCCGCCAAGAGGAGCCGCGGCGCGGCAACCGACAGCCGACGTTCTCGTGGATAGCGGTGGGAACTCATCTGGATTGGCGACACACTCACTGCGCTCCGCCCTACTGAACGAAGCATACTGTAGCGACATGGCCCTGTCAAGACGGCGGGCTGCCGCTGACGGACCCCCTGCACTACTATCCTCCAGAACGTTGTCTTCCTGCGCAGATTTCGTGCACCGTTTACCGTGCACCGGCCGCCGTGAACGGTGCACGGTCCACGGTCCACGAAGGGGCAGATCCCGTCTTTGGTTGTGGCACCAGCCGCGATGAGTCTGTCCACCAAGGAAGGGAACCGCAGCCGCGCGCCGAATCAAGGACTCGTCCGGACCCCGTGTTTCCCGGAGCTGGTGTTTACGCGACGCTTACGGGCTTGTACAATCGTTACCGCGCGCGAATCACGGCCGGGCGCCGGGTGCTCCGACTTGGCACCACCCGACTTCTCTCGCTCGAATCCGCTGCAACCACCCTGTGGAGGAAGACGAAAATGGCTGCCATCGGCGACTACGAGATCGGCGACGAACTGGGTCAAGGACCTCTCGGCAAGATCTACAAGGCAACGCAGATGTCCACCGGCCAGACGGTGGTGTTCCGCGGCTTCACCAAGCCGGACACTGCGGATGACGCGCTTTGGGCGCACTGCATCCGGCGCTACACCGAAGAGCTGACCAGGGCCAAGGCGCTGGACCATCCCAACATCGCCTCGATCTACGACTTCGGGGCCCTCGAGCACATCTACTGGGTCGCCAGCGAGTTCTTCACGGGACAGGCGCTGGTCGGTCTGCTGGACGCGGAAGGCACGAAGGACTTGCTGTTCCTAACGGCCTTGTACGAGCAGTTAGGTTCTGCCTTGGACCACGCCCTTGCACAGGGGTTGACCCACACCGACCTCACCCCGTACAACATCCTCTTCCTCAAGGACGGCGAGCTGAAGGTGATCAACTTCGGCCTTGGCCAGATCCGTGAGAAGTGGGGCTCCGCGTATGTCGCCCCAGAGCAAGTGCGTAGCGAGGTGCCCGATGCGCGATCCGACGTATTCGCCTTGGGCGTCTTGGGCTACGAGTGCCTGGCGGGGGACTCGCCCTTCTTCCGCTCAGACGACGACGCCACTGCCGCCGCCGTCCTCGCCGACGACCCGGAGCCGATCCCAGGGGTGGCGGAGGCCCCGATGCAGGTCCTCCTGAAGATGCTCAGCAAGGACCCGGAGGAGCGCTACGAGAACGCAGCCGCCGCGGTGAACGCCTTCAACGAAGCCCTCAAGGCCGACACCGCGCCGCCGCCGCCTAAGGCTGGGAAGGCGCCCAAGAAGAAGTCGCGGGTTGTCGACCACCGCCCCTCGCTGTCACACTACAACCTCGAGGGAAGCGACGCCCGAACGGCCATCGATAGACTCCGGGCCAGGCTCTCCCAGAGCTAACGCCTGCACCCCTCACCGAGTTGAGTTCCCCTCGCGCGCCACGGGCCGGCGGTCGCGAGGCGGGTCTTCGAGGGTCTTCGGTCCGCTGCCCTCGGGCAGGTAGCGTCGTACAACGCTGACCCGTCTGCGTTCCTCAAGGCGGCGGACAGCGCCCTTCTGCCAAGGAGGTGCTCCATGCCATGGGATCCACGGATGTCCTTGCGTGCACTGTGATTGGCTGCGTGCTGCTGGTGGTGCTTGTGTGTCTCGCCCACAAGTGCAACGAGGTGATAAGCCCTCCCTCCGGCGTGACCCCAGCCAGACCACGACAGCCGGAGGAAACCGAACCGCCTGGCCGCCCACGCCCCCTCGGATCGGTCTGTCCATTCATCGGCACCAGAAGCGATGTACAGGTGCGGCACCAGCAACCTACCTCGCGTCACGTCTGCCACGCACAGCGACGACGGCGGCAGCCGTTCGGCGAGGTGCCGAAGGCCGAACAGGCACGGCGCTGCCTGACCCCGCTCCACCTCCACGGTGAGTGGTTCGTCGCGGCCCCGGCGCTGCCGACCGACACCGCGAGCCCGTCAGGGCCTCCCCGCCCCTTGTCCGACCCAGTCCGGGTAGAGACTCGCGCCCGCCGGGCTCACCAGTATGTCCTGGGCTCGACCCTACAACGGCACCCTAATGACCTGCCCGGGCTGAATTAACGAGCCGCTGAGGCTGTTCAGCTCCTGGATTGCGAAGAGCGTGCTGCGAACGTCGCGACTTGGGTCTGTGTGCTTCCGCGCGATCCCCCACAGCGTGTCACCGGTGTGCACGGTCACCGTGACGTGCGGCGGTTCCGGCTTGGGCTTGATGCCTCGCGCGTTGGCAAGGGCGCTCGCCGCCCAGACGACAGCACAAGCGGCAGCGAGCCGTGAAACCACGAGCCCAAGGACATGTCGGTGAACCGAACGGTTGTGACTCGGAAAACGTTGAGCGCTCATCAGGAGACTCCTTTACAAACAGATGTTTGCATAGTATAGCGCAAACATTTGTTTGTGCCAAGGGCGCATCCGTAGCGAGTTACACAATGCGGGGTGCGAGGCGAGGCGTCACGGCGCTGCGAGGGCCCGGGTCTCCCCAACGAACGGAAGTCAACGTCGTGCCCTTCCCGCTCAGGATCAATGGCGAGTACGTCATGCTCCACCGCTCCAGCGACAACGGTCACACCCCGTTCGGCGACATCTTCCTGTGCACTCGAAGGATTTGGTCTACTGGGGCAAGCACCGCTTTGTCATAGGCACCCGCGGCGGTTGGCAGAGCACAAAGATCGGCGCCGGCCCCGTCCCGATTGAAACGCCTGAAGGCTGGGTGCTGATCTACCACGGCGTGCTGATTTCATGCAACGGCTTCGTCTACAGCGCCGGCGCGGCACTGCTCGACCTGGAGCAGCCAGGGAAGGTGCGCTACCGCACCAAGCGCTACATCCTGGCGCCGACTGAGCTGTACGAGTGTGTCGGCGACACCCCCAACGTCGCCTTCCCCGTCGCCTCCGTCCACGACCCGGACACCGACGAACTCCGCGTCTACTACGGCGCGGCCGACACCTGCGTCTGCCTGGCGACCACCACGCTCACCGAGTTGGTCCAGTTCATCAAAGACAACAGCTTCGCCGACTGAGCACGCACGAGACCGGGCGACGCGACACCTTGGCCCGAGGCGGCAAGCCGAGGGACCTCACTCTCCGCACTCGGGCGCCACGTTCCCATACGACCACGCTCCGCCGAACGGCCCCGCCAGCGGCCGGTCCGGTACGGCGCCGGGCTTCCGCTCGTTCGCCAACTCCACACAGGCATCGGAGATCTGCTGACCAGCACCGAGTGCCAGATTGCTGTAGCTGCTGAGCCGAGTCTCATAGCCGCCGCCGTTCGGCCCCATGGCTTCCTCCGTCGGGACGTACCCGCAGAAGCCGTTCGCCAACTCCACCGGGAAGGTGAACGGGAAGGCGCTGCGCCGCTTGATATCCAGCCCCAGTTCGCAGAAGTACTCCGCCGGGTTTGAGAGGAAGACGGCGGGCCCGACTTGGATCGCCTGCACCTCGACCTCCGCAACTGGTTCGCGCTGGAGGGTCGCCTCCAACATCACGGTCTCCTTCGCGAAGGTCCACTCAGTAGCCTCGCACTGCGCCGGGTCCTTCTGAGCGAGTTCCCGGTCGCGCGCCAGGCGTTCCGCCGACGGGCGGCGCCGCGGGAGCTGCAGCATGCGCCGGTCGCCGCCGAAGGGTCCCAGGTCGCCTCGCCACCCCGTCGCCAAGACCTTCACCGCCTCCGCACCGACGCGGTGTCCGACGATCTTCGCCCACTGCTCGTCACTGGGGTGGGCGTGCGGCGAGAGGTTATCCACCTGAGTCACGTCGCCGGACGCGCCCTGCAAAAACACCACCACCGAGTCTTCCCCCATCGCGCCGCGAATTGTCTGCTCCAGGTAGTAGATCCAGTCTGCAGAGATGCTCCCCGGGCTCGTCGTCCCATGGCAGGCGAAGTTGACGACGCAGCCGAGAAAGTTGCCGGCGAGGTCGAACGCCCCAACCACGCCGACTTCCGGGTCGATGGGACCGGCATAGCCAAGCATGTCCGGGTTCCCCTGGCCGGGGTGCGTGTAGCTGAGCCCGTTTCTCATCCGAAAGCGACGGTTGAAGCACGCCTTGTCTTCGTGCCCTGAACCAACCAGACCCGTCGCCTCCACCTCGGCCGCGGTCGCGTCCACTACCGCGTTGACGATCTCGGTCTGCACCCGTTTCAGGTAGTTCGCGTTCGCACAGGACGATAGCTCGTACGCCAACCGCTTGACCAAGTCCGACGCGTCGTCAAACTCGCCCGGCTGCACCATGCCCGTCGGCCCGCCGGAGTGTGTGTGTGAGGCACCCACCAAGACGCACTCGGGCGGGATACCGCACGTCGCCTGGATCTCCCCCCGGGCAGCCTGAACAACCGCCGCCTGGATCACCAGCGCATCTGTGCCGACCAAGGCCACCCGCGCACTGGCATCGCCAAAGACTGCCGCGCGCACCTTGCACCGGTCGTGCACTTCCTGTCCAAAGGACTTCCCGTAGCCGCCCG
>Ga0100378_1002088_pt1 | contig 20216 bp, 18 predicted proteins | sample CryGeymeta201502_FD_81535 | JGI IMG/M metagenome (GOLD analysis project Ga0100378, IMG submission 81535) | Groundwater microbial communities from Crystal Geyser aquifers in Utah, USA - Crystal Geyser metaG 2015-02 | ecosystem: Environmental > Aquatic > Deep subsurface > Groundwater | place: USA... | reverse complement strand
GAAAGTGTCACATCATGACCCGATACTGCAAGGCTTCGAGGACATGAGGTACTGCAATGTCATCAGCCTCATCTAGATCTGCAATTGTTCGTGCAACCTTGAGGACACGATGGTAACTACGGGGAGACAGGTTAAGTTTGGCACTCGACTGCTCAAGGATATGTTTTACTTCAGGTGAGAGTGGAATGAGTGCTTCAATATCACGGGCAGATAGGCTGGCATTGGTGGTTTGGTTTCGACCGACAAGTCGGTCTGACATTCGTTTCCGAGCGGCAAGGATTTTCTTTCGAGCAGATTCAGTTTCTTTACCGTTACTATTTGCATTTGTCAGGGATTTGTACGGAACATGGCGTACGGGTAGCCAAAGGTCGATTCGATCTAAGATTGGCCCAGAGATTTTTCCTTTATAGGTTTCATGCATGGCCCTGGCCAGGTTCTCGGTGCCGTCTTCGACACCGCGGTATGGGTTGAGTGCTGCAACGAGAATAAAATCTGCCGGAAACGTAGCGGTACCTTGTGCTCGCGCAATTGATACAACACGATCCTCTAAGGGTTGACGCAGAGCATCGAGTGATCGTCGGTCAAATTCAGGAAATTCATCCATAAAGAGTACGCCGTGGTGCGCTAAAGTGATCTCGCCTGGTCGGGGGTGACTGCCACCACCGACCAGGGCGGTGTGTGAGGCGGTGTGGTGAGGAGATCGAAATGGCGGGGTTGCCTGTATGTGGACTGCTCCGTCGATAAGGGAGTGGATGGCCGTGACGGCAAGTGCTTCTTCCCGACTGAGGGGAGGTAATAGGCCACGAAGGGCGCGGGCCAGCATCGTCTTACCAGTTCCCGGCGGCCCAACAAACATGACGTTATGCCTACCAGCAGCCGCTATGATGAGTCCACGCTTCGCACTCTCTTGTCCTCTAATATCTTCAAGCATGATTCCACTTTCTATCCAGTCTTCTGAAAGTGTCGTCAGTGGGCTGATATGAAGTTTGGTTCGTTCCGGAAAAGTCTGATCTATGTGAGTGATGACATCTCGAAGACACGAGGCGCCATAAATGGAAACGTCTTCAATCAAGGCTGCCTCCTCAGCGTTTTCGGTCGGTACGATTATTTCTGTAATACCTGCAGCTTTTGCTGCCATAACACAATTGAGTACGCCTCGAATCGGTCGTAGTGTGCCATCGAGTCCAAGCTCACCGATCAACACTCGACGTACCCCATCATCCCGCATGTCTCCGGCTGCGAGTAAGTAGGAGATTGCAATCGGTAGGTCAAATAATGGTCCATCTTTTTTTATGTCAGCGGGTGATAGCGAAATGATCACTTTTTGATTTTTTGTTTTAGGGGATGCAAAGCCAGAGTGTTTGATAGCGCTACCAACCCGATCACGTGCCTCATCAATTGCTTTTCCTGCGAGTCCAACAATTGCAAAAGCATGCAGACCGCGTGAAATGTCCGTCTCTATCCGAATCATGGTCCCACCAAGTACGTGCGGCTGGATGGTATAAACGGTCGCGATCGACATGGTGCAACTTACAGTGTGAGACTACCTTCGTCACTCATATGTGCTTTACAGGTTCGAGCAGCGGGGTTAGCGGCGAGTCGATCAGGTTCGATGGGCTCACCAGAAATTTCGCAGATGCCGTACGTACCCGTACTAATTTTGGCCAGGGCACGATTGATATTGCGATACCGGGTATGTAAGTTTGCAACGATCGCTCGCCTGGTGTTCCAATCTTCGACGCTGTCAGCCTCAACATTATCATCAGCGTTACCATTATCGGCTGGATCAGGAATAGCAGTCCACTCGTCGGTAACGCTATTGTAGATTGCTACGGTGGCTAATTCTTTCGTGAGTTCGTCTCTTTCGACTACTAGCTGAGCGGCAGCGTGTGGTGTATTCATATAGAAGTAAGTATACCGTATCTTCTTTATGATTATGAGCAGATTAGTTACCCGATCAGGGCCCGTATTAGCAACCATATACCAACCCCTAGGACACTAACGCCAACGACTACTCCAACAATTATCAGCGTGAGGATATTGGTATCGCCTTGTAGGATTAGCGCTCGTACTCGATGAATGAGAGAAGGGACCGACGGAGTGCGTTTCAGGCGCTTGGTATAGGCAGGTAGTACAGGTGGAGTGTCTACTTGGGCAGCGGAACCGACTTCCAGTTGAGTTGCAGGTGGCTTTTCTGGAGGGATTGGTTCTGTTTGTGTCGCGTGATCGGTAGGAACAGTGGGGGTGACAACCTCGCTCGCTACCTCAGGTGTGGGTAGTGGGACACTATCTTGCGTTTGGTCTGCTCGTGTCAACGAGTTTGTGACAACCACCGGACGGGGTGTGATCTGCGGGACAGACGGGAGCGTGGCTTTTTGTGGTTCTGATTGAGTAGGAGCCCGTGTCGCAACTGAAACTGAAGCGGTTATGGGCTGTGCTCCTGGCAGTGTGTGTTCAATTTGTTCGATTTCTGCCGCGATTAACGTCATGTCGACTGGAGTAGCTGGTTCAGTGGCAGCTACACCCCACCGCTTATCAGCGTCTGGGTCTGGTGGTACATAAGTAGTGCGTGGTACAACAATGACTGGTGATTGTGGAGTAGGAGCCTGTACTGAAGGAGGGGTGGGGCGTGCAAATTGTTTATACACAACGACAACAGGCGAGGGTGTGGGTTCTTCTGTGGGCGATGCAATAGTATCTGTCCCCAAGAGTGGGAAACTCGGTTCAGTATTAGCCGTCCAAGTCACTCTTTGATGTGGTATTTCTGGTGTTTGTTCGGGAACTGGATTAACGGTTGAGATTGATGGTAGTGGTGTGTTTTCGTGTGGTCGGTTTTGCACCCGCTTGGTGAGGGTGGTGTCTCGGGCAGTTGCCGTTGTGCCACTTAAGGTAGTGGCACGTTTAATCACGCTCTGTCGCGCGCTCGCAGCTGGAAGAGCCACTTGATCAGAGGCAGTGTGTGATTTTTTGCGACGAATACCGCGCCACCAGGTTTCAAGCGCGTTCCAAATTGAAGAACTTGCTTTAAAGCGTTTGTGCTTTGTGTCAGTAATGATTGTCGCCTGTTCATTGGTCGAATCATCTCCCATCCTCACGGTCGTGTTGCTTTCTGGTAGCGTATGGAGTGGGATAACTGGTGAGGCTGGCAGAGACGATCGGGGTGATGGGTTTGGTAGTGCAGTGAGCGGAGCGGTAGGTTGAACGATGGTACTTGCTGATTTTGTGGGAGTAACAATGATTGGTTTTGGAATTGGCTCTGGTTTTTTCAGTTTTATGGTTTGTGGGGTTGTTATCGGTGGCGGGGTTGATACTTGAGCCTGGCTTACAACTGCTTTTCCCTGCTGGCGATGGGTCGACCGGCCGTTGTGTCGAAGACCAATTTTTGGTACTGGAGTGGTGTGCAGTACGGGTGGCGCTGAGGGATGTGCTTGCTCGCTACGGACTCGCTCAAGATCGGCTGCAAACGTGCGTACAACCATAGCCGGTTTTTTTGTTGTGACGGATAGTGTCGGCATTATGCTACTAGTATCGCATGTTTTGCGCCCTTTGTTTTTAGGGACGTTAATAATTTATCGGTCTGTTGGTGGTGGAGTAAATCCTTTTCTGACCACAAAGTCGGGGTCTACTTGTTTAATTGATAGACCAATCTTTCCATCTTCTATTTTACTGATACGGACTCGCACTGTCTCACCCGGTGTGATCACTCCAGCTAATGATGGTAGTCGCCAGGTGGCGATTTCTGAAATGTGAATGAGACCCTCATGGTGTTCATCGAGGGCAGCGAAGGCCCCAAATGAGGCTACTCTTGTAATCGTTGCGGTTACTTCATCGCCTACAGTAAATACTTTGGTAAGCGTTTTGATCGCAGCCGCAGCGCGGTCAGTAGCAATTTTGGTTCCAACGATAAACACGGAACCATCGTCTTCCACGGTAATGTCGTGTACGCCGCTAGTGTCTTTAATGTGTTTGATGGTTTTCCCTCCCCCACCAATTACATGGCCAATCTGCTCGGGCTTGATGGTAAGTGTTGCAACGTGTGGAGCTCGTGGCGAGATTGCCGCGCGCGGTTCGGCGATGACAGAGCAAATCGTGTCAATAATATGTAGTCGGGCGAGTTTCGCCTTCATCAGTGCTTCAGCCAAGATCGTCACGGACACTCCTGTCACCTTGACGTCCATCTGCATAGCGGTAATCCCATCTCTGGTTCCGGCCACCTTTAGGTCCATATCGCCATATTCATCCTCGGGTCCTTGAATGTCGGTGAGTATACTATGGCGCTCGCTATCGAGCATCACGCCGGTAGCAACACCGGCCACGGGTTTTGTGATTGGTACACCGCCGTCCATCAGGGCTATCGTACTCGCACACACTGATCCCATGGAACTAGAACCATTACTCGAGAGTGTTTCTGAGACCAGGCGAATGGTATAGGGAAAGTCTGATTGATTGGGTATCACTGGTCTGAGTGCTCTTTCAGCCAGATTGCCATGCCCGATCATTCGCCGATTAAATCCTCCCACTTTACCAATTTCTCCAACCGAGAATGGTGGAAAATTGTAGTGGTGCATGAAGTGTTTTGTGGTATCAGGTAGCTCAATGGTATCGATGTGTTCCGCGGCGTCCCGGCCGCCGAGGGTCAGAGCGGTAAATATACGGGTTTCGCCCCGATAAAATATGCCACTGCCATGGATGGCAGCTGAAATGCCACCCGCTTTTGCAAATAAAGGGCGTACCTCATCAAATCCTCGACCGTCTGCTCGTCGCTCGTGCGCCAAGGCTCCCTGGTGAAGCACGATATTGACCTGGGTATCAAAGTAACTGTCAGCAATTGGTTTGTAGTGTGGATAGGTATCAGCAACTGTTTTGGTCCAGTCCTCTTTTAGGCTGGTGATGTGGGACTTACCAGTGCGGCCAGAAAAGATTGTCTCCACTAGCCGAGTGGCGTACGTATCTGCAAAATATTGTTCTAACTCATTCGGCACATCTGCTGGAACAATAGATTGCTTTGTTGCTCCCCGCTCAGCAATAATGGTCAGTTGGAATTGTTCAATTTGTTGGTGTAGGTGCGTAGCGGCATCGAGGATGTCTACCATATCCTCTTCACTCACTTCGTCAGCAGCAGTTTCAATCATATTGATAAGACCGCCTTTTCCACATACGAGTACTTCAAAATTCAAATGCCGATCAGCTCGCTCCTGGTAGGTGGGGTTGATTACGATTTCCTCAGTCGTTTTATGACGAGCAATCCGCACTGCGCCGACTGGCCCCTGCCATGGAATGTCTGATACCCCCAGCGCCAGCGATGTACCGATGACAGCGAGTACATCAGGATCGTCTTCCCCCATAGCCAGTACGGTTGCGACCACCTGCACCTCCCGTCGTAATCTTTGATCGAACAGCGGTCGAATGGTGCGGTCGATAATCCGAGCAGAGAGTACTGCTTCGTCGCTGGGTCGCCCCTCGCGTCGATGGAATCGGCTACCAAGGATTTGTCCGGCAGCATAGAAACGTTCTTCGAATTCTACTGATAACGGTAAGTAGTCAAGATTATCTTTTTGTTCCCTCCCCATGACAGTGGTGATGAGTACCGCAGTGTCACCCATCTTCATGAGTACAGAACCATTGGTGTGGGGTGTGAGGTCTGTGAATTCGGCGTGAATGGTTTTGCCAGCAATACTGAGTGAATACGTCTGTGTTTGCATGTTTCATGTACTACATAACCACCACTAGCAAATGCACTCCAGTATGAGTCATTAGCAAGGGTGATTATCACCGATTAATAGTATGAGCATACCAAAGACCACTCGCTTCACAAAGTGAAGCGAGTGGTCTCTCTGTGTATGACTGCGTAGGCGTTACTGTTAGGCGAGATTATCGGTATCAGTACCAACCACCTTTTTTAGGGTACGCTTTAGTGGCCCGCGACTATCGAGGCGCTTACGTTGCGGTTTAAATCCAATTAAGAATTCGTGTGGTGTTTGATCCATATCAATGAAGTCATCGACCGTCTCGCGTAATTTTGACGAGGCGGATCGTCCAAAGGTAATCGCCTCTACTTGGCAGCCCTGGCTTTTAACATACTCAACCAGGGGAATGAAGTCCCCGTCACCGGTAACGAGCACGATCGCATCAACCTTGTGAGCGAGCTTAATAGCGTCAACTGCCATACCAACGTCCCAATCAGCTTTCTTTGCTCCACCATAGAAAATTTGTAGATCTTTTGTTTTGATTTCAATACCAACTTTCTCAAGTGCTTCAAAGAAAGCTCCCTCCTCACCACTTTCTGTATTGACCACGTAGGAGACAGCCCGTATGAGCTTTCTGCCACCAAGAGCAGTTTTGACGACTGCGCCAAAATTAACTTTTGCTTTATAAAGATTTTTTCCACTGTGGTAGAGGTTTTGGGTATCAATTAAAATCGCCACTCGTTGATCTGGGTGTTTAATCACCGCCATATCTTATCTGCGTTACATTGTAAAAATACTCCAGCTTGAGTATACGGTAAAACAAACGCCGCTCCAAGGATGGGCGGCGTTGACAATTATCGTTTGAGGTTAAGTGTTCCAATGAGTGCCTCGTAGGCGGTTTGGTTTTTTCGCTTAAGATAATTAAGGTGTTTTCGACGGTTTGCTACCATTTGCAGTAATCCACGTCGAGAGTGGAAGTCCTTTTTATGTTTGCGCAGATGGGCAGACAAGACCTCAATTTGACGGGTAAGAAGCGCCACTTGTGCCTCTGGAGAACCAGTATCGGTGTCATGTCGCCTCGCGGGCTTCATTGCGTTTTCTTTAATTCGTTTTGAGAGCATATGGAATATTAGTTACGCTTCGTGCAGTGTTGATTCCCTGTGTAATAGGGCACCACAACGGGCGGTCAGTCCCCTGTCACGGACAGTCGGTACTATAGCATACTTTTTATTTTTTGCAAATTACCGCGCGATGATGCATTCCGTGATACTATATGCACAATGTCACGTATGATCAGGTTGCCCCGACAGTGGCTTCTTGGTGTCCATCTCATTATTCCCCTCCTCTGCATCGTGTATGTGCTCGATCAGCTCTGGCTTAACGAGCAGCTACTGCCGTATCTCGGTCTTGGCTCACTCCTACTACCGCTCTACTTACTTTTTTTTGAGCTTCCCCATATCATTGCGAGTTATCTTGGTTTTTTTGATCGAGCCTACATTGTTCACTACTGGAATCACCTCGTGTATGTCGTGCCAATAATCATTATTAGTACGATCGTACTCTACACCTGGTCACCTGGTGTAGTGATTATTTTGTATTTAATACTGACGATGTACCACGTAGTCCGACAGCAAACAGGGATTGCACTTCTCCTCGGCGCACCGCGCAATCATGTCCATCACGGTTGGGCGTGGATCGCGGTTGTGCTTTCAGCGTTGGTATACAGTCTAACGTTGCTAGCCAGTGCACTCCCGACTTATCTGGGACCATATATTCCGTACGTAACGGACGCACTCTTTGCCGCATTTTTGGTACTCGGCCTGTGGTATGCCTACCAAACAAAGCAGGTTTTTGCTCGGTGGTTTGTGCTGGCTACCGTCACCCTTTTTGGTGTGAGCTTTTTTTTCGTGGTAGCAGGGTATATATTTCTTGGCTTTTTTGCGATTCGGTTTGTTCACGATGTGACCGCATTTTTATTCTATACGATGCATGAACATAACCGAAATAGCGACACGAAACATAATGTATGGTATCAGGTCTTGGCCCGGATCCCCATGCCGATCTATGGGTTGGTGGTGGTGATTAGTATTGTGGTGGCGTTTTTGATTCGCCTCACCACCGCACACACCACCTACGTGTTCTTAGTCATTATTACTTTAGGGTTGATTCATTATTACCTTGAAAGTATTATGTGGAAACGACAATCACTTCACCGGCAACAGATTAACGTGCATTAGTAGTGCTGGAGGTGGTGAGGGCGCTAAAGATCGCTTCAAGGCCGGGACGATTTTGATTCCATTCAGAAGTGAGACGACCTTTTAGCTCTACGGTAATGGCGGGGATGCCAATCTTGGCTAACCAGCCCTCGACGTCACCAGTGACGGGGTACGCGTCGAAACTGGCGACCGCACTATATCCAGCCGCAAGAGCATACGCGTTCATGAGGGTACGTGTCCCGGGCAGAATACCAGCTTCACACTCAGAGGCGTACACGGTGTTGGCTTGGCTATGCCAAAATACAGCCGCGATTGGTGAAGTATTCACCACATAATCACGCAGGGTAGCCGCTTCTGGTTCAGAGAAGGGTCTTGTACCAGCACTAACAGTGCGCCCTCGCCAGGTGCCACTTGGCTGCCATTTGCAATCAAAATTTCGGTTCAGGTCAACTGCGTTAGCATTAAATCTCCCCTCTCCAGAGGTGTGCATGGTGTAGGAGGAGATGTCGGCCGAGGTAAAACGACCAGTAAGCCCAGTCGCAAGAAATAAGCCATCAGGGTTAAGGTTTGGAATGATGTGGACAGTGAGGTTCTTGGGTATAACTTCTGGATTTTGCTGCAGCCAGTCGATTGTTTCGTAGGCGAGGAGAATACTATTCCACTCATACCCACCGTGTATACCTCCGACCAGGAGAAGGTTATCAGTCCCGGTGCCAAATGTATGTACCGTAATAGCTCTACCCTCGACCGAGGTTCCGATGTCCAGCTGGCTTGATGTGGCCCGCACGGCAGGGACTATAGGTGTAGTGGGTTCTGTTGAGAGAGGTGGCGGCTCGATTGGGGTGGTGCGGACGAGCGTACCAATAATTACACCAAGGAGTAATAGACCAGCCAGGACTAAGCCTGCACTGATTAGGCTAACACGGGACATTATTCAGAAAGACTGTTCAAAATAGCTTCAATTCCCGCTTTATTTTTTGTCCACTCAGTTGATTGGTGGTCAGTGAGGAGTATACTGATAGCAGTAATGTTTTGCTTAGCAGCCCAATTAGTGATGTCACCGGTGATTTGGTAGGCGGTGAAATTGGTTTCAACTGGATACCCAGCAGCGTTGCCATAGGTGTTGGCGAGGGACGTGGCCGCAGCAGTTGGGGCAGTACCACACGCTGCTGGGTACACCTTGCCTTCAGCACTAAACCAGACTACAAGGGCAGCCAGTGTATTGTTTTCAATATAATTACGTAGTGCGACCGCTTCCGGTTCTGAAAATGGGGCTGCTCCACCGCTCACCGTACGATTTTGCCATTCACCTGATGTAGACCATTCACAATCAAAGTTTCGATTAAGATCAACGTCATTTGCGTTGAAGCGACCCTCTACTCGTGTTGCTTCTGTTACTCGAGCTGCCGCCGCTGGAGCAAAGCGTCCAACGGTGCCAACGGTTGCTTTTAAACCGTCTGGATTAGCAACTGGAATGACAGTTACGGTTAGATTAGCGGGAACTGCAGTTGGATTGGCATCGAGGTAATCAATTAATTCGTACGCGAGGAGGGTGGTGTTCCATGAGTACCCACCATGGATACCCCCAACGAATACGACTTCCGCTGCTCCAGTTCCAAAGTGGAAAGCAGTGATATCTTCGCCCGCAACGGATGTACCAAGCACACTACTGTCGCCCCGTTCGGTAGCGACGGCAGCAGGTGTATCGACGACCGATGTATCCGGGGTTTCGTTTATGGGTGGGGTGATCGTTGTTGGTTGCTCGGCTGGAACGGTTGGCGCATCAGCTGGATTATTTCCACTCAGTACAAAGTATGTAGCAACTGCACCGATCACTAATAAACCGATAATAACGACAATAATATTGTTTGAATTCATATACCAACCATTGTACGCCACAATGAGCCATCTGACCAACAAAGTCGCACCAGTGGAAGCCCAGGCGTTTCTAAATCACCTAGGTGGATGGTACATCAGCCGCGGTGAGTGTAATGGTGCCACCGAGTGAAACACCCCCACTGATAATTTTTTGTGCAATGGCTTCCTCGACGACATCCTGGAGGACACGCTGCATGGGGCGCAATCCAAACTCTGGGCTATATCCACGGTCTACCAAGATATCCAGCAGATCTTTCGTCACCACGAGTTCATAACCCTGTTTCGCCACTCGCTTGTAGAGACCGCCGAGCATGAGGCTCGCGACTTGCCCTTGCTCCTCCTTGGACAATGGTTCGAAGATAATCGTGTTATCGAATCGGTTGATGAGTTCAGGTCGGTAAACGCCAGTTTTGACAATATGATCAATGATTTCTTGCGTGAGGTGTGATAGTTCTTGACGTTGTTGGATAGTTTTGAGTATGAGCTGGCTACCCGCGTTAGAGGTGGCAATAATGATTGTGTTTCGGGCGTTGACTTTCATACCTCGGGCGTCAGTAAACATACCCTCATCGAGGATTTGCAAAAAGAGATCGTGTACTGGCTGGGCTGCCTTTTCAAATTCATCAAGGAGGAGTACTGAATAAGGGTGTTCTCGGAGCATATTGGGGAGTGTGCCAGAGTGTGTGCCATCCCCAAGAAGACGTTCAAGCGCATCCACCCCACTAAACTCAGACATATCGAGGCGCTGCATGTGTTCTTCCCCGCCAAAGAAAATATACGCTAGTGCTTTAGCGGTTTCAGTTTTTCCGACGCCTGTTGGACCGAGGAACAAGAATGAACCAATCGGCTTGTCGCTTGCTTGAATTCCGGCTCGGGCTCGGCGCATGGTACGCGCAATTGCATCAAGGGCAGGCTGTTGTCCAATGACGCGCTCGTGTAACCGCTCACTTAACTGAAGCAGTAAATCTCGTTCCTGATCTGAGATTGGACCAGCTGGTACGCCTGTTTTTTCGCTTACAACGGTGTAGACGTAATCTGATGTGATAAATGAAATGTTATTTTGACCTGCACGGGTGGCAATATCTATAAGGAGCTCAATTGCCTTGTCCGGCATGACCCCTTCTACGATAAATCGATCTGCAGCAGTGGTTATGGCTGTAAGTGCAGCATAGCTAAACAGTGTGTTATAGCGTCCTTCGTGCTGCTCAGCGATGCCTTGGAGCACCCGAGTAGTTGCACTCATGTCGGGGCTATCAATAAGAACTTCAGCAAATCGTCTCGCAAAAGCTCCGAGTGGCTCTAGATATGTATGGTACGCACCAGGAGTATCGGTCGCGATGATATTGAGTTCGGGATGGGCTAAATATGGGTCGAGGAGTTCTGGGACAAAAACACCGAGCGCTTCGGCTTCACGGATAAAGTTACTTATGTTTTCAATTACGATGATAATATTGCCAGCTCCAAGCGCCTCATCAAAAAGTTGTAGGATGGTAAGTTCGATTTCTTGTTTGCCTCGCTGGACAGCGAACAGTCGGTTGGTATCAAGTACGATCATTTGCTTTCCGGCGATGGCCGCCAGTGACTTACCGGTTTGCATACGGGTATTGACTGCGAGTACGAGATCCATTTTTCCTACCCCTGCCTCACCAATAATAAGTATATTTGAAGCTTTTGCCCGAGCGAGATTTGTCTCGATTTCAATAACTTTTTCTTCGGCAAAAGGCGAACTACTCGTGAGGTTAGAAAAGACTGCACTGGTGCGGATATCTCGAGAAAATCGTTCGAGTACGTATGCCACACCGTATGCTAATTCCTGACCGATCCCTTTTGTGCGAGATAGGTTATCACGGCTCCACCATCGCAAACGTCGCTTGTATTGGTGATATGATCCTACCACCCATCGTAAGGCGCCAAGGTATGTTTCCTCTGTGATGCCGTGAGTCTTAAATAAGGCAGCAAATGCTACATCGTGTTGCAGCAAGTAGCGCCCAAGTCCAATTAAAGTAAAAATATCATTAGCGGGGAGAGGGATTGCGTCAGCCCTAATTTTTTGTCGTGGCTCACGTAGGAATGTCTCGGCTGTGGCCGAATCAATCCCTGCTCGCAATAAAACAATGCTTCCCAATCGACTTTCACAAAAGGCACGAGTGACATCGTGTGGGTGTGCATAGACCGCCTGCGCAGTATCATAGGTGGCCCCTGAAACTGGTTCTTCGTCAAGGCCGATAATGGAATTTAGTCCATAAAAGTAATGACTATTGTGATAACCATAGGTGAGCATTTGTTCGAGCCAGAGTCCGCCTGCAAGCATGGTGACCCCGAGTACTTGAGGCAAGTACAGGGCATAGTTGCCCAGAGCCGGTACGAGATATAGCGCCAATGCGCCTGTTCCACCCCCAAGTGTGAGCAGGAATAGAGTTGTACGGACCGACGTCATAGTGCGACGTGAGAGAATGCGCTCGAGTTGTAGCGGAGCGTTAAATTTGGTCAGGCTGTCAGCGAGGGTATACATACAAATTATAAAAATAACAGACTGATGCCTCCCGTAATGAGTATGACGATGCTCGCTGGCGTTATGATCCAGAGTAAAAAAGTACTCAGACCGAGTAGTGTAACGACTGCGAGTGATAGCATCCCGAGAACAATGAACACTGTTCTAATGAGACCGCCAATGACTCTTGATAAAAATCCGATAATTACATATCCAGCCAGGTCTTCAAGATTCCAGGCCTCTCCCCTACCCTCCGTCATGCGCTTAAAGGGAGCAAGCCAATTGCGAAATAGTTGTGGGAGGGAGAAAAAATGCACAACAAACCACAATATATTCCGCCAGACATGGAACAGATCATAAAACGCCCGCGTGTAGTGCCACAGTAAATAGTGATGCATGATGGTTACAAAGAGCATTACCCCTAGTATACACAGTCCAATCGTGCCTCTGCTGGTTGGCCACATATCCAAGATTCTCTTGTGTCTAGCATATGTACAAAAACGCAAAGCGGGTGGTAGTCGAAACTACCACCCGCTTTGCGTTTTAGACACTGCTACTTAGGCAGCGCGCTGCACGTTTGCTGCAGCTGGTCCTTTTGGACCTTCTTCGATTTCGAAGGTAACCATATCTCCCTCTTTGAGATCATCAAACATGATATCAACGAGTGATGATGCATGGAAAAATACATCCTTGTCACCGTTTTCTGGTTTAATAAAACCGTATCCTTCATCTCGCTTACGCACAATTGATCCTTTCATTGTATATTGTTTACTTTTATAACCACAAAACATCACTTCACCTGACCGCTCTTTGATTGCTGCAAGAGGAGTTTGTTTCGCTTTTATGATTAAAGCACATCCGTACAAAAAACACAAGGTCGCCATCACAGTCGGCACCCGCCATTATCTATAAGTATTGCTTTTTATACAAAAATATGGTATAAAATAAATATATATGAAAAAAGTCTTATTTTTGCTAAGCGTAGCGCTTATGTTTATCGGTATTTTAGTACTGGTGTCACCAAATCAGGCATATGCCGCAACTTATGTAGTTGATCTCAGTCAATTTTCGACTCCACAAGAAAAAATCAATCATTTACGTGGAATTTTAGTGGTTCTGCAAGCTCGGCTCGCTGCAATACAAGCAGATCAACCTACCGACAGTTCTGGTTTGACCTCGGTCACTAATCGCAATGCGCTCACCGTCACTACCCTATCAGCTCAAGATGTAAGAGAAAGTAAAGCAGAGTTACGCGGCCGGTTTGACATTGATGATGAAGATTTTGTTATGGCGTGGTTTGAGTTTGGAGAGACAAAAGAATTATATGAACGAACAATCAAAGCTCGATTTGAAGGTGGGCAAGATGAGGCACGCGTATTTATTCATCGAGCGACTGGACTTAAGGACAATTCCACATACTACTATCGATTAGTAGTTGAAAATGAGCGTGGAGTGAGGTCGTTTGGGGCAGTTCGTACCTTTAAAACATCGGACGAAGATACTGCAACGCGTGTTTTGGCGCGAGATCGAAGTCTCAATATTGGCGAAATTATAATTTTTGATTGGTATATACCACAAAAGTTTGTGAATACTAAAAATTGGATTGGTATATATGAAGTTGGTAGTTCACACACTGAAGTAAAAAAATGGATCAGGGCTAAAGCTACAGCAGGAAATATATCACTTAAAATCACTCAAGCAGGAAACTACGAAGCACGATTATTTGAAAAAGATACTTATAAAGTTACGGCGGTAAGTGAAGTGGTACGAGTTTCAAAATAGTTAAATTAGATCGGGTTCCACGGTATACTTAACCGACATGAAACTATATTCATGGAATGTGAACGGCATTAGAGCGGTGTTGCGGAAAGGTGATTTTGAGCGGTTTCTAAGCGAACACGATCCTGATATCTTGTGCCTACAAGAAACCAAAGCAAATCAAGATCAGGTTGATATTGATTTTCCACAGTACGAGGAATATTGGTTTTCTGCTGATAAAAAAGGTTATGCCGGAACAGCTATTTTCACCAAGTACACACCATATGGGGTCGCGTACGGTTTCCCGGTTGATATCGTGGAACGCTACCAGTTGGGAGATGTGTATGGTGATACTGCTCGTGAAGGCCGGGTACTAACGCTTGAATTTGAACCGTTTTACATCAGCACCGTCTATACTCCAAATGCCAAAGATGATCTGTCTCGTATCCCGATGCGACAGCAGTGGGATCCGGCGTATGGAGAGTATATGAAACGACTCGCACACAAAAAACCGGTTATTTTCTGTGGTGATTTCAATGTGGCACACACCGAACTGGATTTAGCGAGGCCGAAAGAAAATAGAGGGAAGAAGGGTTTTACTGAAATTGAACGTAGTGGCTTTACGTCATTACTTAATGGCGGTTTTATTGATACGTTTCGTCAGTTCCATACTGAGGGTGGACATTATTCCTGGTGGTCACACTTTGGTCAGGCCAGAGCCCGGAATGTGGGTTGGCGGATTGATTATGTGCTTGCTTCAGCATCACTCGGGCCACTCATTAAGAGTGCACAGATTCATCCAGATATATTCGGGAGTGACCACTGTCCCGTCTCACTAGAACTTGGACTGGAGCTATAGGTCTGTGTCCTTAAGTAAAGGACAAGTTATCCACAACTATCCACACGGTTGTCCTTTACTTCATGTTGTAAAGGACATACTATATCCGTAGGCCCAGAGAGGGCGAGCGGTCCATTCCAGAGGAGTAAAGAGAATATCTTCTCTCTCCTCCCCTGGAATGGACCCTTAAAGAGTTCATTCCAAAAAACAATTGAGTATACCTCCAAACTCAAAAAAACGTACAAAACCCACCCTCGAGAAATTACCTTACAAAACGTAAGAAAATTATCTCACAACAACGTAGAGCTTTGGAATGGGTGTAGCCACATTATGGCACCCACTAGGATTACTACAATCCTCCAACGAAAAGCTCATATAAGGCCCGAGAAGTCGGCTGATAAAGGACACTTTATCCATCGACTCCTCGGGCCTTTTTTATTGTATTATTTGGCAGTTTTTTTGCTAGCCTGACGATCTCTTTTTTATGTATTCCTATTCTCCAGTGCAAAGTCCAGCGGTGGAAACGTGATAGCCGACTGCGCGGGTTTTGTTTTTTTACTCATCTTAATCGGACGATAGCCATATTTGTCTTGGTCCGTCGAAATGGTTGGTGTGAGAGTGATACTGCGGATAATATTAACCCACTTTGTGCTCACGGGCGATCTCCCTCAGGGCTTCTGCTTCTTCCTCGGCTTGTCTTTGTTTACCGGCTGCAGCGAGAGCGATGAGGTCTGGTTCGGGTAGGGCTCGTAGCGTAGCGACACGTTGGTCGAGGTACTGTTCAGTGTTTTTGCTAGGGTCCTCGAGGACCTCTTCCATCAAGGCATTAAGGATGTGACCGAGTTTACGACCAGGTTTTTCACCGGTCTGCTTCATAATCCGATCACCGTTTGTCTTGAGTAGTTTGACCGAGATGGGGTCACGGAGGGCTTCGTCTACCATTGCCTTGTATTTACGGAATCGAAACGGCTGTTCTTTCGGACGGCCCGTACCGATCCGGTCGCAGACTCGCAGATTGAGCAGATTTTCAATATTATACTCCCCTACCCTAGTGATGGTGCGGCGGACAGCCGAGAGGGTGATTTCGTCTGGGTCAGCAAAAAACATATGCCAGCGCACCAGCAGTACCACCTCGTCAATTAACTCACGTGGCAGTTTGAGTCGCTCCAGGATGGTTTTAGTCATCCGTGCACCGACGACCTCGTGGCCAAAGAAGGTGTACTTTTTAGTCTTACCCCCGGTCTGTCTGGTCGCAGGTTTACCAATATCATGAAAGAGGGCGGCGAGGCGCATCGTGGTCGAATAGTCTTTATCAGCGGCGGCTTGTAGGGTACGTAAGAGATGTTCGAACACATCGTAGGCATGGATGCCGCTTTGGTCACAGCCAATACTGGCCTCGAATTCGGGGATACATTCACGCAGTAGACCGAGCTTTTCCAGCAGTACGAGACCGTGCATGGGGGTTGGTGAGTTGATCAGTCGCAGAAATTCACTCGTCACCCGCTCAATCGAAATACGCTGTAATTGCTGGCTATGTCGGACGATGGCCGCCATCGTATCACTTTCAATCATGAAGTCGAGCTCAGCCGCGAGTCGCACCGCTCGCATCATGCGGAGGGCGTCTTCGTTGAAGCGCTCATTTGGATCGCGTACAGCGCGCAGGCGCTTAGCGGCGAGGTCGACCAGACCGTGGAACTCATCTACCAATTCCCCATTGGCCGGTCGATACGCCAGGGCATTGACGGTAAAGTCGCGGCGGGCGAGGTCTTCGCGTAGTGATACGCCAAAGCGTACACTATCTGGTCGGCGAGCATCACTATACTCGCCTTCGCTGCGGTAGGGGGTGACTTCCACCACTTTGAGCCGCTCATCGTCGGCTCCTTCGTTTTTTACCCCGACGGTACCGTAGTCATTATTACAAAAACTGTCTGGAAATAAGGCTTGAATGGCGTCTGGTACGGCGTCGGTCGTGATGTCCCAGTCTTTTGGCGTTTTTCCGAGTAGGAGGTCGCGCACACAGCCTCCTATCAGGTAGGCCTCATACCCTCCCCCCTCTAAGGTGGCGGCAATCTCGGTTACTTCTGGCGGGATATGAGCGGGATTAATTGTCATGCCGGCATTGTAGCAGAAATCCGTTGCGTTTTCTTGCTAAACGGCGTATTATGTGGCGCACAACTAAATATAACTGCACCTGTGGTGAAATGGATATCACAACTGACTTCGGATCAGTCGTTCTGGGTTCGAGTCCTGGCAGGTGCACAGTAAACACATACCCGAGACACAATGTCTCGGGTATGTGTTTTTGGATGAGAGGAAGATAGTAGCGATACCGTTTTGGTATTCGTGGTTTTATCACTTACATTTCCAGAGATCCGCGTACAGCATGCGGCATGCTACCGAAACCGCTTTGGCCAAGCATTCGTGGATAAATGAACACTCCTGTATGTATATAATATACAATCTATGGTATGTCGAAAGGTCGTCACTACAAACAAGCTGCCTATGAGCAGGTCATTGCCTTTCGACAGCGTGGCTTCACGTATACTGAAATAGCTAAGATTTGCAACGTTTCTCGAGGGACTGTGAGTAATTGGTTGCATCCAGAGCCGTTTTCGCAGCTGGTGGCAGAGGCTAATAAAAAGCGAGCGATTGTCGATAACACAAAACGACTTGCACTGATTAATAAGGCACGGGTGTCAGAACGCAAGCAGCAGTATGTTACTGCGGAGCGAACGGCGGTGACCGAGTATCAGCACTACCGTGCTTCCCCACTGTTTGTTGCTGGGGTGGTCTTGTATATGACTGAGGGAGACCTCGATCACCCCCACCTGATTCGTCTATCGAATAGTCGTGCAGATCTTCATAAACTATTTATCTCATTCGCACGCTCGTACTTAGGTGTAGAAAAAACCGCTATTCGGTGTTGGTTATTACTGTATCCTGGTCTCACTGAGGAGGACTGCTTGAAATACTGGAGTAAACAAATCGGCGTACCATTGACTCAATTCCATAAAACACAAACAGTAAAAGGTCGACACACCAAGCAAATATTGCACTTTGGTGTTGGAAATACTATAATCGGCAGTACTTTGCTCAAGCGAAAACTGCAAAAGTGGATTGCTCTAGCAAAGAAAGATTTCATAAAAAAATAAAGCTGCGGCCATGGTTAAGTGGTATAATGAGTCCTTGCCAAGGATTAGTCGAGAGTTCGATTCTCTCTGGCCGCACAAACACACAAACCGCCCTCATTTGAGGGCGGTTTGTGTGTTTGTTGTACTGTGCCTACTACTATAAACCAGACGTACTTCCCTACGGAAGATGCATAATCCAGTATCCACTGGGCCCACCTATTTTGTGATATTTTTAGTCCGTCTGCCTTATAAAGTGTAGACGCTTGTTATAATTATATTGCTGATTCTCAAGACGTAATCGTTAAGAACACTTGTCTACCAAAACTGGGGATAAGTTGCGAATATGTGTATAAAGGACAATCGAGAACTACGTCATGGTAGTAACCATTCAGCAATATAAGGTATATGTCTCATAGTCTGCAGCACAAAATTCGGATCTTGTATGTTCCACGTGGCAATAAAGCAATAGATTTCATATGAAACAAAGTGCAAAGCGCGGTCGAAAGAATCTAATTGGGGCGTATGGTGAGGAAATCACCGTTCGATATTTAAAACGTTTAGGCTGGAAGATTATTGACATTAATTATTTAAAGCCCTGGGGAGAAATTGACGTTATTGCAACAGATGAGCAGAATATAATCCACTTCATAGAGGTTAAGGCAGTTTCATATGAAACAAAAGCATGCCATAAACGGGCTGTTTCTCAAGCAAATTATCGTCCTGAAGATAATGTACACCCAATTAAGCTACGCAGATTGCAGAGAACTATTGAGACGTGGTTGGCTGAGCAAAACTGTGATCAACTTTGGCAGCTTGATGTTGCGGCCGTTCGAATCGTTCCATGTGAAAAGTATGCGACGATAAAATTCATTCCAAATGTTATTTAAATCAAATACCAGTATTCTTGGCATAACGCTTTTTGATTTAAGTTAAATTTCATCACCGTACTGATTCATCAAGGCGCTAAAGATATTTAGTTTGGTCTTTACACAGTCTTTAAGGTGCATCAACAACATCTGTTAGTAAAAAATGCCACGTGAAACATAAAAATCTGTTACATGTGAAATAAATTAATCATACTTTGTAAAATAGTATTACTTACACTCATTATGTTACGATAGCTTCGTATGAAATGCTTTGTTTCCGGACGATCAAGTAACTTTTCAGAAATTGTCCGAGTTACGCAGTTGTTGCGAGGAGCGGGACATGAAATTACACACGATTGGACGACCTTGCCAATGGTAAAGCCCTACCAAGATAATGCAGATCAAGCAGGGGAGTATGCTGTGCTACAGATACGCGGTATTGCGGAGGCTGATGTGTACATAATTTTGGCACACGAAGATGGTACTGGGTTGTTTGCGGAACTTGGAGCAGCCTTGGCGCTCGCGCAGTTTCATGGGAAACCAAGTATATACGCTGTAGCTCCCGTCATTCCAGCAGCCATCTTCCATTATCATCCGGCCATTCGCTGGTTTACCTCAGTTGAGGAAGTGATGGTCGTGATTGGACAATCATGACGAAAATACACGTTACCTTACCCAGTTGGTGGTAACCCGTTATGTATGAATGCACAACCCTGATGTTGTTAACGGGCTCGACTGGGTCTGGAATGTAAATAAACGCAAACCTAGCTCAGGTATCAGATAATTTTGTCGGGGAGCCGGGAATCGGACCCGGGCCTCACGGTCCCAAACCGCGTACACTACCATTATGCTACACCCCGAAGTGTTGGTAGCGAAAATGGTATCACGTCAGTCTGAAAAAAGCGAGGGGATACGCTATACTAGCAGCATGCAATTATTGGCTGAGATCAGTGAGCAGTCGCTTGGTCTGTGTGATGTGTCCCCGCTGGGGCAGACGTATCGGCTCCGAAAAAGTGTGCGTGCGGTACTCTATAATGCGGCCGGTGAGGTGGCGCTTGAGCACGTTCAACTCCATGCTTTTTACAAACTACCGGGCGGAGGAGTGGAGGCGGGTGAGACCGAGGAACAAGCTCTGGAGCGGGAAATAACCGAAGAGGTCGGGTGTGCTTGCGAGATCGTACGACCACTTGGGATTGTGATTGAGTATCGACAAACTGAAGGACTGTTACATATTTCGTATGGCTTTGAAGCTCAGGTGGTGGGGAAGGTCGGACTGCCCCAGTTTGATGCCGGGGAGCTATCTGCGCAGCAGTGTACGGTATGGGTGCCCCGCGAGCAGGCACTGCACCTG
>Ga0100378_1002087_pt1 | contig 20216 bp, 15 predicted proteins | sample CryGeymeta201502_FD_81535 | JGI IMG/M metagenome (GOLD analysis project Ga0100378, IMG submission 81535) | Groundwater microbial communities from Crystal Geyser aquifers in Utah, USA - Crystal Geyser metaG 2015-02 | ecosystem: Environmental > Aquatic > Deep subsurface > Groundwater | place: USA... | reverse complement strand
TCCGTGGCTCAGGCGTACTTCAACAGCCGCGCCGAAAAAGGCTTCCCACTGGCAACCGAAGCCAACCGTGCCGACGTCCTCGCACGCTATCTGGCCGATAAAGAAAAAGCCGCTGCCAAAGCCGCCGCCCAGGAGAACAAATAATGAGTGCCTCTCAAATCGAAAGTCGGGATTTTCTGGTTGAACTGGGTACCGAAGAGCTGCCACCGAAGGCGCTGAAAACCCTGTCTGCCGCGTTCACCTCCGGCATCGAACAGGGCCTGAAAGACGCCGGTCTGAATTTTGGTGCCGTTGTCTCTTTCGCCGCACCACGCCGTCTGGCGGTGCGCATCGAAGCACTCGAAGCCCAGCAGGCAGACCAGGAAGAAATCCTCTACGGCCCGCCAGCCAATATCGCCTTTGACGCCGATGGTAAGCCAACCAAAGCCGCCGAAGGCTTTGCTGCCCGTGCCGGTGCAACCGCAGCCGATCTGCAGACCGGTGACAATGGCAAGCTGATGATTCAGCGCACCATCAAAGGCAAGCAAACCACCGAGTTGCTGGCCGCGATTGTGCAGAACAGCCTCGACAAGCTGCCGATTCCCAAGCGCATGCGCTGGGGCGCTTCGCGCGTTGAATTCGTGCGTCCGGTGCAGTGGCTGGTGATGCTGTTCGGTTCTGAGGTAGTTAACGGCGAAGTGCTGGGTCTGAAGGCTAGCAACACTTCCCGTGGTCACCGCTTCCACGCGCCGGGTGAAATCACCATCGCCAACCCGGCGGAGTATCAGGACAAACTGCGCGCCGCTTATGTGATGGCCGACTTTGCTGAGCGCGCCGCGCTGATCAACGAACAGGTCGCTGCCAAAGGCAAAGAGCTGGGTGGCGAAGCCGTTATCGATGCCGACCTGCTGAACGAAGTGACCGCGCTGAACGAATGGCCGGTGGCACTGGCCGGTTCGTTTGACGAAGACTTCCTGCGCGTACCGCCAGAAGCGCTGGTGTCATCGATGAAAGAACACCAGAAATACTTCCACGTGATGAAAGACGGCAAGCTGATGCCGAACTTCATCACCATCGCCAACATCGAATCGAAAGATCCGGCGCAGGTGATTTCCGGTAACGAAAAAGTGATCCGCCCACGTCTGTCGGATGCCGCTTTCTTCTGGGACACCGACCGCAAACAGAAACTGGAAAGCCGTTTCGCCAAGCTGGAAAACGTAGTGTGGGTGAATGGCCTGGGCTCCATCGCCGATAAAGCCCGCCGTATCGGTAAGCTGGCCAGCCGTATCGCCGCAGTAACCGGTGCCGACACTGCTCTGGTGGAGCGTGCAGCGCAGCTGTGCAAAAACGATCTGGTTTCCAGCATGGTGTACGAATTCACCGACCTGCAGGGTCTGGCCGGTAAGTACTACGCCGAGCACGATGGCGAACACGCCGATGTTGCCGCCGCCATGGTTGAGCAATATATGCCGGCCTTCGCCGGTGACGCGCTGCCAGCCAGCCAAACCGGTACGCTGATTGCGCTGGCTGATCGTCTCGACAGCCTCGTCGGTCTGTTTGGTATTGGCCAGATTCCGACCGGCTCCAAAGATCCGTTCGCACTGCGCCGCGCCTCACTGGGTGTGTTGCGTCTGCTGGTTGAAAAAGAAATCAATATCGATCTGGGCGACCTGATTGACTGGGCCATCGACAACAACTGGGTTGCCGCGCCAAAAGCCGAAACCAAAGCCACACTGACCGAATACCTGCTTGATCGCTTCAGCGCCTGGTACGCCGACGAAGGCATTCCAGTGGGCGTATTCCAGTCGGTCCGTGCGCTGGGCGTCACCAACGCGCTGGATATTAACCGCCGCGTACAGGCCGTTCACGCGTTCAATAAACTGGACGCTGCCGAAGCACTGGCCGCTGCCAACAAGCGTGTGTCGAATATTCTGGCGAAAAACGCTGGCGACAAAGTGGAAGCCAACGTGGATTCTGCCCTGCTCGCGCAGGCCGAAGAAAAAACCCTGGCCGAACAGGTTGCCGCCAAACAGCAGGCCGTTGAACCATTAATGGCACAAGGCGATTACAGCGCTGCACTGACCGAACTTGCCGGTCTGCGCGCGGCGGTTGATGCCTTCTTCGACAACGTGATGGTAATGGCCGACGACGAAGCCGTGAAAAACAACCGCCTCGCACTGCTCAAGCAGCTGCAGGGATTGTTTATCGGTATCGCCGATATTTCGCTGTTGCAGGGTTAATTAATTTATTAATTGACCTGGGTAACAGTTTTGAAAAGCAGCCTGAGTTAGGCTGCCTTTTCTTATTTACTACCTTTCTATTTCAAAGGATGAAATATGTTAAAACACACTGCACTTTTTTCTGCTATTGCTCTGCTGGCTGCCTGTGGTGGCGGATCGGGTGGATCTGACAACACTAATGGTTCATCCGATCAGGTCAAAATCGCCCTGGTTACAACTCCCGTTAACGGTGTTTTTATGAAAAAAACAGACGGTTCATGGGAAAAACTTGGTTCTGATATCAAGACACTGGATATCGCTAAAAATACTCTGGTTGAAATTGCGACCTGGTGTATCAATGACCAACAAAATACCGCAATATTTGTCGACGTTCTGAGTGCAGGCGCTGACTACACCATTGACCATAGCTGGTACTGCGAAGATAAAACAGCCAACAATTCAGAAGTAACTTTTTCATCGTCTAATCCGGATATTGACATCGTACAAGCGAGACTGACCTATGTGGACGGAATCTCACCTTCTTCAGGTTGGGCAACATTAGAAGGTTACACTGGTGAGAGAACATTTATAGCAACCGGCTACGATGAAACAAATGATAAGGCCTATTTTTATAAAAAATCCGGCTTAGAACTAAAAGCTGGTGACTCATTTACTATCGATTTTCTTGATACGACTCTTTCCCAAGAAGTCGAGATGAAAACTGCACCAACCGGTGCGACCGGGTTTGATTTTAATCTTGACTACACCATGAGTGATGAAACATGGGAGTTACCACTATCTATTTATATGGCTGAAGGTTCCAAATATATTGAAGTCCCAGCCAGCTTCCGCGTAAGTGGAGATTATTATCGAACCAACTGGCAATTTGGTGATGACTCTTCTCTCGATGTTTATACGTCTGAACCCAGTTTGACGCAAAATTTACTGACTTCGGCACCTGAAGAACTTGATATTAACGACCTTAACGTATCACAAGATAAAACTACTATATCGATTTCTTTTTCAATAGATAACCCTGAGTTGCCATTACAATCATTTAGCTTAGAGTTTGATGATTTTGGCAATACGGATGTTGGATCGGATAGTATGATGCGGTATTTTATTGATGGAGCTTTAATGGAAGGCGGAAATTTAAGTATTAATCTCGTAAATCCATCCGACTTACCGGATAGCTCTCTGAATTACCCACACCCTAAGCTTGATAACGCTGTCTATAGCACCGCTGAATTTGGCACTAAAGAAATTGGGAAATATTACCTTCGTATTGAATCTAACGACAACTTCAATAACTGAGATAGTTTACCTATTTAATAAAAAGCCCGGCTCAATCAGCCGGGCTTTTTATTTTCGTCCACCGAAATTAATCCGGCTTAATCAGCCTTCACCCCACGGCGTATTTCTTTAAAGTGAATCCGTTCTGCCGCCGGATCATCGCTATTTTCCTGCCACTGCATCCATTGAGTTAATGAAATAGACAGCTGCAAAGAATAATCGAGAGAAATCCAGCTCTTACGGCCACTGGCATAATCCGGTACACCATTGCCCATCACGTTAACCGGCCCGTTATCGGTTTCAACGGTCATATTAAAAGGTGCGGCAGCCGGTACATTGGCAAAATAAATACTGTCGATATTGGCAAAGCTGACACCATTATTCACCGTTGCTTTGCTGCCACTGCGGTCGACACCAACTAACGGATTTTCAGGATCAGGGGTTACGCATTCTTTGGTGATACCTGAAAACTGTGACAGCAGCGGCGGCGTATCAAAATTGCTGTCCGGTACCGATGCACTGCCATGACACGACATGCACGAGCTGTTGGCATTATCGGCCGGGCCGTTCAGTCGATAATTACAGCCTAAATGTCCCATATGCTGCATCGGGTTGGCGCCGCCGTATTTATTCAGTTCATTTACGGTATCCCAGAAGATCACCTCTTCCATAAAACCGTTCTTTTTCACATCCAGCGGATAATTATGAGCCAGCTTGCCAGCCGGTGGCGTATCGTTACCCCACATCACACCCAACAGACTAATGCGCAGCCACGGATCGGCTTCTTTGGCTTTACGCTGACCGTCGGCAACAAAGGTGCCGAATACCCACTGCGTGCCCGGCGCACGGCTGTCCTTCACGGCAAAGTCGAATTGCAGTAAACGCACGTCATTCCATTCCGTCGTACTACGCGGGCATTGCTGGCTTTCTTCCATCAGCGTGCACTCATTGCCCTGCGCAGGCGTGCATTTACAGAATGACGGATCGGAGATATTGGCATTCCAGGCGGGCTGATTCGCCAGTACCGGTAACTGTTCCGGAGTGGAAGTATTGAACAGTGGTTTACCGACCACCGCACCTTCATCAAAGCTCACATCGTTAGCCGGAATTTTCGCGGTGCCATCCGCCTGCCAAACCGCTCCCAATGTGTAAGCAGCCGTTGCATTAAAGAAGCCAACCGCCCACATGGTGGTATCGATTGCACCTTGCGGCGTGGAGAAGGTGACCGGTGCTTCGCGGGTCAGGCCATGGGTAAATTCACGCCCGCTCATCGCATCGTAAGTCTGGAAAGGAATGCTGTACCATGGACGCACGCTGTTGTTACACACATCCCAGTCTTCGACCCCGGGACGGTTAACGTTGCCTTCCTGGATGTAATTCATCACCAGCCAGCTGTACTCGTAAGCCAGCTGTTTTTTTGTTGCCGCAGGAGTCGCGCTGTTAAAAAGCGCATCAAAACGGGCATCACGCCACGGCTGTGCCGCACGGTCATCCACCGGCTGACGCGGATACTTGTCGGATATGCGGAACACCGGCCCCTGCCAGTCGGCAGGCGGCACGTTGCTGATTTCCTGACCTTTCCACATATTGCTGAATTTGGCCGCCGGGTCCTGCCAGTAGCTCGGGTAAGTACCGCTGCAGGTGCCGCTGGTCATGCTCGCGGATGTGGCATCAGGAGCTTGCGCTGCAACCACATCGGTTTGTGCTTTTTCACCGCAGGCACTGAGTAACAACCCGAGGCTAAGCAGTGAGATTCCGGCAATGCGCCGGCGAAATGAACTTTCCATAGTGATATTCCTTTTGCTGAGAAATCAGTTTTTGCTGAAGGATCAGGCCAACCGAGCGTATCATTTGCCATTATCGGCAGGCATCATTGCCCGCCAGACTCAGGCAGAGTTATCAGCCGAAAAGCATGACTGGCACTAACTGACATATTTTTAATTCAGCGCTGCACCTGGTTAACCCCGTGGACGGTTATGTCGTCCACATCTCTCCGGCACGACACCGGCATTACAGAAGAGACTGCCCCATGAAACTCATCATTCTCGATCGCGATGGCGTACTGAACGAAGACTCCGACGACTTTGTAAAATCCGTCGATGAATGGCTACCGATTAACGGCAGTGCCGAAGCCGTTGGCCGTTTATGCAAAGCCGGTTACACCATCGCTGTTGCGACCAATCAAAGTGGCCTGGCACGGGGACATTTCAGTCTTGCCGACCTGGAAGCGATGCACGCTAAAATGAACGCGCTGGCCGCTGCCGAAGGTGGATCGTTTGCCCATATCGCCTTCTGTCCTCACGGCCCGGATGATGGCTGTGACTGCCGCAAACCCTTGCCCGGCCTGATTCATCAGATTGAAAAAGCCTTAGGCGTATCGGCAGAAGGTTGCTGGATGGTGGGCGATTCCATCCGCGATTTAGAAGCTGGTGTCGCAGCAGGCTGCAAACCCGCGCTGGTACGCACCGGTAAAGGCGAGAAAAGCATCGCCAAACTCGCCGCAGCAGGACTCAGCCAGGCGCAGGTATTTGATAACCTCGCCGCGTTTGCCGATTTTGTGCTGACAAACGGATAATAAAAAGCCGGCAAATGCCGGCTTTTTATTTCACAACTTATTCGGCGAAGTTATTCAACAATGGACCAGTACAACCCAAGGTTCAGCTGATCAAAGACCGAGTTCACCATAATCCTCGCCTGAGACAATTCAAACTCTGTCATATCAGGGGATGATACCGGCGCTGCAAGATACAGGCGCTGCTGAGTAAACTTACTGAAATCGATATCGGCTAAACGCAGAGCCCCTGCAGGAATCGCTTCTGCACCATTACCGGAGTAACGGATCACCATGGCCAGTCCATCAAATTTCATAAAAACCAATCCAGGAGCAGGACCAATCTTCCGTTGGTCGATATAAGACTCGGGCATGGTAAAAACCAGTGCGACTTCGTTATCGTAAACTTCAACATCCACCTGAGTATTACAACCAGACAAGTTCAGAACCTCGCCCGTATCATTGCTGATGGTCAGGCTCGCACCATGATCAGTATATAAAGCCTGCGGCAATTGTGACCGCCCTTCTTCATCCAGAGCGACATCACCTATGCGGTAGCTATAGCTCAGGTTGCCATTCAGGCCATCAAATGATGCTAAAAAACTCTGGAAGGCTGGCTGATCGTTATCAGAAAAGTAATGCTGATCGGAATTTTCACTGTGTGTGCCTGAGCCTGAATTATGCAAATATTCTGTTGCCAGATCCGGCATACAAATGGCGACATCCAGATTGCCCGTTACCGGGTTCACCACCAGATTAACGGCTGTTGTGTCATTGGCATTGACCTGAGCTGAACCCGTCCCGGTGGCGATCAGGTTATCTTCGTCAAAGACCTTAACCTCAATGCTGTAGCTGCCCAGCGGCAACGCTGTAAAACTGATACTCGCTGCCTGATCTGCGATATCTGCCGATGATGAGCGCTCCAGTAAATCATTAAACACCCGCACCTCTGCACGGGTAGCACTGACCCCGGCATTCAGGGCCTTGCTCACATCCAGACGGAAAGATACGTCTTTCGTGGCCAGTTGCGGATTTTCCGGCGCCGGGTTGGCGGAGTCCATGGTTTGCAATGATGATTGTTCAGCACCGCCACAGGCGGTAAGAGCTGCAATAGCACAGGCTAAAGCGAGGGATTTAAACGGGTAAGAAAGCATAAAACATCCTTGGAAATTGTTGTTTTTATTCTGATTACGTCATCCGACGTGCACAAATATAACAACATAACCACGCCTCAAAATCTGCCCATCAATAAATATCACACTTAATGACTAATAGGTTATTAGTAGCACATCCGTACTACATGAAGTAAAAAAGCCGGCAAATGCCGGCTTTTTTACTTGCGCGAATCACTCATTCAACCGATGAAAAATAAAATCCTTGTTCCAATAAATCCTCGGGACCACCGAACACAAGGCTCACAGCATCCGTAGAACCTGTTGGCATAGGTACACCAAGCATCATGCTTTGTTGCTCAAATTTGCTGAAGTCAATGTCAGCTAATCTTGTAATTGTATTCACAGCAGCATCGCCATCGGTATCCATAAAATTGATTACCATCGCCAGCGCATTTGTCTCTATCGTTCCTACCTCTATGTTCACTATATCGACCCGGATTGACTTGTTATATGCCTGCGGCAGCGCATACCAGAAGCTGAGCTGATTATCCCCTTTCTCCACCATCAGCCGTGTATTACAACCGGACAAATCCAGCAGCAAATTTTCGCCAGAATGAATCTGCAGAGAAGCACCATGGTCCGTCAGGAAAGTCGTTGGATATTCAGCACTCCAGTCATCCAGGAAAGTATCTCCGACGCGGTAGTCATAACTGATGTCGGTAACACCGTCGAATATTGCATGGTATGCCTGTGCTGCCGGCTGATCGTCATCATCAATATTGTTTCCATCGGGCTGATGAACCAACGTGCCTGCACCGGTACCGGTAAAATACTGCGTGGCAATATCGGGCATGCAGATGGCAACATCCAGATTACCCGTTACCGGATTGACGAGCAGGTTAACGGCTGTGGTGTCATTAGCGTTCACCTGAGCTGAGCCTGTGCCTGTGGCAATCAGGGTCGTACCATCAAAAACCTTTACTTCAATGCTGTAGCTGCCCAATGGCAAAGCCGTAAAACTGATACTCGCTGCCTGATCTGCGATATCCGCCGATGATGAGCGCTCCAGTAAATCATTAAACACCCGCACCTCTGCACGGGTGGCACTGACCCCGGCATTCAGGGCTTTACTCACATCCAGGCGGAAAGACACATCTTTCGTGGCCAGCTGCGGATTTTCCGGTGCGGCGTTGGTAGAGTCAGAGGTTTGCTGAGAAGTATTTTCTGCACCACCACAGGCGGTCAGAGTAGCAATGGCGCAGGCAAGCACCAGAGACTTAAACGGGGAAGAATGCATACGAAGTCCTTTGTTGCCGTGTTTTTATTGTTATTACGAGCACTGTTAGTAAACAGGTTCAGGCAGATTAACAATACAACACGGTCGTACCAAACAGTAATCTGACCCCGTTAATGAGAAAGTCTGAGTCCGCGCAACAGAGCTGAGCTAAATTACAGCCGGGAAAAAGTCCGAGGAATTCAGGTAACAAGAGAACCCCGGCTAAAGTGGTATAAATAACGCCCCATTATAAAAAGCGCAGAGCACGGTACCTCTATGGCCGCACGTCCTGATACAGCTGGCATGGATGCCAGTGCAACAACTCACCGCTTATGGCTGGCTCAGCTGCGCAGCCTTATTTTTTATGGCTGGCTGGCCGTGCTCACCTTTGCCTGGTTTATTCCCAGCTTTGTTATTGGCATCTTCCTGCCGCTGAAGGCGCGTAACTATTTCATCATGGTGTTTTACTGCCACATTGTGGTCTGGTCGGCGCGGCTGATCTGCGGAGTTAAATGGCAGGTGGAAGGCCGGGAGAATATTCCCACCGATGGCCGTGGCTATGTACTGCTGAGCAAACACCAAAGCACCTGGGAAACCTTTTTTATTCCCACCATCATTGCACCGCATGTACAGGTGGTTAAACGCGAGCTGCTTTATCTGCCGTTCTTTGGCTGGGCGCTGAAGATGATTCATCCGATATTTATCGACCGCACTCATAAAACCAATGCGCTGAAGCAGGTACTGAACCAGGGGGCCGACCGTCTGAACAGCGGCATTCATGTATTGGTTTTCCCCGAAGGTACAAGGGTGTCGCCGGGTAAGCGCAAAGCCTTTTCCAAAGGCGGCGCTATGCTCGCCACCAAAAGTCAGGCGCCCGTGATTGCCATTGCCCACAACTCCGGCGAACACTGGCCAAATGACAACTGGGTAAAACGCCCGGGCACCATTAACCTGGTGATCAGCCCGGTGATAGAAACGACTGGTCTGAGTACTGCGCAACTGAGCGAGCTGAGTGAAAGCTGGATTAACAACCGGGTGGATGAAATTTCAGCCCGGCCGTTTGACGGTGAAATGGTCGATGCCGACAGCAGCGGCAAACGCTTCTGAGTAACAGAGTGTCCACTAGCGGCAAGCGCGAGTAAGCACTTACAGCCAGCGCGCCGCCAAGGTTCTGCGGCTTACAGCACCATCGCCGCCACCCAACCTGCCACTAACAACGGCAGATTAAAATGCAGAAAGGTCGGCACCACGGTGTCACGCATATGATGGTGCTGACCATCGGCATTCAGACCCGCGGTCGGCCCCAGCGTCGAATCCGACGCCGGTGAACCCGCATCTCCCAACGCCCCGGCGGTACCGACCAGCGCCACAATCGCCAGCGGGCTGAAGCCCATCTGCAGACACAGCGGAACGTAAATCGCGGCGATGATCGGAATGGTCGAGAACGACGAGCCAATGCCCATCGTCAGCAACAACCCGACCACCAACAGCAATAATGCCGCCAGCGCCTTGTTATCACCCAGCCAGCCCGCCGAACCATTCACCAGCTCGGCAATATGGCCGGTACGCTCCAGCACCTCCGAGAAGCCCGAAGCCGCAATCATAATAAAGCCGATGGAGGCCATCATCTTGATGCCGTCGACCAGAACGCCTTCTGACTCATTCCAGCGCACCACGCCGGTCAGAGAAAACAACATAAAACCGGCCATCGCCCCCAGCACCATCGAATCGGTATACAGCTGCACCACAAAGGCCAGCACAATGGCCGCGCCCGCAACTATCAGCGCTTTGGGCTCATAACGGCGTTCAGTATGTTCGGCAATCGCAATGCGGGTGAGGTTATATTCTCGCGGCTTGCGGTAGGTAAACAGCGCCGCAACAACCAGGCCCGCGAGCATACCCAGCGCCGGAATCGCCATCGCCTGAACCACCGAAATCCCCTCAACACTGAGGCCAGCCTCGGCCACACGCCCGAGCAGAATCTCATTCAGGTAGATATTGCCAAAGCCCACTGGGAGAAACATATAAGGCGTTACCAGACCAAAGGTCAGCACACAGGCCACCAGACGGCGGTCGAGACGTAAGCGCGCAATCACTAACAGCAGCGGCGGGATCAGAATCGGGATAAAGGCGATATGGATCGGAATCAGGTTCTGCGACGACACCGCGACCAGCAGCAGCAGACCGAGCAAGCCGTTCTTCAGCCAGCGTGACTCGCGGCCACCGGTTTCCGCACCCAGCTTACGCAGTATGGCATCGGCCAGTAAATGCGGCAGACCCGACAGCGAAATCGCCACCGCAAAACCGCCCAGCAAGGCGTAGCTGAGCGCAATACCCGCGCCACCGCCGATACCGGCATTAAAGGCGTCCAGCGTGGTCTTCAGATCCAGGCCGCCGACCCAGCCGCCAACAAAAGCCGCAACAATCATCGCCAACATTACGTGCATACGCGCCAGACTGAGCACCAGCATCAGTACCACCGCAATCACCACCGCATTCATGGTTTTTCCTCATTCAGGCCCGGTATAAAACTGACCGGGCAGTCAGACACTCAAAGAAGGCGCGCAAAGTACCACAAACTGGCCGGTTGAGGGTGACCGAACGCAGGAATGGCAGGCTGACGCTGCGTCTTTTTAAGGGTTCTTCTTTCAGTGGAATCTGAAGTGAGCCGAATAAGGTCTGGTATTCGGCTCATATTCCTGACTATTATGAGCCGAATATGATTGTTAATCGGCTCAGATGCTGTAACTGAGTTCCTGCCATCAACCAGCTTACTCCCGGAGACAAGCATGCAATGGATCTGGCAATCCTCTGCCTGGCCAGAGTTCAGTTGGCAACATGACCCGCTGCAACCTCTGCTGCGCGCCATACAACAGAAAAGCGGCGTACTGCAGGGCAAGGCCAGCCTGAGCTCACCGGCCGAGCAATCCCTGCAGGCCTTGCTCGCCAATATCGTTGCTTCCTCCGCCATTGAAGACGAGAAGCTGAACGCCCAGTCAGTCCGCTCTTCCCTCGCCCGCCATCTGGGCATCAGCGAAGAACAACCCTACCCGGTATCTGAACGCTCGGAAGGACTGGCCGAGATGATGATGGATGCCCTGCAAAACCATCAGCAAATGCTGACGCTGGAGCGTTTGTATCAATGGCATCGCTGGTTGTTCCCACAAAGTGAGACGGGCTTTCTGAATAAAATCCGGGTTGGCCAGCTGCGGGGGCCAGAGCCTATGCAGGTGGTGTCCGGCCGTCTGGACCGCCCGACCGTACATTACGAAGCACCGCCAAGAGCCGGACTGGAACAGGCTGTACAGCAGTTTATTGATTGGTTTAACCACACCGCAACCAACCCCGATAGCGACCCTCTGCTGCGCGCAGCGGTTACCCATCTGTGGTTTGTGACCCTGCACCCCTTTGATGACGGCAACGGTCGTCTGACCCGCACCCTCACCGATATGGCGCTGGCTCAGGCCGACAGCCAGAGTGTGCGCCTATATGCCATGTCGGTTGCTATTCTGGCCGACCGCAAAGGCTACTACGCCGCGCTTAACCAAACGCAGCAGCTTGCTTCTTCAGAAAACGCAGCAGATAACGGAGAAGAGGAAAACGACACGGCGCAGACTCTGGATATCACACCCTGGCTGCGGTGGTTCTTGCAAACACTCGAAGCCGCCATCGACAGCGCCATCCGGACGATCGATCGCACCTTAGAGAAAACCCGCTTCTGGCAGCAGCACCGCGATACCCCGCTGAGCAAAGAACAAATCAGGGTACTGAACCGCCTGCTCGATGGCGGAGAGAAAGGCTTTGAGGATGGAATAAGCGCAAGCCAGTATCAGAAAGTAGCCAAAGTCAGTAAGGCCACCGCTACCCGCCATCTGGCGGATTTACTGGAAAAAGGCTGTATTGAAAAGCTGCCGGGCGGCGGGCGGAGTACGAGGTATAGAGTGGTTGGATATGCATGAATTTACGAGCATTGCCCATGCACGACTTCTGGCGACAGAATGGCTGTGGTAATACAATAACGAACGACCTCATTAATCACTTGGCGAAGTACCACCTAAGTCATTGATGAAGAGTGCTTGATCCTCTACTGAATCGTTCGATTAAAAATGGGGGGATTACCGATCAGTACCGATGGATAAAAACATGCAGCAGATGATTTAAAATGGGTATAAAGCTAAATAAGTTCCAACCGTTAAAATTTATATTTCTCTTTGTTATTTCCTTATTGTCAGGATGTAGTATTACTCCACCAAAAGAGTATGTAGGTATTTGGAGTAATGGGGTGACTGTGCTTAAAATCGAAGAGTCAGGACAGCTGCACTACTCCTCAAAATCTAGATCATCTAGTTTCCCTATCGAAAAAATTAATGAAACTGAAATTTCAGCCTTTCCAGCTTTCATCTTTACACTACCAATAGAGGGGGCACCGAACTTTTCTGAAGAAGGATCAGAATTTCTGATTGTAGATGGAGAAACATTATATAAATACAATATTAATAAAGAAGGTATATATAAAGAGAGTCATGACCGAACATTTGAAGAATTATTAATCGATTATGCTCTTGATCGAATAGGAGGCGAATTATCTTGCATTATCTTTGATGGATGTAATTAAGTGAACTAGTTCAGCTGAAGCGACACTTTTCCAACCATAGAAAAGCACAGCTTCTCTGAAAAAGATCTATTTATTACACATTTCTCTGCAATAGCATATGTTCGGGAGTCTTATCTGGCATATATAGAACACGATTAGGTTTAAACGTATCGGGGTATTTTCCAAGTCCTGTAGAAATTATTTGAATTAGTTCAGACCTGATCTGACACTTCTGATTGAAAAGAAGAGAGTTTCCCGTTTTGATAATGGTGTCGAATCAATATCTCAACAAAGGAAACTCTCTATGCTTGAGTCTAACAATCCCATCATAAAACACAAAGCCGGTTTGCTGAATCTGGCTCAGGAACTCGGTAACGTATCTAAAGCCTGCAAGGTTATGGGTGTGTCACGGGATACCTTCTATCGTTACCAGCAATCCGTTGAACAGGGGGGAATTGATGCTCTGATCAATCAAAACCGCCGGGTTCCAAACCGCAAAAATCGTGTCGACCCTGCCATTGAAGATGCTGTCATTGCATATGCGGTTGAATATCCGGCTCATGGTCAGGTTCGGGTCAGTAACGAACTGAGAAAGCGCGGTGTATTTGTATCGGCCAGTGGTGTCCGCTCAATTTGGCTCCGTCATGATCTGGAGAACTTCAGGAAGCGCCTGAAAGCTCTGGAGGCCAAAGTTGCAGCGGAAGGAATCATTCTTACGGAAGATCAGGTTGCTGCACTTGAACGCAAGAAACTGGATGACGAAGTCAGCGGTCAGATAGAAACGCACCATCCGGGCTACCTGGGCTCACAGGACACCTTTTACGTTGGCAATATGAAAGGTGTTGGCCGTATCTATCAGCAGACCTTCGTGGATACCTACAGTAAATTTGCCTTTGCCAAGCTGTATACGACGAAAACGCCGATTACAGCGGCCGATACGTTGAATGATAAAGTACTGCCGTTCTTCGCCGCTCAGGAGCTCCCGATGCTGCGTATTTTAACCGACAGAGGCACGGAATATTGCGGCAAACCAGAGCAGCATGATTATCAGCTGTATCTGGCGATTAACGATATTGACCACACCAAAACGAAAGTTAAATCACCGCAGACGAATGGAATCTGCGAGCGTTTTCACAAGACGATTTTACAGGAGTTTTATCAAGTCGCTTTCAGGAAAAAACTGTATCAGTCTCTGGATGAGCTACAGAAAGATCTGGACGAGTGGCTGGAATATTACAACAATGAACGAACCCATCAGGGTAAAATGTGCTGCGGCCGAACACCGATGGACACTTTACTGGATGGAAAACGTATCTGGACAGAAAAGAATTTAACCCAGATGTAACCTGACAGGCACCAGCTTAAAACGGGCGACTGTCAGATCGGGTCTGAACTACTACAAATTAGAGGATGGATCGTAATTTTTATCCTCTTCATAGTATGCAAGGACTTTTCCATCCGAAATTTCTAGATGAGATACATCTTCTACGTTCTCAACGGCAGTAAAAAAGACAGCATTAGCATCATTACTGACGCTTTCAATCATGAGCTTTATAGCTCGAATAGCTTGGAGCCTAAATCCCTTACCTGAATCTCCAGCCTCCCTGTTTATTACTTCCTTATTCATTAAGTACTATTCCATGTCCAATCATTATTGCTTCTGAAGACTCAGTTCGCGAATTGTGAGACGGCGGTTCTCGATTGTGGGATCTCAGTTCGCGAATTATGAGATCCCACAGCAAAACCAGAATCAGAAATCCAGGTTCGCTACATTCAGCGCGTTGGCTTCGATAAAGGCGCGGCGCGGTTCTACCTCATCCCCCATCAGCGTAGTGAACATCTTGTCGGCACCGATGGCGTCTTCGATGGTCACGCGCAGCATGCGGCGGGTGTTCGGGTCCATGGTGGTTTCCCACAGCTGTTCCGGGTTCATCTCGCCCAGACCTTTATAGCGCTGGATATTGAAGCCTTTTTTCGCTTCGGCCAGCAGCCATTGCACAGAATCCCAGAAGTCTTCGATCAGGTGGACACGCTCGCCACGCTGAATGTAAGCGCCTTCTTCCAGGGTTTCGCTCAGTTTCTGGCTGGTTGCGGCCAGTTTTTTGTAGCCGCTGCCGTTGAAGAAATCGTGATCCAGACGGAATTCTTTCGGAATACCGTGGGTAATTACTTTAATCACGATTTTATGGCTGTTGCGCTCGCTGTCAGCCGCGACTTCAACAATAAAGTGGCTACCACTGCGGCCAGCGTCCGGCAGGCGCTCACTGAGCAGTGCGGCCCATGCTTCGGCTTTGGCTTTGTCAGCCAGCTCTGCGCTGTCCATACGCGGCAGTGTCACCATCTGGTGCAGCACTTCGTGCGGTACCAGGTTGGACATGCGGGTAATGGTTTCCTGCGCGGCACGGTATTCGGCAACCAGTTCAGCAAAGGCAACGTCGGTAATCGCCGGGGCGTCAGCAGACGGGTGCAGAGCGGCTTTTTCCAGCGCGATGTGGGTCAGGTAGCTTTCCATCGCTTCTTCGTCTTTGATGTATTGCTCCTGCTTACCACGCTTGATTTTGTACAGCGGTGGCTGAGCAATAAAGATGTGGCCGCGTTCGATGATTTCCGGCATCTGACGGAAGAAGAAGGTCAACAGCAGCGTACGGATGTGCGCACCGTCGACGTCGGCATCGGTCATGATGATGATGCTGTGATAACGCAGTTTGTCCGGGTTGAACTCTTCGCGGCCGATACCACAGCCCAGTGCGGTAATCAGGGTACCGACTTCGGCGGACGACAGCATCTTGTCGAAACGGGCTTTTTCAACGTTCAGGATTTTACCTTTCAGCGGCAGAATGGCCTGGGTGCGGCGGTCACGGCCCTGCTTAGCAGAACCACCCGCCGAGTCCCCTTCCACCAGGTACACTTCGGACAATGCCGGGTCTTTTTCCTGACAGTCAGCCAGCTTGCCGGGCAAACCGGCGATATCCAGTGCGCCTTTGCGGCGGGTCATTTCACGCGCTTTGCGCGCGGCTTCACGGGCACGGGCGGCGTCGATCATCTTGCCGACCAGATCTTTGGCCTGCTGTGGGTACTCTTGCAGATAATCGGAAAAGAGGCGGCCCATTTCCTGCTCAACTGCGGTTTTCACTTCGCTGGAAACCAGCTTGTCTTTGGTTTGCGAGCTGAACTTAGGATCGGGTACTTTAACCGAGATAATGGCTGTTAAACCTTCACGGGCATCGTCACCGGTGGTGGCAACTTTGGCTTTTTTCGCCAAGCCTTCTTTCTCGATGTAGTTATTCAGCGTACGGGTCAGCGCGGCGCGGAAGCCTGCTAAGTGAGTACCGCCATCACGCTGTGGAATGTTGTTGGTGTAGCAGTAGATGTTTTCCTGGAAGGTGTCATTCCACTGCATGGCCACTTCCACCGCGATACCATCATCACGCTGCATATTAAAGTGGAACACGTCGTTCAGTGCGGTTTTACCTTCATTGAGAAAGGTAACAAACGAGCCCAGACCACCTTCAAAGGCAAACACGTCTTCACGGTCACTGCGCTCGTCTTTCAGATGAATACGTACGCCGGAGTTCAGGAACGACAGTTCACGCAGACGCTTGGCCAGATAGTCGTAGCTGAATTCGGTTTTATTGGTAAAGGTTTTCAGCGATGGCAGGAAACGCACGGTGGTGCCTTTGCCGTCGGTAACGCCAACTTCTTTCAGCGGGTAATCCGGTACGCCGTGGCTGTATTCCTGCTCAAAAACTTTGCCGCCACGACGGATGGTGAGTTTCAGCGATTCAGACAGCGCATTTACAACAGAAACACCCACGCCGTGCAAACCACCGGAAACCTTGTAAGAGTTATCGTCGAACTTACCACCGGCGTGCAAAACGGTGAGGATAACCTCGGCCGCTGATACGCCTTCTTCCGGGTGCAGCTCGGTTGGAATACCACGGCCGTTATCTGATACGGAGACGGAGTTATCGGTATGGATAATCACATCGACCTGGTCGCAGTGGCCAGCCAGGGCTTCGTCAATGGAGTTATCCACCACCTCAAATACCATGTGATGCAAACCGGTGCCGTCATCGGTATCGCCAATGTACATCCCCGGCCGTTTGCGCACGGCATCCAGCCCTTTCAGGACTTTAATACTCGACGAGTCGTAAGTCTGCTCACTCATTCGGTGGTTCCTCTTGATGAATTCGGTGCGCTGCCGCTGTTGTACGTTGTCGGACAGTGCGAAATAAGCTGTTCTTTTATCAGTCCGTTACCGGGCTTTGTTCTTGTGTTACGCCCTGAATTTCTTGCGCAACATCCTCAATACGTCCGTGTTCCACGTGGAACACAGTGCTCGCTACCGGCTGCCAGATATCGGTCAGCTTGTCCTTATCGATACTGGTAATAAAGACCTGACATTTTAAGTCTTCCAGCAGTTTGCATAAAGCGAAACGGTGCTTTTCATCCAATTCAGATGCAAGATCGTCAACCAGGTAGATGGTGCGGCGTCCACTCTCTTGCTGGAACAAAGCTCCCTGGGCAATTTTCAGCGCGGCGACGACGGTTTTCTGCTGACCACGGCTTAAAATTTCAGCCGCAGGCTGCTTGTCGACCTTGATACGCAGCTCGGCACGGTGTGGCCCTGACTGGGTATAGCCCAGCACCATGTCACGCTCCTGCTGCTTATCCAGTACGTCCTGCAGCGCAGAATCTTTATCCCAACCCGGATAGTACGCCAGGCTGACATCGACGCTCTCATCCAGGGCTTTGAGAATGCGCATAAACTCGGGTTTAAAACGTTTAAGATAATCGCGACGGTGTTGGTCAATCACCTGCGCACTTTCAACAAAGCCTTTATTCCATACCGGCAGCCATTCTGCTTCTTTCTGCTTTAGCACTGAATTGCGCTGCTTAAGCTGCTTGCGGAAGGTTTTCCACTGCTCCATGAAACTGTGTTCCACGTGGAACACACCCCAGTCGATAAACTGGCGGCGTTCTTCCGGCGAACCGGACAGCAGTTTGAATGTGGTGGGATCAATCACCTGAACCGGCAACCAATGAGCGGCTTCTGCCTGGGACGTCAGCACAGAACCATTTAACTTCAACAGATGATCTCCGCCTTTTAAGCGCAGACTGTCGAGCTGACAGTGGCCAAGGCTCTCGTCGTCGATATCCATCTGTATTTCAATACGGTCGGCATCGTGGGCAAGAACGTGCTTAAGCTGTGACGTGCGGAATGATTTACCCGCCGCCATCAGCACGATGGCTTCGAGAATGCTCGTTTTGCCCGAGCCATTATCGCCGTAGATGAAGTTCACTCCGGGCTGGAGTGTAAGATCCAGCGGCTGCAGATTTCGCACGCCGCTGATTTTAAGCTGCCGGATTGGCATAAGAAGAGTTCGCTATATGGCCGGCGACTACAGGCGCATCGGCATAACAACATACATCGCGTCGCCGCCTTCCGGTTCTTCCAACAAGGCACTGCTGTTGGCATCGGACAGGGTCATTTTTACCTGCTGGGTATCCAGTACGCTCATGACGTCCTGCAGGTAAGAAACGTTGAAGCCCATTTCCAGAGCATCACCCTTGTATTCCACCGCGACCGATTCTTCCGCTTCTTCCTGCTCGGGGTTATTGGCAAACACTTTGAGCAGATCGGTATCCAATACCAGACGTACGCCACGGTACTTCTCGTTGGACAGAATCGCGGTACGGTTAAATACCTGACGCAGTTCGGTACGCTCGGCCAGCATCACATCGCTGCGGTGTTTCGGGATCACGCGGCTGTAATCGGGAAATTTACCGTCCACCAGTTTCGAGGTGAAGGTGAAATTCTCAGTGCGCGCACGCAGATGGTTGGTGCTCAGCGACAGCGTGACGGATGATTCCGGATCGGTCAGCAGCTTAGCCATTTCCAACACGCCTTTGCGTGGCAGAATGATCTGCTGTGCGGTATCCGGGCCATTCATCGCCACCTGGCAGGTTGCCAGACGGTGGCCATCGGTCGATACAGTACGCAGACCGTTGGCGCTGACTTCAAACAACATGCCGTTAAGGTAGTAACGCACGTCCTGCTGGGCCATGGCGAAGCTGGTGCGGTCAATCACACGACGCAGGCTGCTTTGCTCCAGGGTGAAGGTCTGTTCACCGGCAATGTTATCCACATTGGGGAATTCGGTGGCAGGCAGAGTCGACAGAGTAAAGCGCGAACGGCCAGAGCGGACGTTAACGCGCTGCTCATCCTGTTCGATTTCAATCTGTGCACCATCGGGCAGTGAACGGCAGATATCCATCAGCTTTTTGGCCGGAACCGTGATCTCACCTTCCTGACCAACCTCGTCAAGGGTAACGCGGCCAACCAGTTCGACTTCCAGATCGGTGCCTGTCAGTGACAACTGCTGGCCCTTAACCTCCAGCAGTACGTTTGACAGTACTGGCAGAGTCTGGCGCTTTTCTACTACGCCGGCCACCAATTGCAGAGGACGAAGCAAGGCTTCCCTAGAGATAACGAATTTCATGGTTCTCCACTCAGGTCCTGGGCATGTTCATCGGATTGAACAGCGCCTGTGATTCTTGAAAACGGTCTTCCTGTAAAACACGGCATGATTACCGTTGTTTTACGTTGTCAGCGAGCGCAGCAGATTCTTATAGTCTTCGCGAATATCTGCGCTGGTTTCCTGTAATTCTTTGATCTTGCGGCACGCATGCAGAACGGTTGTGTGATCACGCCCACCAAAAGCGTCACCGATTTCCGGCAGGCTATGGTTGGTCAGTTCTTTGCTCAAAGCCATCGCCACCTGACGCGGACGGGCAATGGAGCGGGTGCGGCGCTTAGATAATAAATCAGACATCTTCATTTTGTAATACTCAGACACGATTCGCTGAATATTATCGATACTGACCTGTTTATCCTGCAGCGCGAGCAGATCTTTCAGAGATTCTTTAATAAACGGCAGGGTGATTTCACTGCCAGTAAAATGAGCATTGGCGACCACCCGTTTCAGTGCGCCTTCGAGCTCGCGCACGTTGGAACGGATCTTCTGCGCAATAAAGAAAGCGGCATCATCGGGCAGGTGCACACCGGTCTGCTCGGCTTTCTTCATTAAGATAGCAACACGGGTTTCCAGCTCCGGCGGTTCAACCGCCACGGTTAAACCCCAGCCAAAGCGGCTTTTCAGACGCTCTTCCAGGCCGTTGATCTCTT
>Ga0100378_1002084_pt1 | contig 20259 bp, 23 predicted proteins | sample CryGeymeta201502_FD_81535 | JGI IMG/M metagenome (GOLD analysis project Ga0100378, IMG submission 81535) | Groundwater microbial communities from Crystal Geyser aquifers in Utah, USA - Crystal Geyser metaG 2015-02 | ecosystem: Environmental > Aquatic > Deep subsurface > Groundwater | place: USA... | reverse complement strand
GGAGCATTTGGTCAAAATAAAAGAGAAGAACTGGGTTAGTTTTGATATGGGAGTCAGATCAGTGAATTAAAATTTCTAATTTGGCTTTGTTCTCGATTCTTAGTATAAACTGAAGGATAATAAACCCAAAAAGATCAAGTTGACAGTCATGCATCAATACAGACGTTCCAAGAAGATCAGTTTCATAGTTCGTGAGCATTTATTGGATCTAATTCCAGGAGAGGGTCAGCAAGTCATATAATCTGAAGCAAACATCCTAAAGAAAGAGTTGATCAATAAGCTCAAGACCAAGATAGAGGATAGTACCTTTGAATAGTACGAAAGTCTGGCAAAGAAGCTATAAAAAGTATAGGTTGTGGAGACAATCGACAAATAAATCATTGATAAATTCAACAAGAAGAAGGTGAAGATGTAAGAATATGACAAAGACATTGACGCAATCACCAGGGACAAGCGAAGAATCTAAAGCAGAAGGAAAGAAACATACAACCGCAGAAAATATAGTGAAGAGGATATATTTGAATGATTTTAACATAAAGGTCGATATCGTTATACAAATCTATAATAGTAAAATTTAACAGCAAAAGAAACAGAGAGCATATTAAAAATGAACAGTTAAATCACTGGAAAATGATTAATTATCAATCAATTGAATTCAACAAAATCACTCATTTTTTCTTAAACTATGTAGGAATCAGCATTGTCTTTTTCTACTCAGGCGTAACTATATACGTTGGAATGAATAGTCTAACTTTTTTTTCATATCGAGATTCATCGAGTACAGTGGGCAAATCAGCCTAAAAGAAAGTAGCTCATAATTATTGACTTATAAAATTGTCTTGAGAATATCAATATCATTATTAGAATCACTGATTTATGACTGAGCAGAGAGACTGTCCTTTTGATGTCCTGCATATTCTTTGCTAGTTGATTTTTCATGGCCGGCGAGAGAAATGAGTTCTTGGTTGAAGGTAAAATTCTTTAGTAGCAAAATGAGTCCCTGAGCCTAATCCTTTATCTTCTGGGAGCGTTGAAAATGTTGTCCCTACCTTCAGGCAAACCTTCTACTACCCTCTAAGGAGATCTGCCCATGATGTGATTGCCAATTAGAGCAATTCCTGATAGTATTCTTACCCGACAGAAAGATGTGTGGGGCTGGGGGCTTTCTCTTTTCCTTTTCTGAGATTGACCACGATTCATTTAATAGGATCTTTTTGTTCTTGTATGTTGATGGTTTGATGGAATGAAGGGCAATCCCTACACTCTCGGTCGAATCGTCCCTAAGTAAAATTTGAAATACTATCTGACTAATTAGCATATCAGAGTTAGTTCATATAATTTATCACAATGGGCAACCAATCACAAGGCTCATTCAATCACAAAAAAAGTGACATCAATAATACCGTAAACTTCATCCATTCCTCATCAGGGTATTCACTCCATCACCTAGCGAGGCCTAAAATGCCAACAGCGCTCTCAAATAATAAATCAAAGACTCAGATGTATGGCAGACATTCACTTGGAACTATGGAGGAAATGTAGTTCTCCTCACAGGCTCCTTCTATAAATGGAAGCAAACTATAGCCCTCGAAAAGCAAGGATAATAGTTTTCGGTCACGATCGTACTTCAATAGCTATGATAGCAATTACCGAGAGGTCTCCATCAGTGACTTTTCCCTCATTTAGATATAAGTTTATAGTTGATGGGGAGTGGAGGTTCTCACCCGAGGATCCGTGCATGCCTGATATCAATGGCAACATCAATAACTACATCGACACAACAAACTTCAAAAAAATGATAGAAGAGACTAAGTAAAGGTGTAAAAATTAAGTAAAGCATAACAGGCCAACAAGGAAGATATGACAGATCGGGAGACCAACTTCCAAGGGGTTGAGTAATTCGCAAAATATGCTCCCAAGTTACCACCACATTATTAGACCTGTTCATTCCTTAGAAGTTAACAATGGCAGGAATCAACCATTCCTTCAGGATCATCCTCACCTCAAAGGATGGTGGACGAGAACCGTAAATTTTAGGAATCTTTAAGCGAGGCAGAAATAAATGAACTTTTTAGTACGAGTCATTGTTTAGCCCCACCGTATCATGTTGAAGTGTAGGCGATATATGACGCAGGGACCATTTGATCAGACAGACGAGCAAGAGCTATGGAGCTTACTGCATCACACAGCGTTTCAAAAATAAATACACAACGTATAAGTACTTCATGATCGAGAAGGAGTCCCTATGATGGAATATACCTTATGGAATCATTGTTTGAATTATTAATTTCTATTTAGAAAATGCCTAAGCCTACCAACTCCTAGCAACAGGAATTCCAGGACTACACCAAATACATCGAGTAACACATATCGTCATTCAGCACCTCAGATGCAATCCTCGATTTCTACAAGCAGCAACCTGGCAGTGGACTTGAAAAGTATTACCTCATGATTGAGGAATGGCTAAACTTAGAAACTAACACAGAAGATAATAAGCCTTTGGTGATTGAGGCAGACCGAGGAGTGGGCAAAAAGACTCTGCTAGCCAAGTGGTACGAATATCATCAATCTCTAAAAAATCACAGAAATAACGATCTGATCATCTTGCATTTTGCCACCACTGGAGGCAGCAATAGCAACTACTTCTATGCTCTCTACAGGATTCTAATCAAATTGAGAGAGGAACTCAACATAGATCAAAAAGTTGAGCTGCATGATGAAAAGTTGAGAAAATACTTTTCTTACTGGCTAGATGTATGCAATCAGAGGATTGAAAATCAGGCTATCAAGAATTTGGATGTGTTGTATAATAAGATTATTTTGGTTTTTGAAGGAATCGACTACTTTGTTGATAAGAACAATGGAAGATAAGGAAATATTGCATTCTGGCTGCCCAGGATCTTCCCCAAAAATGTTAAAGTCATCGTCACTGCTGACAGAGACTCTGAGTCCATGAAGTATTTCAACAAGCTAGAATGCCATAAAATCATGGTCCCTTCTGATGTAGGAGTCATGAGATCTATGATCAGCAACCACGTACAAAAAGAATTGTGCGTCACTGGACCTATTAAGGGTGAGCTTTTGAGCCTGATTGAAGAGAACATCAAAAAACCCGATGTCACAAGCCTTTATGTTAAAGTCTATCTTAGCTGTCTACTTCCCGAAAAACAAGTAGCTAGCGAGCTGTCAGAGACTTCTTTGCAGAGTCTGCAAAGTTACCTGGAGAAAATCGACAGAGAATAGATCAAAAAGATCCAGAACGTTGAGGAAATGTTTATGTTTGTTCTTGAATTCTGGAGCAAGACAATTTTCTCAAATGAGGAGCAATTCAAAGAACTAGCCAATCTATTGATCAGCACTCAAAAAGGTCTAACAAGAGGATAAATTCATTCAATCACAAGAATGGATCCTGAATAGTTCAAAATATTTGATACAATTTTTCATCCCTTCCTGATGAGCTTTAATGGTCTCTGGATGATCAAGAATGATACCTTCAAAACTTCAATTCTGGAGAAATATAATTTCGATCCCATCAAAATCAATGAAAAAATTGCTGAGGCTTTGAGGAAAATTCCTAACTCTATCCGGAAACTTGAAGAATAAACTTATCAACTTTATGTTGCAGGTAATTATTTTAAACTCAAGGAGGTCATTTCAGATATTGAAAATTTCCTCCTTCTGTTCAATCCCTACACTAAATATGATCTTTGCAGGTACTGGCAAAAACTGGAAGAAAGATCTTTTGATCCTGTCATCGAATACAACAAGGCAATTGAGGGTTTTGAGATGCATTATCACCCCACATCTGAAGATCTTTTTAGAATCATCACCCAAATCTCCAGGTTTTTGAGAGAATTCTCTGACTTCGAGACCTACTACACTCCTGAGTTTAGGCACCCTCAGCTCATTGGGAACAGAAAGGAGCTTGAGGATATTGGTATTTTGGGCTAGTTTAGAAATCTAGTACTCTGCGAAGAAGATGACCCGCAGGAAGGATCTCAAACAGAAACAGTTTATTAAGAAGAGCACTCCTAAAACGCTTAGAGCGAATAATAGAAAAAGTTGAAGAAGAAGCTCAAGGAAATGTATGACAAAATTGAACAAGGAAAACACATCAAGAAGGCCAATAGTATAGAGATTGATCCCACCAAAGTGCCTAAACCTCGAGTCAAGAAACAAAAATAAACCAGAATTCAACAGCTTAACGTGGAGGTCAAGAGCAATGAAACTCATTTCAGATAGCATTACTACAATGAGATCAAAGGCTTCTTGGAGAAAGTTTCACTTGAGAAAGAATCTGAGAATCACAATACTCTGGACAATGATAAAGAAGATGACTATGAGGATTCAGATGAAGAAATCGAGTCCAACAACCTTGTCGCTAAGATTAAAAATATCGAAAAGGACAAATCTAAGCCAGAGGATTTCAAGGATCTGAAAAGTCTATATGCTAAGACAGTCGTTGAGGAATTTGAACTCAACCAGAAACCTCCCACTAATTATTACTACAAAAGATGGATTTGGATGCAGTTCCCTTGGGTTTGCATGACCATGAAATGTGACTACTCATAAAAACTTAGAAAGTGTTTCACATCTCCTACTACCTATATGTCTGTCGGCTAAGAGCGTGAATTCACCAGTCGTAATTATTTTTTTATTCAGAAGCTTTAAAGATTGCTCTTGAGGCTAAGAAGAAAAAACAGGCCATTTTGGAGAAAGCTGAAGATGCTCCAAAGGTCAAGAAAAATACTTCCAAGAATTCACTCAATACACTGAATGGCAGTCTCCATGACAAGCTATCCAACAGATAGAATACTTTTGTTGGCTATAAAAACGAGGAAAATTCCATCATGAACAAGACAAAGAAGACCAGAAGAGATCAATAAATGTCTTTTGTTACTCACTCCTTCTTGAGTCTTCATAACCTTTCAAAATAAATCGATAGTATTCATACGAAAGATGAAAAAAACTCGCTCTTTATCACTGCCGAGAACAATGGAGATTATTCCAGCCTTCTTCATTCATTCCACAAGAAGAAGGGAAAACAATCGGAGTGCGACCTTACAGGAACAAAGCAAGGCCTTTTGCCAAGAATAAAGCAGAATGTCAACAAATAGATGACCAAAGAACTAGAAGAACTTGAGAAGAATAATGTTTCAATCCGAAGAGATCTGGATTCCTATCTTTACAAAAATAAAATTTTGGCAAAGAGGCTCAAATAACTCAAGATCATTCAGTATAACAATCAGAGTCAGCTCAAGAATGAGAAGAAGATATAGGAAAAGAAAAAGAAAATTTCAGAAATTGAAGAAAAAATCGAAAAGGTCAAGTATCAGTATGCATACTCCCTACTCGAGCATGAGAGATTAAATGTCCTCATCAAAATTTGCAGAAGAAACAAGACAAACAATGAATAGGCCATCCCCGATCTTGTTCTTGAGTGCAATAATTTCAAAAAGATGATCAAAACTTAGAGTGAGTCAATCCTTCAGCTCAAAAAGAAAATTGATGAGGTGAAGAAGCTCACAAAGAAATTTGTTGCTAACTGTTGTGAAAGGATTGAAAATGAGAACAATCTTCAGAAATAAATTCAACAAACTCTCAGAAATCGTGAAAATTTCCAAAGTGAAGTCGTCAAATATGATTCTATGATTGCTGAAGAACTTGAAGAAAAGAGAAAATAACTTCAGGAGCTCCATAACAGTTCACTTCATGAGAAGAAAGAATCGATTTACGAGAAAAACAAGAAAAATGGCTTCTCTGAAGAAGATCAGTATCTTGAAGCCTACAAGCAACTTTCACAATACATCAACCTCGAGGATGAAAAATACACAACTGATCCCAAATACACCAGATTGATCGATGGTCTTGAAAAGAAGCGTGAGTATGAAACTGTCATCAATGAAAGAAGAATGCAATTGGAATAACTCCAGAAAAAATATGAAGAGCAGAAAAGATAGTTGGAAACCTTGAACAAAGTCAAAGAGGAAGGAGAGGAAAACATTAACGGGACTTCGATTGAAGAAGAGCAATTCCAGGTTATAACTGAGGATGATATTGACCTCTTAGAGAAGTAGACCAATGAGAAGAAAAGAATTTTGGCAAAAACAACCTCAATGAAGCTTGGCTGCCTTGGCATGCTGAATACCATTTATAGCCGTTTGGGTCTTCCTGAGCAATCAAGTCTCACAATCACTCCCTAATTTCTATAGAAGATTGAGGAGGCCAAGGTCCTATCTAAAATCGAAACTTGCTGATGATATAATTGAATATAATAATAAGAATGGCTATAATAATTAAAACAAAGCTTTGGGAGTGATCCTATTTGCAATTAACGCATGCAGAATAGACAGAAAAAATAATTAAAGTTCATATGCTACTTTTTAATTTAATATCTTTTTTTACCATATCCATGTCGAACCCTTTCGAATATTTTACAAACAACGACTCTGACGATGAGAAGTATCAGAAAACTCCAGCAGAACACAAAACTAAAAGGACCCACGCTGAAAAAAGAACCTACAAACAGCAACAACAAAACGCAGCACAAAAAGAAACCACCAATCAGACTGTCATAACAGAGCAATACCCTGAACATATCAAAGACAATGCCAAGCAAATCAGGAACCCCAGACATCCTCCCACTCCTCTCACCAAAAAATTAGGAGAAGGACACTTCCACGATAGACAAAGTGGAACAGGCAGAGTGTAAGATAATACTAATATAGTGACCGACCCAGAAAGGCTGGAGGAGGAAAAGGAAACGTTGGAAATGTCAAGGATGAGCTCAACCAAGACAAGTACATCAAGGATCAACCTGAGGAGGCCAAGTTGACCAACGAAAATGTAACAGGAGAAGACAATGTCCCAGAACCTCAGCCATAATAACCTCAAGCTTTGACTCTTGAAGAGTACTACAGAAACAAAGGCGTTGATATCAACAGCACTTTCGAAAAGAAGGGTCCTGTCAAGAAAGAGAATATTGAGGCTGACTGGATCAAGAAGGAAAAACTGACCGTCCTTGAAACCAAATAAAGCAAGAGGCAAAACGAAAGACAGGCACAAAATACAGTCAAACAGTCTGTCACCAGGACTGGTCTTGATGAGAACCTTCAGGGTCTTGGATTCGGCTCTCAGCCCACCAAGAAGACTGAAGAGAGAAGAGCTCCCAAGGGCGATGCAAAAGAGAAGGGCGGCAAGCCCAAAGCCAAGGTAGCAATCAACGATGACGACTTCCCCAGCCTCTGATCATCCCATCTGAATAACTATATAAATAACACTACTTCAGCTTGTTCTGACAAAATAGCAGCTAAATGGGCATTTTCTTATATCTAGCTAATTATTAGTTAAGAAATGAAGGAAGAGTAATTCTAGGATAACATGGCCCAAAAGCATTACTATTCAACAACCATTAACAATCGCTTCTTTAGTTGCAGGGAACTTGACAACTTTACAATGTAATTACTGTTGATCAGCATTCCTTATGTTCAGACTTACAAAAGAGTTATGAAAATTGAGCATATTACACAAGATTTGAGGAAACTTGGGGTCACAGATGTCAAATTTTTCATCAGGTTTCTTGAAGTGGGGGTAAAAAGCATGACCATTGATGATGGAATAGTATCCATCCAAGCAAAAAAAGCATACAATGAAGTGTTTGTTTTCTTTAAGCTTCGACCTTTGTTTTCAAGCAATTCAAGAATCATGAAATATGTCACGCCAATGTGGTTTGGTTACTTACAGGAAAAATCGAAGCTCAGAAACTTCAAAGCAAAAATCGAATTACAATAAAAGAAGAAGCTATATGATGACAAGACACCTGGGATGTACCATGAGATGTTGACAAATCTTGACCGAGAGATAGAGAAATTGCAAAAATAAAAGTATTTGAAAAACATGATGACACCTATGGAAAGGGAGGAGTATGAAAAAAATAGGAAAAAAAGGCTTGAAGAAGGTCGGGTGAACTATATTGAAAAGGCGAGAGGAATTGTTCAGAAAGGTGGCAAAAACGAGCCTGAATAGAGATAGAAACATCCTAGTTAGAAAATTCAACCATAAAAATAAACAATCAAACCGATAGTGACACACCTAGATATTACATAACTTGTGTAAGAGATTAAAGATGTTAAAAGGCATGACTATATTGAAGAAAGTGAACCCGAGCTTTCAGCAAAGTAAAAACAAGAAGTTCCTGAAGGACAACTCTCTCTCAGGATGATCAACTTTGCAAAGGCAGTGGCGGCAGGAAAAGGAGAAGAAGCTTTCAGGCGAGACATGCAGAGAATGAGATAGGCCAAACTTAGATAGAAAATGAAACAGCAAGCTATAAGCTAGCCATAAAAGAATTTGGTAAAGAAACAATAGAAAGGAGAGGATAGAGACATCAAAATCGAACACGTTGAGGCTCTTGCTGCCAAACGAAGAAATGTATTTGATGACATTTCTTCATCTGAGTCATAACCTGAGACAAACCAAGGGAAAGTCCAAGCTTCTCAAAGTATGCTGATTCCCAACAAAAATGTCTACAACTCTTGCAAAATACATCAAATTACGGCCAAGGAACAAGATACTAGTTACTGATATATTTCTCTCACTCTTATTTCATTTTCTCATGACTTTTCTTTGTTTAGTCCTTTCAGTTATGTTTATAATTTATAAGTTAGATGAAAGTCAGAATAAAATCAGTCCTTAAGAGTTCCTATCACCCGATAGATTGTTTCGACGAGGGGCAAATCATAACACGAGCAGGAAATACCCTTTCAATCAAAGAGCTAGGTAAAAATTAAGCATAATTCATCTGTCTTCATCCTCAACTGCAGCATCTTTTCGCATTCAAGCCAACAACCAATCGTAAAGGTGTATTCACAGCATAAAAAATTTAGAATAATATTTAAGTAGCTCACTACACTCTCAAAGGAACACGAAAGGCCATCTGCTTATCTCTGTAGTCTTCCTTCTTTAATGATACCGAAAAAATCGAGCTGTTAGTGGACGAGTATGATAATGGCATCTTGTATGGCGGCGCTAGGAACAAGGAAGGAGCTTGTATATTTATGGCCGATTTCGGGAAAAACAAAATCTCTGCGATTGGATACATGAACTCCTACGAAGATATAAAGGTAGACCAAAGAGATAACCTTTCATTGTCTGTTTGCACTCACAACGGAGCCAACAATATTGTTAAATCTTTGAGATATGCCTTAGGGCAGTGGGAAATCACTGAGGAACCTTACAAAAAGATCCAAAATGCAGTAGCAATTCAGCACGAAATACTGCCATGTAACAGAACTCTTTTTGTTACGAGAAATGCCCTCTATCATTTTGAAGATACAGACCTAATTCAGACGATCGAAATGAAAGGAGGTGAAAAAATCAGAGAAGTTCTCAAGATACACAGAGGAATGCTGGTGATCAGTTAGGACAATGTTATTGAAGTGTTGACTGAGGACAGCGATGAGGTTACATTATTGAGCAAGGGAAATCTTACCCTTGAGTTGTCGGAAGACGACACCATAAACAGGGTTTTTCTATCAAACAGTCAAGAGGAGGTCATCATTCACACAATCAAAAACAATATTTACAGTTGGAAATGTTAATATTTGGATTTGGAAGTTACTCACACCGATTTTGCATTTGTCCAAATTGAGCACAGTTGTAAAAATTCCCACCAAGGATCTATATCAATCTCAACGGGAAAGAGATACTGTATGTTAGCTGGCCTGAGAAATGTCACTTTATGGAGCATTGAAAAGAACGAATATGTGCTCAGCAGCGAATTTGTGACTGAGGATGAGCTTGAGACCAAGAAGAAGGTTATTCATTGTTGTGCAATCAACCCCGACGGTAACAGTTTTATGCTTGCTTTTGATGATAGAATCAAGGTGTATCAAATTTTATTGACTAAGTTCAAAATGTCGACTTAATTTCCGATTAAAAAATGCCAGAATATTGTATACAGTCAAGGAGGGCAACTGGTGGCTTGCAGATTCGGTAAAGGCAACAACACTTGCATCAAAATTATCAACATTCTAAGATCAGTGGAGGTCGGCTCGCTTCGAGTGCAATCATAGCCCAACCAGATTGTATGGAACGAATTGGACGATGAGGTAATTGTCAGTAGCGACAACAATTCAATTCAGATATTTTCGGTGGCAGAAAATGCCCGAAAGACTTCAATCAAATGTTAGGGAAAGGTTTATTATATTCGGATCGATTATCGAACCCGAAGGATTATGATCAGCTAGAAAAACAAGATCATGATTCTGAGCAACAACATTATTGTGGAAGAATTTAGCCCTCCTTTCTAAGATTTTAACTATATTTTTCCACTCTATGGAATGTACTTCATTGCCACAAAAACGGGAAATTTGCATTGGTCCTCTTCTTATCGATTTTAGCACTACCAGACATTTTCGCTGTTCACAGAATCATCTTTCTAGCTTGTATGTCGTTCTGGATATTTATTGGCTTATTCTTCATTTGAAGATGTCATCACTCTTCAGTGCATTCGTGAAAATCACCTCAAAAACAAAGAAATCAAAGATTAAATTGTGATGGTCGAGAAGGATGAAATATTGGAGTTTTATGATAAAATCAAATTACTTGAGAGCAACTTTGAGATGCTGCAAGCTGCTACTCAGGTGAGATTGGAATAGGAAAAAACCAGCTACTAAAACGCCATAATCAAATTCAAAAAATAATTCACATAGTAAATACAGAGTGTCAGTGGAAACTACAACAATATGATGGGCCATAAAATCAAACAGGAAAAAGATCAATAGAAATTGTTTGAACAATTAGAAACAGGGCAGATGCATAGTGTCAATCAGCTATAAAAAATGTACGAAAGGAAATGTAAAATGCTTCAAGAATCTTTGTTGGATTTAGAGCAGAAACATTTGGAACAGAAGCACCATTATGAAAATTTGCTGAAAGAGCTGGAATTCAAGTATAATAGAGATATAAGCATAATTAGAGGGAATTATGATAATATGATGAAATAAGAATGCCTGAAGGCTGATGAGACCAAGAAGAACATTTTGGAGGACAAGAAGAAAATGTAGTTCAAATTATTTTAGCTAGAATAATAAAACTAGGTTACTTTGCAGGAAGTCCAAGTCGACAAGGATGCCAAAATAGCAAAACTAAAGCAAAACATAGACCTCCTATAAACACACATTTAAGAACTACAAATCCAAAAGGAAACAATTCTGATGGACAAAGATAGACTATCGGATTAGAATGAAGAACGAAAAAATAGTTATGAAGTGCTTGCATGCAAATATGAGGAGAGTCTGAATCGAATCAAGATGTTAGAGAAGGATGTGGTCAATAAAAATTAGATGGTGGAGGAGAAAGAGAGAGTCATTACCTAGTTGACCCATCAAGTAGGTGGGCTAGAGAAGGCTAAGTATGTGCTCAGTTTTAGAACCAACTAGATCAGGAAATAACTGGAGCCTAAAGAGGAGTTAGTGGATAAGCTAAAGAACTAGTTATTGAAAGTAGACCAATAGTACAAGTAATCAAGAAAGAAGAATTTCGAGCTTAACCAGAAAGTCTAAAAAGCCAACAAAATAAACGATGCCATCAAAAAGCAACTCTTCGACACTAAACAAGCTCTGAATCTCAAATAAATCAAATTCAACCAACTTGTCAAACAACTCAATCACATCGTAACTGAGGTTGATTAGAAGTAGTGGAACTAGAAACTAAGAAAACTGGAAGAGAAGTATACAAACGATCACAAATACAAGTAGCAGATCGAGAAGAAAAAAGATCCAACAGAATAGATCAATCGGCATTTGCAACATGTTGAACTCAGTCTGCAGCAGGTCACCTACAACAATGATAAAATTGTGAGAGGAAAATAAAAGGACATTGCTCGCAGGATGAAATAAAATTCAGAATTGATGCTTGAAGTAAATGCCAAAAAGAAGAACTAGATGCTTTTGAGGAAAATGAATGAAGAATTAATGTTGGAGAGGTAGCAACTAAAGAAGGAATTGACTGAAAATTATGATACCAAAAGAACCTCCACTCGAGAGCAGACTGCTCGAACTAGCACCAGAAGAGGTGCATCATCCAGAGATGCTCTACACTCTCGTGATAAAACTATGTACATTGAAAGACAGGGCTCAAGGGAAAAATAAAGGAAAGATATGCTCAGATAAAAAAATAGGGTAGGCTCAGCCAGAAAATCCTTGATGTACAAAGATGATACCCGTGAGAAAAATGCCAAATTTTTCCACATAGCCAGGCAGTTACAAAGCGCCAGGAACACAATCAAAGTTCAGGAGTAGATGCTAGACTAGCTCAATAGGCAAATATTTAATGAAGATGCTCCATACAGCTGATTTTTATAAACATTAATAACTCTATGCATATCAGATCCTCTGGGGAGAGCCATAATGGGATTTGCTTGTCTCTCGATGAAATGGGTTAGTGTTGGTTGATTCGAAGAGGTACCAAAATTTGAGGGTTTCGTCAGCTCCTACTGTGCAAAGATAGCTCTGGTCATGGGATTGTTGCATGCTGAGAATTCTGCCATCGTGGGATTTGAATTACTTCCTTTTGGTCATTCTACAAGAGCCTACTTCAGTGGAGTCCAGTGACCAAAAATTGAGCTCATTTTAGCTGTAACCATGTGAGCTGATCATCATGTTGAGCTCACTGTTCCAGAGAATGCTACTGATTTGACTCTGAACAGGTTGTTTCCATAGCAAAGATGAATTTGTTGTATTCCATATTTTGATTGATTTTTCAGAGTTGTTGCCTCCACCTGTTGCTAATATGCCATTTTTCCAAGGACACCAGTCCAAAGCTTTGACTGCTCCATTATGACCCTTCAGTTGGTCGATGTATCCATACTTGATGTCCCAAATAATTGCGCTTCCATCGACAGATCCTGAAGCAAAAACCCTCTAACTTTCATTTTTAGCCTTAAGTGTACATACTTCTCCTTTATGTTTATTGAATGTCTTGACAACATGATCTTGTAACCTCAGATCATGAACCAGAATAGATTTATCTTTGCTCCCACTGATAAGTAAGTTGTCGATGAACATTAGAGCTGATACTCTGTTCTCATGTTTCAGCAACTTTCTGACTCTTTGTCCTTTCTCAACATCAAAAAGTTCAATAGCTCCATTAGAGTGTCCTATGCACATGAGTTGATCATGCATCTTGAGGCCTGTCACATAACTTCCAAAATTTTCAGTCCTGATTTATTGCAAATTTTCAGGCGTATACGTGAATACTTCGTTATCCAAGGCGATGCCAATAGGTCCCTTTTGGCTCCAATCAATATTGTTAAGGTAGAAGTCATCTTTATATCGAGGAACATCTAGGATCTTTACAGGACTATTGACGTTAGGTTGCAGTTTGCTAACATACTCCTTTTTATTGAAGTACTCCTCAGCTGAGGCCAAATTTTACTGACTGGAGAAACTAGAAACAGTATCTTGAGTAGAAAACAAATTATTCTTGATGAGATGTTGATAAAGCGATTCTGATGATGACTTTCCAGGAGGAGAAGCCAACATTTGTTGCTGTTTGGTATGTTGCCTGTTCTGAATGAATCGATCTCCGCCAGTTCTGTTGGTGAGGTTGGTCAGCATATATTCGTTAGATGAATTATATTTATAAGTTTTGGATTTGGATTTGTTGTTATAACTGATTGATGAAGTAATAATGGAGGGAAATTCAAGAATATATGAATCAACGGGATCATCTTATCATCTCATTCAAGACTAACATTTTGCTCTTTATCGAGTCTACCAGATCAGAGTTTTTGTTCTTTGAAAATTGTCTGTCTCTTTGTTCAAGCATCTTCAAAGCCTTTTTGAGCTTCTTTTCATCAGGTTAGTCAGGGTTTTCAAGTACGCCCTTCAAGGTTCGAGAGTTGATCTTGCTGTTTTTGTGGACACTGCTGTCTCTTATGTCTTTGAGATAATTTTTGTAGAAAGCTGAATAGCCTCCATTTTATTGGATCGGAAGTTATTGGTTCTTCCTCTCCTGCAATTTTTGATCCTGAGTAATGTTGCCGTGAGCATGTTTCATGTACTCGTTGCCCAATTGATGTTCCTCAGAATGGCCAAGTGAAGATTTTTTGTGGTGTCCTTCTTTGATCTTCAATTTATTCGAGGGATTGATCTTGGGCAGGAAGAGGTCTTTGACTTGTTTGCTGAATATTTTTTGTTTGCTGAGGTTGTTCTACTTCATTTTTCGTTCCCATTCTTATATTTTAGCATTTTCTTACTATTATTTCTTGATGGTGAAGAAAAATTTGGAGTGGACATAAGGAAGCTCAGATTTGCTGTAAGTCAAGCTATCACCCATTTGTTTTTGTCTTTTCTAGACCAGCTATTTTTTATGCTGCATGTACTACTTTTAATGATTTTAAATGTTTGAGACAGCTATCTTTCGGCGTTATTTTTCAAGCATGAAGTTCTTGAACTTTTCAGCCATCTCTCCTTCAAGCAGTTAATGACCATATTCTTTGAGTTTTTCATGAAGATATTTTCTCTCTTTTACTTCTTTTAATTTTTGAATTTATTGCTCGTATTGGATTTGTCTTTCTTTTTTCTTTTGTTCTAGCTCCTATCTCTGAACTTTGATCTCTTTCTTTCTTATTTAGCACTGTTCCAATATTTCTTTCTTTTTCAGCTCCTCGTCTTAGATTCTCTTCAGTTATAGCCAGTGCTTGAGATTTTCCTACTTTTTTTCGAGAGACCTCTCAAACTTCCTTTGCTTCTTCATGATTTCCTTGATAGCCTTGAGCTAATCATCTGTGAATCTTGATCTTTAGAGTTTAGTGAAACTTTTGCTGACATTGGAGTTACTCAATAATCTTGATCTCTTCATGATATTTTCAGTTCTCTCTATCTTTTTCAGTTCCGCTAATTTTGATTTCTTTATTTATTCAAGTTCTTCAAAATTTAGCCTCTGTGTTTTTGCTTTTTTTGGCTCCTTCTCAGATAGTTTTTTCTTCAGCTCGCTCTTCTCCTCCAGGATCCGATCGACATCACGTTGCTACTCACCTATTCCAAATATCTTTTGCTAAATCTAGCGGCCTATTTAATCAACGACTTCATTAGTCATTTTTTTTATCAGTCTTTAGTTTTGAGATGATGGGCTTTCCATTCTTCGATAGAAGAAATTTTAATATTATAGGAAGAATTTCCTCAGAAGAGGTCAATATAACATTAGTTTATATCTTATTGTAGTTTTCAGGGTGCTTAGCTTGAGAACTTTCGGTTTTTTAGGCTATGAAGGGCATGCTGGGGGCATTTTATGTGTCGAGTTTATGTTGAATATCTACTGATCGTTAAACTAAGCTGGTTCCTGTAGTTTTTGAACCTTTTCCTTTCTTTTCTTTAAACGGTCTATCATATCTTGCTTTACGAATGTTTGTTTCATCCTTTCGCTCGCCCTTTATATTCTCTCAAGTTTGGTGCTTAACTTTTTCTATCTTTTCGATGTTTACTCAACCGTTAACAATGAATCCTCATAGTGATCTGAATAATCTTACCCGAATGCTTCAAAAAACCTTTTCTTTTTGGGACATTGATCAATTGTATTTAATTTGAGTTGATATGTTTTCGATTCAAGTTTGCTAGCCAAAGAAGGTGGTTTCATTCTGTTTTCGATGTCATATCGTTTGAAGATAGATGTTAGTTTCTTTTACTACCATTTTTCATAAATTGTCTTGTTCCTATTGCCTTGAGGTTACATCTTTTAGTGATGGGTCAACTTCGATTGGGAATGACTGTTATGGGGAGGAAAAAAAGAGGCAGCTTACTATGGTACAGTTTATATCTTTTTTGCGCTTTGAGTAGGAGAAAGTATATTCTCATCTTCTTCGTCCAGTATTTCCAACAATTTCTGTTTGAGAGGATACTTGGCGTCTATAGATTGATTGCTTCTCTAGCTATATTTTCCTTTGTTCTTAAGCGTTTTGGTCGGAGTATTTCTTTATGGATTCGATGGTTTGTGCAAACAGGATGCTCTGGTTTGAGCAAACAATTTAGGACTGCATGATTTGGCGACCCCTTTGTTTAATCTTGGGAGATTATCAATTGTAATTTTCCTTCTGAGGAGGTTGTTGAGAATAGATTAATCTGATATTGCCTCTTGACCTTAGCTCCATCCTCTGACATCTTCGAGATTGTCACTTATCATTACTTGTATAATTTTATTAAAAAGTAGCAGGAAATAGCATTCATTTGGTGAGACAATTTCTTTTTTGATATTTAACTTGATAAGACGAGTTTTCGATTTCATTGTTCTTCCTAAAGGCGATATACGCTTGAATTGGTTTAGAACAGTGTTCGCTATAATTTAAAATACTAACTGAAAATGGAGTAAGGCCCATAATCGCAAGAATGCAGCAACTGCCATAAATTCTTCCCTATCGACAGAATCGATCTCCACGAGGCCTATTGCTGCCGTCACATCAGAAAGTGCTAACAATGTGAAAAGATGATAGACATCAAGGATCAATAACAACACAACGTACGTTATTCCTGACTTAGAAATAATTCCATGAGAAAGTTGAATGCTCAATGTGCCAGCAAATGATTGATCCACAGGAAGTCGCCTCACATCAGGACAAATGCGACAGAAAACCGATGTATTGCAAATACTGTTAGAACACTTGGCCATTGGTTTAGTTCGATCGACATGTGCAGTCTTGCGGTGCCAGGACCAAGCCATGCACAGTTTGTCACAAAAATATAATGCTAAAAGATTTCGATGAGCACTCTGGAAGATGTGAAAGGAGAAGAGAAGAAAGGGCCGAAGTATCACAAGATCAGATGAGAGAAAGAGCCCAAAGGAGAGTTTCAAGAGGTGGAGAAGGCAGATAGAGACAAAATAGCACCAACAATCATCGAGAGTCAACTAAACCGACATCAGTCCACAAAATTATCAAACCTGCCTCATTCAAACCCAGCAATATAATCGGTCCAGAAATCATAAAGGCTGCGATTGATCCCATTCCAATTTCAGTTCGACTGGCAATGAAAAATCGAGACAGAGATCAACCTCGAGTACCTCTCAAGAGTAAAAACTGATAATTGATTATGCATCACATTGATATAGTAATCATCCGTAAATGTCTTTGAATTCTTCAAGAATGAGTTCCTCAGCTATCATGCTTTCACAAAATTTACCTATTCTTCCTAATTTTTCTAGCTCATTTATGTCGAAAGAAGGTCCCTTCGGTTAATTGATATCAGAATCAATCACAATTGACTCTTAGAGGCGTGAGCATAGTCCGAGGGAATTAATAGGAGACGCTTACGATTATTGAATTTTTTCTGAGCAAATTTTATTCTAGAGATGGCTCAGTACTCGTTTGTTGCCGGACGATAAATTGAAAGTTTTCAGCTTCTTGTGATTTCTTTTCGGACAATTCAATGAAAATTTGGGCCCTTCGCTGAAGTTATAAACTGATGAAATTTTGGAATGAAGTACTGAATCTTTGCTTCTGAAAGTACTTTATTTCTGGCTGAAGGTAACTTCGGTGCTTTATTTTCCTCTTTTGAAGGTAAAGCTCGGCCGACAGTCGAGTTCTGACCATTTGTTGGACCCTTCCTTTCCAATCATTTTGACAAGATTGCTGATATTGACTCCATTGACCTCACTAACTATTTTTTCCTTTTTGAAGTGTTATGTATACGATTTGATTGTCTGGTATTTCTTCGGTAGTTACTTCATTCCTTTCATGAAAATGGCAAATGTGGCGTTAACATTTGTGATATTGTAAAAAAGGTCAAATAACGCTTGGAATTGTTCTTCTTAGCTTTCACAAGGATGCTGAACATCATTGCTGGCATGGTTTTCGTTGATCCACACTCTACATTTACCACTCTTGTTTAGCCCTATCATTTTATGAGTTAAGCGAGCGTGTCTTAACTTTTATGAAAATTGTTTGAGTGCTTCTAGAACTTATGTGAAAATATAGATTTGCTCGGATATTGTCAGTTTGTCAAATATCTCCTGTATTTAGAAGAATATCTTCTCGCAGAGAATGCTCACCGTCGCCTCTGTTCTGACAGCCTCAAGCATTTCAATGTTGTAGATGGGTACTATTCTTTAATTTTGCTTAAATCTCCACTTGTAGGTTTATAGGTTATTCTGATAGTTCATTAAATTGATACTAGTGCGGTGCTCTTTGGCCATCGCACCTGATAGAATATGACAGAAGACAGGGTCCTATATAGTGGAAAGGGTGGGATCTTAGAGGAAGAATTAACGAGGTAGAAACCAAGACTTGGTTTGTAATTAGAATATTTCCATGCTGATAGAATTAATTACAATCCGTTATTTAGTAATCAATTACCCGACCCTTCCCTCTTACAGCTCCCACTTTACACATTGAATTTAATCTAAACAACATCACGATGAAAACTACTAGATTCTCTACTAGCAGTACTCGATCAGTTATTTGCAGTTATCTTTGTGTTTCATGCGTTGGAGGTTGGTTTTGGCATGTTTGAGGACCAGCTTAGGATCGACGACTGCTGCGTGCTTAAGGTTAGTGTAGATGGCGCTTTGGATGTCTTCTGAGCTGTCGTCGAAGTGGACAAAGATGGCATTGATAACATAGTCGAAAGTCGATTAGGACAGCTTGATGTACCTGCAGCTGAAAAATACGTTGATGGCTGCTGTTATCTTGAGCCGAATTGGATTCTGAGAATCATCGAGCCTTTCTAGCATGATCGGGTATAGCTCTTTCAGCTCGTCATCACCAATCTTCTCCCTAAATCACAACATTTGTACTTTGTGGCAAGCAAATATTTTTACAGGAGTTAACATGAGGCTAATCTCAACTAAGGAGCCCAGTCATCATTGAGACAGTTTTTGAGATGAGGCACTAGGTCTTTGAAGGAATCGAGCAATTGCTCCTCGTTGATAATGCCTCGATCGATGAGACTGATCATATTGATGACACCAGCTTTTCTGATTTTAATCTGAGGTTTTCCTACTTTCCATTGGATGGCCTGTAGCAGCACTTTTTTCAAGAGTTGCTCACTCAAGGGGCTGAGGCTTTCTTTAAGTTCAGGGACTGCCAAAATATATTATATGAGAACCAAGGTGTCCATTCGCACTTCTAAATCGCTCTGAGGATTGAGGAGGAACTCGAAGACTACGATGATATCTTGAAGGAAACGACTGACTTCTGAGCTGCAGTTGCGGATGATCATATCGAATTTGAATCTGTTTTTGCTGGTTTTGTTCCATTGTGTGTATTCTTTGTTCCCTATCATTGATTCCAATACAGGACCGATTTGTGCTGCATTAAGCTCAGCAATGGTAGCAAAGCCACCTTTCTTGGCAAGCGCCTCGAATACTTCAGGAGTCTCCTTCCTCTTATTCTAATTTATCGACCTTGTAGCTTGCACATTGATAGTAATCTGGAAGATCACATGCAACAGTTCTCCAGAAATTTATCCTAATTTTTTCAACAGAATGGCTCCGATATCGAACAAGACGATAAGTCCTTCATCAGTATCATAGAAGATCTTTTCATAGTGTGTCAGCAATCCAAGGAAGGTTTTTTCGAATTATTTGAGACCTTTGGTGCTGTTGATCATTTGTGCCAAAATGGTGAGCATAACTATCGTATTTTTGTTGGATGCCTTGAATTATTCCTGTGAAAGGATGCTGGTCAACAGAGGGATGTAGTAGTCCGGCTTGACGAAGTACCCGATAACACTGACAATTTGTTGTATTTTTAATGATGCCTCAGGAATCTATCCTGCAATGTTGCTTATTTTGACTAGCGATTTGAGTATGCTCTCAGTGTGTTTTGTTATGTTGTCCTCAGCAATCAGTAAAGTGTATTTAAGCTGGTCCAGTGCGATGCTTTTAGCTGGACCTGTACTCTGAAACATTGTGGCATCATTGATGGCCTTAGTAAAAAAGAAGGTACGATTTTTATGAGTTGATCGAGGTTGCGGTTGATTAAGAAGCGAATTGATTCGGATGGGCGTTCTATATCGCACGCATAGTACCTCCCTTGAAGCATGATATATTTTGCATGGTTTTACAAATTTTCAAATTTATTTATAATTCACCCCTATTGTCAAAAACACTCTCAAAGGATATTTATTGGTTTTGATTGCCTTTTCTTTTCAAGTGAGAGGCAGTTAGAGAAAGAGACATTTGAGGTATTTTAGGGAGCCGCCAAGCAATTATAATAATTGCAGAATGCAGAAATAAGAAGGCAATACATTGGCGTGTCTTATGTCC
>Ga0100378_1002082_pt1 | contig 20270 bp, 23 predicted proteins | sample CryGeymeta201502_FD_81535 | JGI IMG/M metagenome (GOLD analysis project Ga0100378, IMG submission 81535) | Groundwater microbial communities from Crystal Geyser aquifers in Utah, USA - Crystal Geyser metaG 2015-02 | ecosystem: Environmental > Aquatic > Deep subsurface > Groundwater | place: USA... | reverse complement strand
ATCTTTATTTTCATTATTGTTATTGATGATGTTATTATTACTTATGTTATTAATATTGTTGTTATTACTTATATTATTATTGTTATTATTGTTGTTATTGTTGTTATTATTATTGCTCCGTGTTGTTATTTTTGACTTTGCTAAGTCATTATTGGAGCTTGATGCACTTTTTATTTCGCCTAAGTCAGTAAATCCAACAGAATATTTTTCAGTATGTTGAGAACTTTAATATTAATAAATTATATTATTCATAAATTAAATATTTACTTATCTTTATTTCTATTAGATGATAATATTGACTTAACTGATTTTTTTGAGTTGTCTTTGTTTAACATTTTTAAATATAACTAATTTAACAAATATTAAACAATAAAAACTAAATAAAACAATACAATAAATAATAATTATAACTTATAACTTATAACTTATTGCTAATCATATAATATTTATTATTTAATACTTACTTATTATTTAATATTTATTATGTCATATTTAATGATTAAATTTAAATTCAAAAAATGTCCAATGAAACTGTTCGTCGGTTAAAAAACGCGAAATTTTCAATTCTTTCAGAGCTTGAAGACTTTTCCTCACAATTAAAGGCTATTTTTGATATGAAAGAGAATGTAATTGTATAATTACTAATTTTAAGAAATTATTAAAAGACATTTCAGATTTAGAATTAGATAATATAAGCTTAACAAATAAAAATCTTGAAAAGCAAATCAAATTAAATGAAGAAGAATTTGAAAAATGTCATTTAAACATAGAATTAAAGAATAAAACAAAAAAATTAGAAAAACTTAACACAAATTTAGAAATACAAGTTAAGAATACAAATTCTGTTTTAGAAACTTATAAAATTTATAACGTAATTCTTAAAAAAGAAAAACATTTGTTGAGTAAATATATGAAAGGTACTTAATGTTTAATGTATTTAAATAATAATAATTACAATTAATTACTCATTAACGACTTACAACAGATGAAATTATAATCACAACAAATAACATTTCTAATAAATTAAACAGCTATATCTCAATTTATAGTACTTTAAGCGATATCTCTTTTTCAAAAACAAAAGAAAATAATCTTAAAATTAAGTTTAATATAAATTTAGTTTCAAAAGACTTAGACACAATAACAGACTTAACAGACACAAACTTTCTCAATAAAAATACAGAACAATTATCTAGAGTTACTAAAACGGCTTATTGTATACTTGAGTGTTCAAAAAACTATAAGTGTAAATATATATATATAGAATTATAAAACTTATTTATATAATAATTAGTAATTCAAATTAATCCACCAATTTATATCAATAAGCTTCTATTAGAACTTTCAGAAACTTACAGACTTGAGATTTTTCTTATTAAACTATATCATGTTTTTAATAAATATTATCAAACAAAATTGAATAAGAAAGAAAAAGATTTAGAATTGGCGAATGTATTACTTCATTCGTTTAATAATAATTATTGTATATAGACATTACTTAACATTAAATACACTAACATATAATAAAAATTCACTAATACAATACTATCTAACATAACAATAATTATTTTCATATAGCTTATAATATTACTTCATTATTACTTAAATAGATCATTTATTAACTAATTATTTACTTATTAAATATAACATTTAATTAATAACATTACATTTATACATTACCTTTATATAATATTTAAAATTAAACTTAAATAAAAACATAAATTTAATTAAAAATGGGAACAACCGCCTTACTAAACGTAAATTGTTGTAAATCTGACATAGTCTCAACACCAACAAGCGATCTTATCATAGTAAGTGAACCTATGGAAGCAAGATCACACTCTTTACGGAAAGAAAGATGTAGATTTGATGATCACTTATTTAGTTGGTGTTCAGAACCTTTTAAATGTACATATTGCCATCTAACTAGAAAATACGGTTTAAATTGCCATAATTGTGATACTTATCAATGCTTTGACTGTGATACTAATAATGAATTTTCTTTTAATACACACTACTGTCCTAATAAACATTTATTAACAAACTGTAAAGAATTAAAAGAGTGTAACAGATGTTTATTATATTGTGATGGATATGAATGTATCGCTTGTAAGTATTTTATATGTACATCGAAAATATGCAGAAGGTTTAACTCAACAAGTGTAAAAGTACTTCCAAGTTTGAAAGGAATTATATCATCGTTTATTGGTCATACTAAAAGTGTAAACTTGATAATACTATTTGCTAATACACAATTAATAAGCTGCAGTGATGATACCACCATAAAAGTATGGGATATAAATAATTTTCAATGCATAAAGACATTATTAGGTCACGATGCTGAAGTAATAAATGTAGTTGAATTAGACAGCGAAAAAATCTTAAGTTCTAGTTCAGACAAAGTTATTAAAGTTTGGAATGTATTCGATGGTTCATGTACTAAAACTATGAAATTAACGGTAAACCCAAGTTGTATACTTCGCTTTATAAATAATCAAATTATTGGCTGTTGTGAGAGTTTTATTTATTTCTGGAAAGTGGATAATTTAAATGTTATGAAGGAGTTGTATCCACATAAGAATGAAATTATTAATACAATATATCTTCTTAATGAAACTTATTTAATAAGCGGAAGTGAAGACTCTACTATTAAATTAACAGGAATAGAATCAGGTAGAACAAATTCAACTTTAGTCGGTCATAGCGCAGGTGTTTTATCTATCCTTAAAATAACTGAAACAAAAATAGCAAGCGGATCAAAAGATAACACTATTAAAATTTGGGATTTAATAGAAAACACATGTCTTAATACTTTAATGGGTCATACAAACTTTGTTAAATGTTTAATATTAGAAAATGAATTTCAAATTATAAGCGGAAGTTATGATGAAACAATTAAAATTTGGGATGCTAAGAATGGGAGTTGTTTAAAAACTATAGAGGGTCATACAGATGTTGTGAATGCAATTATAGATTTGAACGATTATAAGTTTATAAGTGCTAGTAGGGATCAATCGATAAAGTTATGGTTTGCTTGATTTTGTGATGTGGTGTGATATGATATGATATGATTATTTTTTAATTTTTAAACATGAATTTTTAAGTTTTATTAAGATATCTATAAATAATAATACGTTATACTTTAAAAAATATAGATATTAAAGATATTTATATAATCAACGAACATTTATTATTAATTACTATTATTTATAAATATAATGCTTTAATGCCTCATTCTCATTCATTATTATATTGATATTGAGTCTCTAACTATAATGCACTTTTAATATAACTTTCCGCCAGTTGCATTAGTAGTATTAGTAATTGTAGAATTATTAATAATTATAGTTGAATTTGATACTTCAACACCAGCTGCTTTAGAAATAGTTGAAAAGAAATAAAATTTAAGCATCATAAAAAATCCAACTTGAACAACAAATAATACTCCTAGTATAACATACTTTCTATTTTGAACATATTTTTGTAACTCTTTCCAGTAATTAATAAGAACAAATCCAGTCGAGGTAACAACAGCATAAGAAAGAATTAACCATTGTAACCACTAAAATAAAGTAAATAAATGTATATTTATTAAGTATATTTATATGTTTTCTTTATATGCTTTCTTTATATGTTTTCTTTATTTTCTTTATTTGTACTTACATCGAAAGGAGCTGCACATACTGCAATCGTAGGAATAAAAACTGTATACGAATATCCATATATGCACAATAAAGAAACATACACTATTTCAGATCCAAAGCACTTCATTATGAAATATAATATTGCTGGAACCCCAAACCCTATTGAGTAAATCTAATAATAATTAATTGAGTTAACATTAATATATTATATTATCACTATTATAACTCCTTATTTATTATAATTTATTATATTTTACTTACTATTGCAGCTGATATCGGCACAAATTCTTGAAAAAACCCGGCATGTTTAACACCATTAAAAAAACTACTCATACTTCCAGCTGCCGCAATTACAAAAATTAAGGTTGTATAAATCCAAAATGGTCCATAAATATCAGGTGATCCTCCAGTTATTTGGAAGAAATTAGGATAAAAAGGAATTAACGAGAATCCTACACGTTTTAAGATGTCTGATGTTTTTATATTGAAATATTGTCTAAGCCATTCCATATTACATTTAACTTTTTCAAACCAAGCTTTTGATATTTCTTCAGTAGCTTTTTGGGTTAGACTTTCTGCTATTAGTTTTTTCTATAATGGATAAATAGTTAAATGTAAGTAGAATATATATATATATTATTTACTGGATCTAAATCTGTTAAAGAGTCTTTTTCTTTGTCTTTCTCTTCATTAGCTTTATTTTCATTATTTTCACCGGGGTTAGTTTGGGCAGCTCCGCTTCCTGATCCACCTTCTATATTAATTTGGTTTCCTTCTACTCTATTTTGTTTTATGTCATTTAAAGATTCATTATTAATGTTGATATTTTGTCCTTTTAAATCATCTTTTTCTATTTCTTTTAAATCGTGATCCATTTTTATTTGAATTGAGACAATTAAATTTGTTTGTTATTATAATTAATTTAATAGTAATAAAAGTAATAATAAAAATAATAAAAGTAATAATAAAAATAATAAAAGTAATAAGTTAATAAGTTAATAATATGTTGATATAAAAGAATGAATAAATTTTAACTTTATATTAATTCTAATTAATTCGTTATATTATTAATAATATAATAGTATTTTTAAACAATATAATAAAATAAATATAAGCTTGAATATTCTTAAACCTTTGGTAAATTTGTATTACTTTTATTACTTATTCTTTTAATATCTCCAAGCTTCTTAAACTTAAGCAAATTTAATGAATCCTATAGAAATTGTTAGAATAATTAATACTTTTATTTTTAATAAGTTATCTCTTAATAAATCAATCTTAACACTAAAATATTCATTTATATCATTTACGTCTGACCAATAATTATTTTGATAAATAACAGATTTTTGTAATGCTAATAACGTATATAAAAACATAAAAGTAACATAATTAATAAGATATCTTCTATAACTTACATTTACAATGTCTTTTCAAATAATGATAAAACTCAGTAAAGAACATCATATTTGTTACACATTGTATTAATAAATAAAAATTGGCATTAAATCTTTTTTTAGTGATCCTAGAAAATAATAGTAAGTCCTTTAAAGGGTCTTTAATTTTATTCTTTAGTAATGTTATAATTCGATTGATATCATCTCTGACAAAGTTTTCTTTTTCCATACCAATTATCTAAATAATAAAGTAAAATAAAGTAAGTTATTAAGGTTTTGTTATTTCATTTCATCTTTATGTATTCTCTTACCGTTTCATAAAAGTATATGGTAAGCAAGTATATCTCATTGAAGTATAAATTACAAATATTATTTTTAATAAATTCTTCCATGTCACCGCCATTTAGCATTACTTCATAGGTAGTAGAATTAAATAGCAAGCCAACAGTGTATAATAAAGAGTCAGATTGAGTATCTATATTTTGTGTTAAAAGGTTATATAGTTAGTTAAAATTTGTATATTATGTATATTTTGTATAGTTATTTACTCATTGAGATTCTGCTTGCATTTGAGTCTCGTTCCTTTTCGTTTTCTTTATAAATATAAATAAAATTAGTATAATGTTAAGTATTAATTTTACTTATTTGAATTGTATCATCATCAAACTCAATTATATTATCTAAAAAAAGTGTGTCATCGTTGTTACAAATTTCTAATGTTACACAATTTCCCATTATAATTAATAAATTTATTGAAAGAAAAAATAATAAATAATTATTATTATCATAGAAATATTATATTAGTAATTAATTTTAAGATTTGTTAATGATTTATTTTAATGTTCATTAATGGGGATTGGGGATTGGGGATTGGGGATTGGGCAATCCCCAATCCCCAATCCCCAATCAATACATAACAATTAATATACTATATAAAACTAATAACTTATAACTTATAAATAAATAACTTATATAATTATTATAGTTATTATGATAATAAAAGAAAAATTAATAATATTAATAAATTTAAATTTATAAGTTTAACAATAACAACAACTAATATAATAACTTATTTATTCCCAGATTGAGAGTCTAAATAAGACAACATTGAACTAAATTTGAAAAACTTTTCGTTTTCTACTCTTACATCATTACTTTTACTCAATGTGTTAAGCAAGTAGTTCTCTAAATTACCTAATTCTTTATCATTACTATCAGAGAAGAAGGAGGTTATCAAAACTCCATTCGAGATTTGATTTGTGAAAGAATAGATCGAGTTATCTACGATAACCATATCTGATTGATTTCTGTCTGATATTATTCTTAGATCCTTTATAAATATTTTGCCGAAAAGAGGAATGCAGCTTTCTCTGTATAATCTATGACTGAAAATTTTATTTTCGGGATCGAGGAAGTCTAGAATTACGTTAGCGTATTCCTTTTTAGATGCAGTAAATACTACTATTTCATATTCTTTAGATATATTCTCTAGGAAGGACTTGACACCTGGTCGTAGTATAAGAGGTATTTGAATATTGTCAATTAGATCAGTTTTAAAATATAAATATTCGTCATGTTTTTTGAAATTATAGTTAAAGTCAGAGTGAATTAATGTTTCGTCTAGGTCTAATATTAAGGTTTTTTTATTGATAGATGAACTAGATTTACCAAGAGTTACTTTTTTTGAATTAATGTAGCCAAGGTATTTGGAATTTAAATCTTCGGAGTTTAGAATATTATTAAGATAAGTAACTGATTTTAAACTTTTTGTAACATAAGTATGGTAGTTACCAGGAAAGTTTTCTATTGCATCTATGTAAAAAGGTTTATTTTCTTTTTCTTTCAAACATTTATTTTCATTTAGTAAGTGATCAGGTATATTTAAATTGCTTATATCATTAGTCAAGTTACAATTACTACTTAATTGTATATTTTGTATGTTTGTATTTGGTAGCGTTCGTAGAATATCATTATTAATTTCAGTTATATTTATAAGTTTGGAATTTATACAATTTGTATTGTCTGCTAAAACCTCATAGTCAATTGAGCTTCTAAGTTCTGAGCGTTTCCCTCTTATAGCATTTAGTTTGAGTTTTTTCCTCAATGGCTTTTTAAAAGTAAAAGTATTTGTGATATTGTCACAATCGTTTGTTATATAAACTAAACTGTGTTTTCTAAAAATTGTTAAATAAAATAATTACTTTATATTTCTTTCAAGATTTTGTATTTCTGTTTGTGTAAAATAGCTTTTCGATATCGAGATTTTTAAGTTGTCTTTATAGTAAGGCTTAATTTCTATCATATTTATAGTTATATTTTTATATATATTATAATATATTGTAACTTAAATTAAAGTACCTAATTTTTGTAACTTTATTTATTTAATTAAATTTTAATTGGTAGTAATGTTGGAGTTATTGATAATAATATAGTAGTTTGTGTAAATTAACTTACTTACTACAATAAGGAGCTTAATTATAAACACAATTGGTTGTTAAATAATTATGAACCTCCGTAAACTTTACTAAATTACAATAAATCATTTAAATAAGCTTATAAAACAACATTTTTATTAATTTAAGTTATTTATTATTTCATTATTTCATAACAAAAATATTATATATAATATGTTATAATAAATTATATAATAATTATACTTATAAAACAAACCATACTTTTTTATAATAATTATTCAATATACTTCATTTACTAAGAGTATCATTATCATTATCGGCTTTAATAGAACCACTCCCTTCCTTCGGTTTATCAAATTCAAATGAGCTTGATTTATTTGTAATAATTGAAGCTGTATTATTGCTTATATAGTTTGAATTAGAGAATCTAGAATTATCTGATTTATTTTCTGAAACTGATCTAAAAGTATTATTAGAGTTAATCGATACGTCCTTCGAAGGTAATTCTAAAATTGGATTGTTTTGTTCTAATAATTTTGAATTAATTAAGCTTTGATAGTCATTATATGTATCTATACTAGTATACTCCTTAGCCATTTTCGATATATTTGATATTCTTAATAGATCTTGTGGTGTTAAGTCCTCTTTTTCTATATCAAAAATTAACGACTGTGAGTTATCAGATGAGCCTTCACGCATTTTATTTGAATCCATCGATTGCTTATTTGTTACGTTAGAAAATGTATTTGTATTAGAATAAAATTCATTATTTTTGCTGTCGAATAAGTATTTCTCAAAAATCGAATGTTTATCAGTAAAATCATTATTTAAGCTGTTTTTTGAATAAAATTCTCCTTTTGAGCCGTATTTTTCATTTTCGCTAAGGAATACATTATTGTCATTTGAATCAACCTTATTAACTGGTGAAATAAGATATTCATCATATAGATCGTGGTTTGAAATTTTATTCATATAGTTGAAGTCATTGAAGTTTATTGTCTTTTTAATATTCTTGTTACTAATAGCTTTATTAAAGTATTTTTCATTCTTTACTATATTTGTTTTGTTATCATTTTTACGAATGTCTATTGTTGTCTTTTCTGGTATTTTCATTATTGGATCGTGCACTTTCTTTAGGTTAGCATTACTAGAAATTTTGGACTCTTTTTCATGTTTATGATGATTATGAGGATGATTAGAAATGTTTGTTATATGGTTTTTATTTCTATTGGAATTATGATTATGATTAATGTGATTAATATTACTAATATTGATATTTTGATTATTAATTTGATTATTCATTTGGTTATTCGTTTGGTTATTCATAAGATTATTAATACTAGATTTAAACAACGGATTATGATCAATATTAAGGCTATGCTTCTTTTCTTTACTTAAATTTTGATTATTAATATTATTACTAAAATTATTAAGACTATTATTAGAATTTGACGGCTTAGGTATTTTTATCTTCTTCTCTTTAGACATAGGAGCTTTCTTATTGCTATTTACTTGGTTGAATAAGTCGATTTTCTCTATTTTCCTTTCACTATTCGAAGTATTAGTATTTGCATCCTTATTTAAACTAAAAGGACATTTTCTTAAATTCTTATCTTCTTTTAATACATTCTTTTTAAATGGAGATATATTTTTCTGATCTGAAGTAGGGTAGCGAAGTAAAGGTGCTCTGTTTGTTATATTAATTACATCTGAATTAAGTTTAACTGGCTTTTTAGGTGTTGTTTGAGTTTGTGGAGTAGCTGCCTTGTCATAACTTGATTTTCTCATGATACAGTTATATTTATAGTCGAATGGCTTTTTATCCTTTTGTTGTTTGTCCTCCTTCTCTTTTTTAATATTTTCCTCAAGAATTTTACCAAGGTAACCTAATTCAATAGCTTGACTAAAATTTTTAGTATTTTGCTGAAATTCTAATTCGACTACTGGCTTTGATTTTAATTTACATGATATTTTATGTAGTATATCTATATTTTTCTTTGTAAATTCTTTTTCCCTTTCCTCTGCGGTTAACAGCCAGCTTTTTTTGTCTCTTAGGAAATTATTAGATATGAAATTGATTGAAGAGTTATTATTGTCATCTTTTAAACTTGTATTAAAGCTGAAGTTTTTATTTTCAGCTTTTTTATTATGATTTACCTTTTTTGATTCTTTGATACTTATATTATTGCAATTACTCATGTTATTATTAGTATTATTATTAGTTGTACTTACATTATTATCAGAAATATTTAAGTCATCTAGTTCTACTATTACTGAACCACTGTTCGAATCTTCATCTAGATTAAACTTTGATATTATAATCTTATTATGAATAAACTTCTTATTTGATAATGTAAACTTTTTTAGAAAGTGAAATTCATCCTTATCAGAATCCTTTATATCTGAATTTGAGTTAATAAGACTATTATTGCTATGCAATTTTCCTAAGTCGACTTCCTTAAATATGTCATTATACTTAATTATTGTAGTTTTGCCATGTTTAAAATTATCAATCGCGGACTCAGTCAAAAACTTTTCTTCTACATCACAAGGAAGTAAATTGTTTATTTTTGTTGTAGAATTTTCTTTGTAGGCTTTTTTTTCTATTTGACTTAAATTCTGAAGATATAATCTTACTTTATTCGTTTTACGGTAATTTTGGTAGTTATTATAATCATATCCTTTTTTCCGGTGATTCTTCATATTGAATACAATTTTTTTAATAATTAATAAAATTATAATAGTATAAGAAAATATATAAATTTAATCAAATTTAATTATATTGAGGATTAATTTTGTTTAATGTATAAAAGTATAAATAAATTTAGTTATTTATTTTTACTTATTTTTAATTATATTGTTAGTTTTTAATTTAATCAATATAATCTCAATTGTTTTATATTAATAAAATTAAAAACTTCAAACTTAACAGATTAACAATTACTACTGAAACTGAATAATATTATCTTTTCTTTGAGTTTGCAAGCATTTTGTTCAATAACTTTATTTAAAGATTAATATTTTAAATACCTTTTCTCGTTTATCTTCCCAAAGCTTAGCCTCTGTTTTTGGCTTGGCCTTCATACTATTATTGTTAATGTTATTAGTATTATTATTCCTCTTAGGCATAATATTTGAAATATTATTAAACGATGTTTCAAGCTTACTATTATTTAAACTAGGTAAATTATCCATATGAACATTATTATCAGTATTCAAATAACCATTAGGATTTCTTAATTTTATATTACAATTAATAATATTACTTAGTATTTTTAAGCATATTTCTCATATCGATAAAGTTCTTTGCATCATCTGACTCATAATCATCATCAAGGTCTAAGATATCATTTACATTAAAATCATCCTCGCGTTTAGAGATAAAGTAGTCACTGTTCATTTTTTCTAATTGCTCCCAAGTAAGTTTTTGGGATTTTTCTCTTTGGTAGATTTTATTGCGAATATTTAACTCTTTGTAACTGAGATGAACTAATTATATATTAATATATTATTAAATTATTGTAAAGATCTTATACCTTCATTACTACTTTTAAATCTTGCCTCGTCCTTTTTCTTTTTTTCATATTGCTGCAATAATTTTTGGCGTTCTTTAAACTTTTGGATCTTTTCAAATTTGTCGTATTCCTTTTCAATTAGTTGCTTTTCTGACTTCCTAACTAAATTTATACAATATATAATATAAAAAAAGAACGATTGCAATTAGATAAAATTCTATTATATAATTATATTAAATTACAATCTATTATGCTTTTCAATTGTTCATTTCCTTTTACATCGGGTTTATATTTTTTGAATTCATTCCTCTCTATTCTAAATCTCTTCTCAGCATGGAAAGGAATTATATACCCAATCATTTTAGTTTTGTATTTGTTATTATCTATTTCTAGAACAGTATATAGATAGTCTAATAATTCATTAAAGTCTTTATTTTTTAAATTTTCTATTTCATCATTTAAATCATTAATTTTCATCTGTTTCAATATTTCATCAGTTGGAATATTAATCCGACTACTTTTATATTGGAATTTTGGACTTTCATTTGGTGCGTATAGAACAGATTTCCTTGGACTTCCACTGCTGTCAACCCCACGTAGATTTGAATTTTTCCTTGATAATGCATTACTTGATGGAACCCAACTTCTTTCATTGTTTACCTCCTTTGAATGTGAACGTTCAGGGTTAAATTCTATTTATAATCGATTTTAATAAGTATAATAATTATAATAAGTTTATTACCTTCTACATTCTTTACTTTAATAATTTCATTAGATATTTTTTCTTCAGGCTTAATAATCTTTACAAGTTTATTTGATGACTTTTCTTCTGGCTTTATAATCTTAATAAGTTTATTTGATGACTTTTCTTCTGGATTAACTTTTATTAATTTGTTTGATGACTTTTCATCAGGTTTAACTTTTATTAAGTTGTTAGATGACTTTTCATCAGGTTTTACTTTTATTAAATTGTTTGAAGATTTCTTGTTTGTTTCTTCTTCATTTGTGTTTATTGCAACTTTTTTTAATTCCTTAATTGTATGCTTTTTGCTTCCTAGTGGGGTTGATTCTTTAGAAGCATTATTATTTGGAGACGCATTGGTGTTTGAGTTTCCGTTTCTCATTTGATCTCTTACTTTTATTGCTAGAGAGTCATCTTCTTTTATTGATCTTTTCTTATTTGCATTGTCTCTCGATTTACTTGTACTATTAGAATGTAGTCCTAATCCTCTTAATTTTTGTAAAGTTTCTTCGTCGAATACTTTTGAAACTCTCCTAGAACGATTTTCTTCTCTGTTATTCTTACGCTTTTTTTCAATTTCTTTTGCTTTTAGTCTTATTTTTTCTTTTGTTGATAATATTTTATTTGTTCCTTGTTTTAACTTTACTATTTGATTTTTTAAATCGAAAATTTTGTCTTCGTTAATTTTAACGCTGACGAGATTAAGAGCAATCTAAAAAGAATTAAGACAATATAAATATTATATTAACATATTAAATAAATGTAATGTAATATTAATTAATTTTCTTACAAGAAATTGATCATAGTTCATTTTATTAGAAAAAGTGGCTGTCTTTTTATAAACCTCATTTAATACTTCTCTTTTAACAGGAATATTAAATTCTTGACAGAACTTCATAAACTCACTAATATTAAGATGATCATAATTCTGTTTAATTTCTTCAAATGTGCTAAGACCCCCTCCGAACCGATGTTGACACGAGTAAAACTGAAATATTTCTAACAAAGCTTTAACTCTGTGTTGTTCTTTACTTATATGAGTACTTGTGATATCTTAATTATATTTATAACTTGTTATTTTACCTCTACTTCTATTAAGCGATGTATCATTTCCAGCATATATTGTTTTATCTTCTACATAAAATTTATTTTTTGTTTTATCTAACATATCAGTATTTGTTTTATTTTCTTTATGATTCATTAAATTTTCTATTGCTTTTATTTCATCTTCTATTGCTAATTTACGACTTTTAAACTTATCTAGCATTTGTTCCGTAAATAAACTATTTTCAAACGTAACACGTTTAGATAGAAGTAAATCTTCAAAATGTCTAACATTATGTTCAATATTATGTTTTTCTAATAGTAATTCTTTTATTTTAAAATTCTTCTCCTCATTATAATTAAATTTTATTAGGTCCGCAATTTTGTCAATGATTTCTTTATCATAGATTATTTTTATCTAATTGTTTAATTAATATTAATAAATGTACCTCTCTACCAGAATCAACTTGATTAGAACTGATATCATGAATTTGTATATTTCTTTTATCTTTAATAAAATCAATAATGGCTTTTGATATATTCTCTAATGTAAATAAAATAATGCTATTATCTTCGTCAGGAATAATTCCAGATTTTAGATCACGCTCAGTATCCATTTGATATCTAGTTTCATCTGTTTTAATAGCACTCAAACCTAATTTATCACTTTTAGGAGGAGTCAGCGGTTCTTCGTGTTTTGACTTATTCGACTGCGAGTCGTGATCGGATTTATCCTTCTCAACAATTGGACTATATTTTGGATTTGGTTTAATACTAGGTCTTTTTTGTTCTATTCTAGAATGATCATTATCAAATATAATTTCTTTTGGAAGTTCTTTAATAAGTTCTTTACTCGATATTTTTATAGAGCGTTTAGTATCTTCGCCTTTAACACTTTCTTTTTTTTGTTCTTCTTTTTTTGTATCATCTTTTGATGACTTTTTGTCATCTTTTTTAATATCTTTTTTTACGTCTTTTGTTGACTTTTTATCTTCTTTTTTGTCTTCCTTTTTTGCTAGTTCTTTATTTTTAACTGGTGTTGATTTTTTATCTTTATCCTTAGTTGGTGTTTTTAACTCATTTACCTTCTTTTCTTTATCTTTTTCATTTTCTCTTGGGGTTTGGGGCTCATTTTCTGTTATAGTTTTTTCTATATGTTCTATTTTGTTATTGTCAATGTTGTCTATAATAGTTTCTTTTTGATGTTCTTCCATCTTTGCATTATCAGAGATTACTAAATTTTCATTTCCTCCTTCGTTAATTTTGATATGCTGTTTAGGTGCACCTGGGTCCTTTTGAATAATATTTGGTTGAGGAGAATCTAAATGAATGTTTTCTCTACTTTCATCTGTTCTGACTGATTTTTCATATTCAGGTTTATAATTTTTTAATTTTCCGCTTTTTGTCCTCCAGGAATTATTATATTTTAGTTTGTTATCTAAAATAAAAGTATGTAAGTCTTTTAAAACAGCATTGTTATCCTCATGCTCTACTCTTTGTATCACTTCATTTTTATAAATATCTTGAGGTCTATCGTATTTTGAAAAAACAACTTTGATCATATCAGTATATTCCTCAATTAACTTCGATAAATTTTCTATATTTGCATAATGTTGATTATTATCAGCTCTAATAGCATTTTTCATATTAAATTCCCTAAGTAATAAATTAATTTTAAGAAAGCACCTATACTTACTTTACTTGCTGTTCATATACTTTTAACTTTTTAGTCAGTAAATAAATATTTCTTTGAATAATTGTTAAATTAATATCTTCCTGTTGAGAAATTTCTTTTCCTTGTTCATCTGTTAGAACTTTTATCTTTCCTAATTTCTTATCTTCATATTTGTTTAATTCTTGACCTATTTCATTTCTATCAATTTTAAATATTTCTATAATATTATTTTCTTGAATCTGAAGCCATTCAAGTAAACTTCGATAAAGTTTGTTGTAAGTGAATCTATCAAAATTAATTTATATTAAAATATTAATATTTGTAGTGTAAATTTACAAATAATAGTTATTATCTTCAGCTTGTTTACAGATATAATCGTATGACTCGTCGAAGTCATATTGATTTTTGATTGTAAGTCTTAGAAGAAGAGTCTTAATGTTGTTTAGTTTTACTACCTTTTCTGGTAGTCTCTCCTTTTTTTCTGAATAGTTATCAAATTCTTCTATTAGTTTACCATGAGTGATAAAGTTAACACATCTTTTTATTCTGATAATATAATATAATGTTAAATAATATTAAGAAGAATATATATTATTCGTTCATTAAAAGTATTTAAAATTATATAAATATTTAGTAATATTTTGATACTTGTAAAGTTCTCCTAGATAGTATTCTTTATCATTTTCTTTTTTGTAGTCATCTTCTTCAGTAGAATTTATATTAGCTGTTGTATCTATGTTTCCATTTGTGTTATTTTTGTCAAGATTACTTGAAGTCATTTTTATTATAAAAAATAAATTAAGTTATAACCTAAATTAAAATTTAAAGTAAATAAAAGAAAATAATAAATTAGTTTAAATTAAGTATATTTTTTATAATCATGTAATTAAATTTAGCATAATTTATAATTTAATTTATTTTATCAATGGATAATTTACAATCTGATAATACTAATCTAAACAACAATAACAAAGGTCCTTTCCTGATTTTTATCTTATCTAATCCCAGATCTTTATCAACTGTTTATTTACGAACATTTATGAATGCAGAAAATATACTAATACTTAGTGACCAGTTTACTAAAATTCATATTGAAGATGTTCAAGTTAATGGAAGTAAACTTTCAATGATGGAATTATCAAAAGATTTAGAAACTAAGATTGAAAGTAGTTTGAAAGAAAATAAAACAGTTATATTCAAGGATAATGCTAATTTTACACTATTATATTTCTCAGAAGTAGTAAACAATTGGCAAAAGAAATTTAATACAAAATATCTTTATTTAGTTAGACACCCAAAACCAACTTATGTTTCTTTCAAAAAGATGATAGACCAAGAAATTACGCTAATAGGAATCCTATCGATTTTTTAGAGACTTCTTTAAAGACTAATTTTTATATTCCTTTATGGGAGTTGTTCAGCAAGTTTAAAGGAAAAGTAGTTATAGTAGAAGATTTACAAGAAAATCCAACTAAAGTTTTTAAAGAATCATTTGAGTACTGTGGAATACCATTTAAAGAAGAAGTATTAACTTATGAACCGATGATAAAAGTAGGTGTGCCTGATGAAATGAAATATTTTCAAAATTGGTATGTAGACTGTATTAGTTCAACTACTTTAAGACCTGGTGTAACTGATATTAGCAAAATTGTAATAGATGATGAAGAAGCAAATGAAAGAATTAAAATATCAGAAGAATACTATATGAAGTTTATTGAAGAGAGCAAAAAGCAGAAGTAATTTTGTTTATGATAGTATTAAAAAGAATATTATTAACATAGTTATTAATTTTTTTTAAATTTAATACATTAAATATAAAATAATATATTTAATTGAATAATGTAAACTATAGTATTAATATTAACTTAGTTATTTAAGAATTTATTAGGTTATTGTAAAGTTATTAATGATAATTAACATTAACAATTTAATTATTAAATTTATTAAGTATATTTTATTTTTAAATAATATGTTTAGTATATTATGTTAATTTAAATCATTAATTTAAAAATTTCAAAGTGTAACAATTACTTAAATTAATAACTTATTCAGATATAATTAAAATTAAATATGATTCAACAAGTAAGTCTAAAATATTAAAATTAGCCAAAACCAGTTATCTGGAGTAAATGGAAACTTCGTGATACAACGAACATTCCATTACCTCGTTCCGGTCATACGACCACTGGGTGCCGAAACTTTCAAGTAGTTTTTGGAGGCACAGTCAACGGATTAAAGGATCCGAATATTAAGAAAATTGGACCGTCCAACGAAGTTTGGATTTTAGAGCTATATGGCAAAAATCAATATTCCTGGAATAAGCTTAGCGTAAAGGGCACAGAACCCTCAGCTAGAACCAATCATACAGCTGTTACTGTCAAAAAACAAGATGCGGCAGATAATACATCAGTTATTTTTATTTTTGGAGGAATGTCTACAACTAAAATGGACGATGGATTTTACCTTGAGCCAACCCCAACAGAGATTAGATTTACGCCAATTACATGGGAAGCGGAAGGTGAAGGTCAAGAAGTTCAAGTTCCTCCTCCAAGAGCCAATCATGGCGCCTGCGTCGTAGATTCATACAAAGTTTATGTTTTTGGAGGAAATGGAGGAAAAAACTATGAAAACTTAGTTTTCAAAGACCTTTGGCTATTTAACCACATGACAAACTGTTGGAAAGAGATCAAATACAACACATGTAATTTTTATTTTTTAAATTTTTAGCAACCGCGTTACCAGAGCCAAGATGCGGACACACTATGTTTTATTACAGAGACAAAATTTACATTTTCGGAGGATGGAATCAATCAAATTCCTACAACAATATGATTATTTACAACCCTGAAAAAGATGCATGGGAAACAACAGCAATAGTTCAAGAAAGTATATATAGATGGAATCACTGCGGTATTGAAGTCGATGCTGTTCCTAGTTGGAAGTATTTCCTTTTCGGAGGGTCAGTTTCAGGATATGTAGATGAAACTAAAACAAGAGTAAGAGTAAAGTGCGCCAATGATGTATGGGTTTCTGATTTAGATGCTCAAATTATCAATGAAGTTGTTCTTGACAGCACAAACTCCATGAAACCTAACCCAAGAGAAGACTCCACAATTATCTACCACAAGTCACAAAAAAGTTTAATCGTCTATGGAGGTTGGAACAATGAATGGTACGATGATCTTTTCAGTTTGAGCGTTTCGACAGTAGTCGGACCCCTTTACTCAATCATAGGTTTAGAACCTAAGATGGGAAGAATCAGTGGAAATCAAGAAATTAAAGTTACCGGTTCAAAATTAGTTGCTGGAAATATTCAAGTGTTCTTCATCCTTGGGAACAAATACAAAAGTCAAAATGCTAACTATATGAGTGACACAGAAGCAACACTTACAACTCCTTCATTTGCAGAATTAGGACCAAAAGAAGTTGAAGTAAGAATTTCAATCGATGGTGATGAACTTTCAACAAATCCTTCTAATTTTACAATTTACTTAGATACAAAAGCAGATAAATCAATTTTCTACGGGCCAGCTTACCTTGACGGAGGAGCTTTCGGAGTACCTACAAGCCTGATCATTAGAGCTAGAAATGAATTAAACGAAAACAGAATTTCTGGTTTAGACAATGTACTTGTAAATGTAGTCGAAGATACTAACAAAGAAATAGTTCCAGTAACTTTAGTTGACAACAAAAATGGAACTTATACTGCTAATTTTGTTGCTCCAAACGCAGGAAAATATAAAATTTCTGTTCTTCTTAAAGAAGACAACAATCAAACATTTGATTTCAGAGGAAGTCCATTCTATGTTAATTTTGATAATGATGATTCATCAAATAATGAAGTCCTTGGTCAAAAAATGCTAACAAAATTCCTTAAAGAATCAGTTGAAACTTTAGAAAGCAGTATGAAAGGTTTTATCACCAACGCTCACACAAAGGGAAAAGACCTAAAAGAAATAAACACCCTTCTTAATATTAAAAACACTATTAAAGATATTGATATTTATGCTGACAAATACGACTGCAAATTAAACCAAATTGAAGAGTTCTTTAAATTTTATGAAGTTGACAAGAAAAAACTAATGAAAGAAGTAAGTCTAGACAGAATTAACGGATTATTCAAAGATCACGCAGAAATGATGAGAGTAGCTGAAAATTCTAGAAATGAAATCTCTCCAATTATTGCTGACGAAACAGAACACCACAAAGAATTAATAAAAGAATTTGAAAGAGAATTAAAATCCTACGGATCGAGTATTCGTAGCAAAGAATTTGCAAAAGACTATGGAATTGGTCCAGTTGCAGCCTTTAAGGAAATTGTTGAGACTGATACAAAAATTTCTGAGTTTTTAGACACATTAGAAAACTTTGACAGAATTATGAAAAACTTAAACTTAGCTGAAGAAACTATGTCTTGTTGGAAAATTATTGAAGCAACAAAAAGTGATCTTAAAATTATTAGAAATATGTGGACATTTATCCAAGATACATTAAACATCTTCGAAGACTTTAAAATTACTAAATGGCCTGATGTTAATGGAGGAAGTATGGATGAAAAGATTGGTCAAGCTCTTACTAAAAAGATGACTCAAGTAAGAAAAGAAGCTCAAGCCTATATTTATATCGTTGATTCAATTAGTAAAGAAATTAACTTATGGAAAAAGTTAGTCCCAATTGTTTCTAATTTAAAAAGTGATTATATTGAAGAAAGACATTGGGATGAAGTTAAACAAATATTGGAGACTCCAAACCTGAAAGTTGATGATAATTTATCTATTCAAACATTTTATGATCTTAAAGTCCATGAAAAAAATGAAGATATTACTGAAATTACAGAAAAAGCAGCAAATGAAGCAAAAATGAATAAGAAACTTGTTGAAATCAAACAAAATTGGGTAAACTTTGACTTTAATTTAAAACCTTACCCAAGAGTAGAAGGAATTAGTATCTTAGAAATTGTTGAAGATACTTACACTTGCTTAGAAGATAACATGCAACATGTTCAAACTATGTCTAGAAATAGATTCAAAGCTCATTTTGAAGCAGAAATTGAAAAATGGAAGTCTGACTTAAATACTATTAATGATGTTAATACTGCATTATCAGAAACTCAAAAAACATGGACTTTCTTGGAAAGTTTATTCATTGGTTCAGATGAAATTAAAAAGGAATTACCACTTGACACAGAAAAATTCGTCCAAATTGATAAAGAAGTAAAGCAAATTATCAAAAAAGGTATGGAAGTAAAAAATATCCTTGGCTTCTCAACATATAAATTTGGAGATAGACCTCTTCTAAACTGGCTTAATGACTTATTGAAGAGACTTGGAGAATGTGAGAAATCCTTAAACATTTTCATGGAAAGTAAAAGAGCTGTTTTCCCAAGATTTTATTTCATATCTTCAGTTGATCTTTTAGATATCTTATCTAACGGAAATAATCCACATTTAATTAACAAACATATTAATAAAGTTATATTAGCTATTGAGAAAATTGAAATGTCAGAATCTAAAGGAGATAGACCTAATGGTTTAGGAATGCATACCAGAGTAGGAAAAGAATATGTTAAGTTTTATACTGACTGCAAACTTCTTGGAAAGGTAGAAAATTATTTAGATCTTCTATTAAGATTTATGATCGAAAGTTTAAGAGTTATTTGCAAAGTATCAGTAAAAGAAGTTCTTACAATGGAAACAAGAGAATATATTGAAAAAAATCCAAATCAAGTTACTTTATTGACTTATTTAATTAAATTTTGCGTTAATGTAGAAAAAGGGATAAAGGGTTTAGACAGAAATCCAGATGCTTTACAAGAAGTCTTAAAGAATCAATTATCTTCTCT
>Ga0100378_1002074_pt1 | contig 20302 bp, 19 predicted proteins | sample CryGeymeta201502_FD_81535 | JGI IMG/M metagenome (GOLD analysis project Ga0100378, IMG submission 81535) | Groundwater microbial communities from Crystal Geyser aquifers in Utah, USA - Crystal Geyser metaG 2015-02 | ecosystem: Environmental > Aquatic > Deep subsurface > Groundwater | place: USA... | reverse complement strand
GGAAAACCCCCTTGTCCAGGCCCCATTGGATTCTTCTGGCTGTTCTGCTTTTCTCCTTGTTTCTGCTGGCTGCCTGGAAAACCCGAAAATTGTCCTCCTGAGCTTGGAGCTAAAAATGATGGTAGACCTCCCATATTTTGATGTTTAGGACCATTGGAATTTTGATTTTGGTCCAAATATGAAGGGCCTGAATCATCCTTGCGATTGCTGTTGTGATTGTCGGATCTTCTTGCAGAATCGGCAGCTTTAGCTGCATCCCCGTTACTTTGTTTGTCATTTTTCTGTCCGCTTTGACCAGGCATCATGAAGCCCATGCCTCCTGAAAACTGGCCGAAGTTGAGGCCTGGGAGCTGAGAACTTCCATTGCTGCCCGATTGTTGTTGACCTCCAAGACCCATCATGGCCATTTGAGGATTCATCATCCCCATCATATGTTGAGGAAGCATCATACCTTGCATACCTCCTTGACCTCCCATCATCAAACCCATCGGCATCCCTTGCATACTCTGCATTCCTGGCATACCTCCTTGATGCCCAGAGGTTGCATTATTTGTTGAACTGCTATTATTTTGAGATTGTTGCTGGCCACTCTGTTGTCCTTGTTGGAAATTTTGTCCACCCATCAAAGGTACCATGATAATTTGCCCATTTGGACCTTGGACAGCTGCCATACCTCCTATGCCTCCTTGAACTCCTTGACCTCCTTGCATGCCCATCATCTGAGGCATTCCAAATTGTCCTCCTCCAGGCGATATAAGTTGGCCATTTGGAGACATCATGCAGAAAGGCAAACCCCCCATACTTCCCATCATCGGCATGCCTCCACCCTGCATTGGCATAAACATTGGCACCCCACCTTTATTTCCTTATTCTTTGCCATCTTTTCCGTCTTTTTTTTGTCCTTGTTGCCCTTGCCCTCCCATTATTTGAGAAAAATTAGGCATCATTCCATTGTTCATACCAGGAAGGCCTCCAAAAAAGGGCATTCCTTGCATTCCTTGTATTCCTTGCATCCCTTGCATACCAGGGAAGCTGGACATTTGAGGCCCTTTTTGTCCAGATCCTGACGGATTATTATCCTTTCTAAAATAAGAAAATTGGTACTTCTGGTTATTCTGCATCAATGGGAACATGCCTGTGGAATTTCCTTGAGGAGCTCCTGAAAGCATCTGGAAAGGCATCGAAGACATTCCCATTCCCATTGGGTTCATATAGTTTGGAATTCCTCCGCTATTCATATTTGGAGGCATCATGGGTACATTAGTCTGGATTTTTTTGCCAAGATCTTTCTCTTTGTTTTTCCTAGCCTTTTTCTATTCATTGTTGGAGCTGTCGAGATACTATTGAGCTCTAGTTTTAACTCTTGTGGGATATTTACTTTCTTTGGGGCTAGTATTTGCCACAGGAACCTTTTTTGTTTGATTTGCATAGAGCTTCTTCAACAAAACATTGTGCTTCTTTGGCTTTTTTTCTGCAAATTCTAGATTACTTTAAAATTTACCTCCTTCATGTGATTCATCAACTTCTGAGTCTATATCATCTTCATTTTATTCTTCATGGTACTCATCATCTTCAACTTTTCTATGAGCTTTTTTATGATTGTCAGCTGAGGGAACGCTGTTTGGCCCTTGTCTTGAGTAGCTTTATGAGCTTTTGCATTTCCTTGCATATGAATAGTATTCCAGATAAAAGTCTTTAAGTTCCTTGGCTCCTTCAAATTTTGCAAAACCTTCAGGGACTGAATAATCTTCACTAACAATGATGCTCAATATTTCAGTAAGCTCCTTTCTCATGAAAATTCTGACTTTTCTGAGATTGATGTTGATTCTAAAAATCAACTTGGTATTTGGATGAGTATAATTGCAAAGTAAATCACCGTTATTGTCAAGTTTCAATTAATCGATTACCTTAACAGCATCAGTAAGGCAGGTTGACAGAGCTGCTTTCTTCATGTAAAACTCATCATAAATTTCATTCTAATTTGGCTCCACTGGGGTTTTGAAGTATAGCTCACAGAAATGAGGAAATTTGAAGGACAAGTAAACAACATTCAAGAACCGTTTATTTTTCTTCAACAAATAGGATTAGAGTTTGTTGATTTCTTCATGAAGGGCATGCTTATCAGCCTTATTGATTCTTACAAAGTTAGGGAGCTTGTCCATGAACTATGAACCAAAGAGGTCGAAGTAAAGTTTAAGGGCATCTTCATTGTCAACAGCCATGATTTTATTTTCCTCAATGATGAACAAGTCCTTTGATAGTAGTATTTATCTGAAGGTCTTTCTTTTTCCTTCTCCCAAATAGTATAGTACAATTACTAATTTTGAGTTTTTGTCAACTGTGGTATGATAGTTGACTCTAAGGTTTTTGAACTCAATCACATTGTTCTTGCAGTATTTTTTAGCGTAAGATCCAGCTATTCCATTCTTGAATATCTTGTACTTTTCACATTGAGCTGAGTGACTTTTCTATCCAAACATGACTTAGACCACTAACTTCAAGTCTTTTCCGACTGCAGCTTCCTCAAAAGCAGTTATTTCTTAAGGACTTATTTTCACTGTCAAAGTGGGAATAGTCATCTTTTCAAAAGTCAGGTGCACATTGTTCGCGATATCTTTGTCGAAAGAACCATCAAGAGTGGCGGTCAACCTTTGCTAAGAGGAAGTGTTTTCTTCGACCTCAAATATTTCTTTACTCCCTTCTATATGAGAGACAGTCACAGCAGAATCTGTGATCTATGATTCATTTTCCGATTTTTTCAAACTATGCAAATCGTGATTTTTTGTATCGACTTCTTCGGTAATACTACTTGCATGAGGGTGTTCTTCAAAAGCCAGTTATACAGTTGCTTAGACCCTTTTCCAATCAAAAACTTCCTCTGTTTCAACTCTTGGTTCCATATAAAAATTATAAATGTTTTCGCGCTGCCTTGGCTTTATAGTTCAATATGTCACTCATAATGATAAGCTTACATGTACATCAATAGTATTTCAAATCATGTGATTTTTACTTTCGCTAAACTATTTATCGTTTTAACGCAACAAAAAAGTTTTCCCTCGCGGTTATCACAAACAAGAAAAATGCCATATATCATAAGGTTTCATCTAGTCATAGTCTTTCCCACCTTTGATTTTTGAATACCAAGATTTCTACTTTCAATGATCATCTCTCATTTTTAATTTTCTTATCAAACCAACTTTCCTTGATTAGTTGAAGTTTGACTTCGACTCATTTGTGTTTAGTTCCCTTTAGCATTTGGCCTCACTTTTAAAACTCTCTTTTGGTGAAGAACCGCTTTTACAAGTTTTTCTGAAATAAATCATATAGGCTTTTCATCATTTCTACGCGTCGAAAGATAGGCCATCAAATTAATCTTTTTTGTATTTGGAAGAATTAAAAAATTGAGTTTTCCTTCATCTTTGAAACTCACTACTTTGTATAAGCATTGAATTAAATCAACAATCAATCAAACTTTCTTAGTCACTTTGATTGATATTTTCTCAACGGAAAAGGTTCAGAAAAGAGTTTCTAAGCTGAGGATGATTAAATGACTTTAGTAACTGATTTCTAATCAAACGTTTTTGTCTAGTTATATACATTCCGATGCTCTCGAAAAATAAAAACTCATTTAGGACTCTTCAAATACTTAAAATAGCTATCCCTTAGCATTTTCAGCTCATTCATCAGGTTTGTAAAGGAAAAAAATATTACCGGTTGGCAAAGTCAAGGAACTCCAATTTTGAGAAAGTCATTAAATAGGCTGGAAATATCTTTTTAATGCTCGTGGGCTGTGAAAACATGGGTCCCAGTTTAATCGGAGTCAAGTGGGAAAATCCACTGATTATATTATATCTCTAAAGATAAAGCGGCAAAATAAAATTCATTTTTTGAGGTTAGAAGGAAAGTTCAGAGATGACAAATGATTTAATTCAGCAGAATTAAGGCTTTATTTGAGAGGCCTACTTCAGAAATTCATTTCCTAAATGATGATCTGAGAGGGGAGTCCAACGATTTCTCATGTCAATATTGATAAAGATGGAGTAGCAAATTTATGAGCTAAGACCAATGATGTTATTGTTGAGAGATTTATATGACCTATATATCAAAGCTCCCATAAAATTGATAAGTCAATAATTCAAGAAACTAAAACCAACTCTGATAGAGAGGAGACTATTCTTGAGATATTGTGGAGGTCTTATAATTTTAACAGAAATGTAATTCTCAGGTGGGAATATATAAACTGTCAGAAAATACAAAAAGGGAATCCCTAATTATCGGAGTAGATCTCTCGATGTACTTCATTTACAATAACTTTCTCCGAGAGAAACAAAATTGCTATTATCAGTTCCAAAATAACCTTCTACCAGAGCCCTTGAGACAGCAATCATGAAGCAAGAGCTACTAGTATCAAAAAAACTCTTCGACCCTTTCAAATATTTTGGATGTCCGAATTTCCATATCTATGAAGACTCATTTCACTATCACCGCAATAATTTAGATGCAATGTTTGGCCCAACTGAAATTCTTACCTAAAGAAAAGCTGTTAAAAAACAATTGCAAGAAATGAGGACAATCCGTATCGAGTAAGAGTCTCCCATGACTCGCTACAAGCCGAGTTGCCTATCAATTTAAAAAACCCGCAGAACGGTAGCTCGTTCTCCCAAAAGTTATGTGAAAGAGAACAAGTAGAACTATCAAAGACTGAACATCAACAACATGCAGAAAGTCAGAGTGAAACTGAGACTCAATAAACGATGATACTAATTCATCTATATACAATAAATATCAATAGTGATGAAGCAAATCCTCAAGCATTTTTGTGAATTCTTGGAGATCTATCTATAGTAGCATATTTCATACTTCGCCATCTGAGTTGGCATCAAATAGACAAGCGAGTCGTTTATATTGGCTCTCGTCAAGATGATCCCCTAGTTTAGCCTGTAGCTCGTTCATTGAAAGCTTACCACTTTGATCCGTATCGATATATCGAAATGCTTTGCTTATATTTTCCTTAGTCAATACTTTTTTCAAGTCAGTGGCTCCCAAAAGAAATTCTAAATACCAAAATGAATACCAGAATACGATATATCATTTGATCCGTTGAGATCTATCTTAGCAACAAGCTCACGAGCAGCTTGGTCTGCAGTAAAGCAATCAACCTTACAATATTATCTTAAGGCATCTTTGATTTATTTCTCACTTATTTAGCCGTTCGCTGATTGATTGATAGTCAGGAAAGAGCGTATGACAGATTATTCTTCTATTTTGATTACAAAGTGGGTCATGAACAGTAAAATTCCTAGTTGTATATCAGATAGTTTTACTTTCTATATTACAATAAAATTACTCTAAACCGAAGTAAATTTTCCATATAAATGTTTGTTTATTCTGCAATGGTCTTCTGAACCTTCTTTGAGACTTTTTTAAAGCTAATAACCCAGCTATCCTTTAATAATTCAGGTATGCTGGGTCTTCTTTCGAAATTTTTGTCAAGCATCTTTGAAAGCAAACTTTTCACATCTTTTGAGCGAGTCTACCAAACTGGTTTGTCAAATGAGACAGGCTATTTGAGAGTTTTTTGAATTATTTTTTAATTGGTGTCTCCCATGAAGGGAGCTGATCCGCTGAGTAGAACATAAAGAAGCACTCCAAGGCTCCACACATCACACTTCATGTTATAGTATTTGTTAATAACTTCGGGAGCCATATAGTGGATCTGTGTAAAGAGATAGAAACAGTGCCAGTGCATCTCCTTTCTTTGGGAGAGGATGTGTTGTAACGTAAAGCTGATCCGAAGTCAATGAGCTTAAAGCTTGCAGTATTCTCATCGTAGATAATATTTTACAGTTTGATATCCCTTAATTTTATCAAAAATTACCGATGCATCACTTTATTTAGATGAAGATAATTGAGTGCCAGCAGGCATTGATAAAAAATACCATAAGCCTTTTCCTCATCTAAATGCTTTAAAGAAGCTAAAAGATCCAAGACATCTTTTCCGGGTAGATATTAGGTCACCAGATAACTATGAGATTCGTACTCGAACATCTCAAACACCTTGATAACATTTGGATGGTCCTAGTTAGAATCAGTTTGTACCATTTCACGTAAAATATCAAACTCATTGAAAAGGCTTCGGTAGCACTTAGGGCCGTTATCTTTCCGAACCTTTTTGATTACGCGAAACTGTCCTGTACTGAGGCACTGTACTTTGTAAACCTAAGAATAGCAACCTTCACCAATTTTCTAGAGAAACTTATAGTAGTCATTGGGGTTAGCTATTTGAGGGTTTTTGACCATCTATTTATAGTTGAACAGTTTATCTTCATTGTAAAGTTTCTATTCCTTAGCTTTTTTGTGGTGTGTAGACCCCATGTGTCTACAATATTGATTTTTTAATGATTATAAGTTAACCTAAGATAAATAAATAAATTGACTGGATGTTTCAGGAATAATACCTCGAAAGGATCTTATCTGAAATATTTTGGTAAACTCTGATATTTCAATCTTATTTTTATTGACACTAAATTATACAACTTCATCATTATTTAATTTGAATAGATTAGATGAACAGCAGCGTGATTCATTCCAACAAGCAACGCGGGATCTATTCAGAGATCATCATCCCGGACAATTCCGGTATCTATCAAAATCAACTCGTTGGTGGGCCCGACTAAAGTCTCTACATTAATACCCAACAACGACAGAAAATCCCTAAGGCTAGTGCTTTGCCTAAAAGAGATAACACCTTCACTCTCAATGGAAGAGCAACTCAAAAGCGCAAGACAATGGAAAAACTTGAAAAGATTGTTATCAAGATCGGCAACGATGATGACACTTATGAACTCCGAGTCTAACCAAAGGTCAATATCATTTCATTCAGGTTATGGAGCCGTACGATCCAATTCCAGGTCGAGTCCCTAGAAAAGTTGCCATCGATCGTCGTAAAAAGGAGTATGCAAGCTTTAACATCGAACAGCTTCTTGCTCAAAAAGGTAACCGTCGGCTCAAGTAGATATTGACTTTGCAGAAAAGCGGAGGGAATCATGGCTGCCCCTTCATTACTTCGATGACTCTACTTTTGACGATTATTCAAACGAAGGATGGCTCTAAAAGAGAATTGACGAGGATGGCAACCAAAGAAAACTCACAGGAAAAGGACTCAGATTAGTTGAGGGAAGATACACCTATGAACCAGTGGATGTGCTAGCTTACAAAACAGACTCTGAGGAATATTCAATTCTTTGGAAGAAAGACAAGAAGCACGACAAGATCAAAAGAATTTATCTCTGCTTTGAAGCTGAGGATCCTCGAAAATATGTTGACAGAGTTGAGAGAGCTTTCGAATAAAGAGTTTATGCGGACAGCATCATTCGCTACTAGTTTTATATTGACAACATGCCTCTTACGAATGCAGATCTACCTGAGCTTGATCAATAACAAAAGAGACGCCTTGAAAACATGGCTAAGACTAAAAAACTCAAAGATATGGAATGTACAGGCCTTCTCATGGAAGTTGGCTACGATTACAGCAGAACAATGAATAAAATTATTTTCAATAAATTTTTAGAAGAGGAATATGAAGATATTGAAGAGCTTGGACTTGTCCTTCCAAAAAAAATTGAAAGATAAATCAGAGATTTTGGCATGATTCAATTTGACAAGAATGACGCGGAAGGCAAGGAGATTGTGATATATGGCAAAACCCCCACTCTTGAGGATTCTAAAGATTTTGATGAAACCTTTAAAAGCTTTTGCTTCCACTCTCTTTTCATCAAGACAGAGGTTGTCAAGGCTCTCCAGGATATCAGAGTTAAATGTAATGAGGTCCTTGAAATGTCTCTTTTCGATACAAAAATTAAGAGAAGGCTTGTCCTTGATGAATTTAAATCAAAGCAAGAAAGCTGTATAACCCAAATGCTTTACCATCTAAAAGGCGCTTGGATCGAAGATTTGATCAAGGTCATCAAGACAAATTTTTCGATGGTTGGCAAAGGATGGTTCAACATGCAAGAAACATCAAAAATAACATATGACTTTGGCAAGTTGAAAAGATTTTTGACAGTTGTCAGACTCATGATGCAGGATACAGTCCTCTCTGTCGTAAGGAGATGTTTCTATGAATTCAAAGATTTTATCACCACAAGTATTCCTAAAAGAGTTGTTGTTAGAAATGCATGCTAAGCTGAAAACTTCTATTTGACCGACGACGAAGAAAGATAGTTGAGTGAAGATCAACAACATCAGCTAATCAAAAAGAGAGCATTGGAATCTTTATTCTATGTTGATCTTGTAAAAACAAAAGAAGATGATTTTGGCTTTAGTATCAATCCAGAAAAGTTTGTGAAAATGGTAAAAGGTCTCTTTGAAAAACCATTCGAAGATCTCGCTAAGGTTCCAGATCTCGAACCAAAAATTCTTTCAGACCTTTACAAAGCAATAAAAAATGAAGCATTCATCAAAGCCCCGATCAAGCCAACACAAGAGCCAATCGATCCAGATCCAAGTGTTCTTCCTAGAAAGCTTCCTGATGAAAACAAATGGATATGGTTTTTGATTCAATAGGTTGAACAAATCATGAGGGAAGCCATCCAGCCTCTTTATTAATATAAAAAATCTTGGAATGAATATAATGAGCTCTTGAAGATGGACCCTGACGAATTCACCAGAAAGATTGAGATGGATGATAACCCTTGGGAGGTTGATCAATTACAAGCTGAAATTTCAGAAATAATAAAGAAAGATAAAATCATGAGAGAAAAGCTACCTGAAAACATAAAAGTCGGTATTTTTGATATCAGCTGCAAAGAAATGAAAGAATATCTTTCAGAAAAATATCAAAACCTTCAGAAAAATTTGATTGATATGATTGCCAAGAAGGCTAAATCTGAAGCACAGTCGATCTTTCAGAGCTTCAAGCAAATGGAAAATAATCTCAAAGAAACACCTAAAGATATTGAAAAATTGACTGAAATCAGAGAATACATCGCAAACTTACCTATGGAGCTTGACAAAATGAGAATTGAGATGAGCAAGTGCTTTGACATCTACAAAATACTGGAAGACTTTAATTATCGTTTTAATAAAGAGGATTTAGATAAAAGATGGTTAATCTTCGGTAGTCCCAAATAACTCATGGAGTTAGTTGAAAAGAGAAACAAATAATTGGAGAAAGAAAAAAGCAAATTTTTGGAATAAATGAAATTGAGCCAGTAATAGTTCAAGGAGACCATTGACAATTTAGAAAGGACTATTCAAAACTTCCATTCTTATCAGGACATCAACAAGCACGAAGAAGTGAGTAAAGCCTGTATTTAAATCAATAAAAGTTTAGCAGGACTCCAGGAAGAAGCTCGGAAATTTAACTCAAGAGAAAGTCTTTTTGACATGGAGACAACTGATTACAACAAAATTGGAACTATGGTCAAATAATTTACTCCTTATAGCAACCTCTGGATCACGGGACACAATTGGTTCAATAACATTGAACAGTGGATGAACGGAGAGTGGGAAACCCTTGATGCCCCAGCAGCCGAAAGGTTTGTTGATGATAGTGTTCGGACTATCGCAGCTAGTATGAGGTTCTTCAAATAAAGAGATATCTAATCAATCCTCAAGATCGCCTCAGCCGTCAAATCTCAACTAGATGAATTCAAGCCTAAGGTGCCTTTAATGGTTGCTCTCAGAAAGAAAGGTATGGTCGAGCGTCATTGGAACCAGATTTCCACGAAGATTGGATTTGATGTTGCTCCTACTGAAGGATTCACTTTTAGCAAAGTTCTCGATATGGGATTGCTTAAACACTCTGACGTCTGTGTATAAATTGGTGAGAGGGCTGCCAAAGAATACAATATTGAAATTGGTCTGAATGAAATGTAATCGATTTGGGAAGGAATCAACTTTAACCTCATGCCCTACAAGTCAACTTTCTTGATCAAAAATTATGACGATATTCAGCAAATTTTAGACTAACACATCGTGAATACTCAATCTATGCAGTTCAGTCCTTTCAAAAAACCATTTGAAGAACGAATCCTCATCTGGAACAATAAGCTTAAAGTTATGAGTGACGTCTTGGAGGAATGGCAAAAATGTCAAGGAGAATGGATGTATCTTCAGCCTATATTTGATTCGGCAGATATTGCTAAACAGCTTGCAGCCGAGAGTAAAAAATTTAAAACTGTGGATTCAACTTGGAAGCATACTATGGAGCAGGCAAATAAGGGAATTTTGGTCCTCGAAATGTGCTCTCAAGATGGTTTACTTTAAAGACTTCAAGAAGCTAACAAAAATTTAGAGACCATCCAAAGAGAGCTTCGAACCTATCTTGAAAAGAAAAGAGAAAAGTTTGCTCGATTTTATTTCCTTTCTGATACTGATCTTCTAGAAATTCTTTCTCAAACTAAAGAGCCTCTTGCTGTGCAACCTCACTTGAAAAAAGTTTTTGAAAATGTCCATGAGGTGAAATTTGATGATGGAAAGAAAATTTTGGCTATGAGAAGTGCTGAAAAAGAAGAAGTCGATTTTGTGAAGCACGTTGATCCAAACAAGAAAAATGTAGAAGATTGGATGGGTGAACTCGAGAGTATGATGAGGCTTTCTGTCAGACAAGCTATGTTAAATGCAGTAGATGACTATCCCAAACGCAAAAGAGCTGAGTGGGCTGTCAGCCACTGCGGCCAAGTTATTCTCAATGGCTCTCAGATTGTATGGACAAATGATGTTGAAAAAGCCTTCAAAGGCGGGATCCAAGGAATTAAAGATTATTGGGAAATTCTCAATACCTACCTATTTGACTTGGTTGATCTTGTCAGAACTAAACTTTCAGTTCAAGCTAAAGTTACTATCAATGCCTTAATCGTTATAGATGTGCACGCTAAGGACATTGTTGAAAAACTGTGGAAAAATAACATCAATGATGTGAGCTCTTTCGAATGGATCAGTCAACTCAGATACTATTGGGTCGACGACTGCTTTGTCAGATGCATTCAAACAAACTTCCCCTATGGCTACGAATACCTAGGAAACACCCTCAGGTTGGTTATCACTCCTCTGACTGACAAGTGCTACATGACCCTCATGGGTGCTCTGAAACTTAACATGGGAGGGGCTCCAGCTGGTCCTGCAGGGACAGGAAAGACATAATCAGTCAAAGATTTGGCTAAAGCCCTTGCTAAACAATGTGTGGTGTTCAACTGCTCAGACTCAATGGACTATATTATGATTGGCAAATTCTTCAAAGGTCTTGCCTCAGCTGGTGCATGGTGCTGTTTTGACGAGTTCAATCGTATCAACATTGAGGTGTTGTCTGTCATTGCCCAGCAGCTCTTGGTTCTTTTCGGCTAGAAAGGGAAGGGAACTCCTGTAGTTTAATTTGAAGGAAGTACTATCAAACTTCTCCCAACTTTCTGTGTGTTCATCACAATGAACCCTGGATATGCAGGTAGAACTGAACTTCCTGATAACTTGAAAGCTTTGTTCAGATCAGTGGCTATGATGGTGCCAGATTACGCTATGATAGGTTAAATTATGTTGTATTCTTTTGGATTCACCAAAGGTCGAGACTTAGCTAAAAAGATGGTGGCAACATTCAAATTATCTTCATAACAGCTATCATCTCAGGACCATTACGATTATGGTATGAGAGCTGTGAGATCAGTCATTAATGCTGCAGGTCTTCTCAAAAGTGCTGATCCTGATATGGATGAATAGCAATTGCTTCTTCGAGCACTTAGAGATGTCAATGTGCCTAAATTTTTGAAAGATGATCTACCTCTCTTTGAAAACATCATCAAGGATTTATTCCCAGGCGTAGAAAAGCCTAACACTGACAATTGGAAACTTATGGATGCTGTTTAAAGCATTTCCAGAAAGACACATCTCCAACCTTGCAAGCCTTTCCTTGAAAAAGTCATTCAGCTTTACGATACTATTCAAGTTAGACATGGACTCATGTTAGTCGGACCCACCGGTGGTGGTAAAACTGTCGTTTACAGGACTCTTTCATCTGCGATGACAAGCCTTGCCAAAGAAGGGCAATTCAAAGTACACCTACACGTTCTGAATCCAAAATCTATAAAGATTCCCAGTCAGCTGTATGGTGATTACAACGAGGCAACCCATGAATGGTCTGATGGTATTTTGGCCTATACTGTGAGAGAATGTGTTAAAGATCAATCAGTCGAAAAACATTGGATAGTGTTCGATGGTCCTGTTGATTCTCTCTGGATTGAGTCAATGAATACAGTTCTTGATGATAACAAAAAACTTTGCCTCAACAGTGGACAAATCTTGACCCTGACTCCTCAAATGACCATGATGTTCTAGGTTGAGGATTTAGCAGTCGCTTCACCAGCTACAGTTAGTCGATGCGGTATGGTTTACATCTAGCCTCAAGCTCTGGGAACCTAAGTTTTATTTGAAAGCTGGTATGAAACTATTCCTCAAAACATTGCTTAAAATCCCAAAATTCTGAGCAGAATTAAAACTATCAAATCAATTTTCGTTGAGCACCTGCTACGAGAGCTGAGAATTAACCTCAAATAAATCGTTTCTACAATGGACAACAATCTTTGTCAATCATTTATGAGAATCATGGACTCCTACTTTGTGTAGTTTACTGAAACTTAAATCAAGAAAATATTACCTGAATAAATTGCAGTTTTAGAAGATTCTATTGATCATCTCACTATCTTCGCTCTCACTTGGTCTTTCTGCTGTACCACCACCTCAGAAGGAAGAGTAAGTTTTGATAAAATTGTTAAGAGCTTGATCAGAGAAAACTTGCCAAAGTTAAAGTTCCCAGAAGAAGGAAATATATACAACTACAGATACGACCTATAAAATAAAGAGTACGTTTTGTGGGAATAATCCAACAAAAATTTCCAAATCGATAACAAAGGTCAATATCATGAAATAATGATTCCCACAGGTGACTCTGCTAGAAATATTTACTTCCTGAAGTTGCTGATCTGTAACGAAAAGCATGTTCTTAACTGCGGTCCAACAGGAACAGGAAAGTCTCTTAATATTAATCAACTATTGACCAAATAGCTTGGAGATGACTATCAGTATATTGCAATGGTGTTTTCTGCTCAAACAGGATGTAATCAGACTCAGGATACCATCGATGGAAAACTTGATAAGCTTAGAAAAGGAGTTTATGGACCTCCCATTGGTAAAAAATGCATTATTTTTGTGGACGATATGAACATGCCCAAAAAAGAAGAATTTGGAGCTCAACCTCCCATTTAACTGGTCAGGCAATATCTTGACCACAAAGGATGGTACAATCGCAAAGATTTACTATGGATGAAGATCGAAAGGCTGATCATGTTGGCGGCTATGGGGCCTCCAGGAGGAGGAAGAACCTTCATTACCAATCGAGTAATCAGACACTTCAACATTATTGCTTACAACGAATTAGATAGAGAAACAATCAAATCTATTTTCACCAGTCTGATGGGCAATTTTTACCGCAGATTCAACGAAACAGTCAGAAACACTCAACCACAGCTAATATAGGCTGTAATAAATGTCTACGAAAAAGTAAAACAATAATTGCTACCCACCCCTAGCAAATCTCATTATACATTCAACTTGAGAGATATATGGAGAGTTTTCCAAGGTCTTTGCTCTGCTTCGCCTAAGTATATTCTGGAAATCAAAGATCTGTTGAGGCTATGGTACCATTAAAATATGAGAGTTTTTCATGATCGTCTCACTACAACTGAGGATCGAACTTACCTTATCAACATGCTGACTGGATTCTTCAAGGAATTCTAATATGAAAAGGAAGATGTGCTCAACGTCGAAAGAATTCTTTTTGGGGATTTCACCCAAAACCGAGAATCTGATATCAAGCCCTACATTCAAATCGATGATTTGCCCGGTTTAGTGAGCAAGATGGATCAGTTCCAAGAGGAGTACAACAATGAAATCAACTTTATCATCAATGGTGCTCGAAAACAAATGAAGTTAGTCATGTTTTTGGATGCTGCTGAGCATGTTACCAGAATTGCTCGTATCATCAGACAACCTCAGGGTAATGCCTTGGTACTGGGAGTTGGTGGCTCGGGAAGACAAAGTTTATCCAGAATGGCCACCTATCTAACAGGCTATAAGCTCTTCCAGATCGAGGTGACAAAGAGTTACAACATGAGAGCTTGGCGAGAGGATATCAAAAAAATTCTGTTGCTTGCAGGTCTTGAAAACAAGCCAGTCAGTTTCTTATTTTGTGACACGCAAATCATCAATGAGCAAATGTTAGAAGACATCAACAATATTCTCAATTCAGGTGATGTTACAGGTATTTATCAAGAAAAAGACTTCGAAGATATCAACACTAATTGCAAAGGAGATTGCATCAGAAAAGGGATCCCTCCAACTAAAGTGAATATTTTCACTCAGTATTTGATCAGAGTCAAAAGAAATATTCATATGGTGATGGTTATGAGTCCTTTAGGAAATCAATTTACTACCCGACTCAGAATGTTCCCTTCCCTTATCAACTGTTCAACTATTGACTGGTTCACAGAATGGCCTGAAGAAGCACTCATCAACGTCGGAAAAGGACAACTTGTAGATGATGAGACCGAACTTGGCCTAGAAGGTAAACTTCAACCCTTGGTCGAAATGTTCAAAAATATTCACAAAAGTGTTGAGAAAAACTCCTTAGAATACAAACATTTAGCCAACCGTTTCAATTATGTGACTCCTACTTCTTATCTCGAGCTTCTCACTATGTATAAACAAATTCTTGCTCAAAAAAGAAAGGAAGTAGGCTTTCAAGCCAATCGTTTAAGATCAGGTCTATAGAAACTTGAATCAGCTAACAAGGAGGTTGAATAAATGAAAATCCAGCTGAGAGATATGCAACCTGAACTTGAAAAGAAAAATAAGGAAGTCGGAGAGCTGATGATTGATATTGAAAGAGATCAGGAAGATGCCAAAAACCAACAAGCTATTGTCGCTGAGGAGGAATAAAAGGCTACCATCGAATCAAACAAAGCCAAAGCTCTTGCCGACGAGGCTTAAAAGCAATGTTCAGATGCTCAAAAATCTCTGGATTAAACTTTGGAGAAAGTGAAAGAACTAAAGAAAGAACATTTGAATGAAATCAAGGGCTTCAACAATCCTTCGATAGCTGTGGTGACTGTGTGTGCTGGTTTGGTCATTCTTTTCTGGGATTGGATCATGGCAAATGGAGGCTAGATAATATACGAAAAACCTCAACCTGGTGTTGTTGGCAAAAAAGAAGAGAATTACTTTGAAATGTGTCGTAAATTCCTGATGAAAGATTTGATGGGCTTGATTAAGATGATCTAAATGTATGATAAGAACAACATCTCAGATAGGGCGATGGAAAGGCTCAAAGTCAGAGTTATTCCTCGGCCTGAGTTTGATTTCGATCAAGTTGCTAAATCTTCCTTTGCTGCCAAGTACCTTCAGATGTGGGTCAAGTGCATGTATCAGTATAACATTGTATATACCCAAACAGAACCTCTTCGGCGTGAGTTGGCTATCCTCAAGAAGACTGTTGAATAAAAGCAGGCATATCTTCGCAAGAAAAAAGCTTAACTCTAAGAGATCAACGCCAAGATTGAACTTTTGCAGAAAAAATTTGTTTAGAGTAAACGACAACAAGAAGAGTTAAAGAACAAAATTCAAGAATGTTAGATCAAGCTAGAAAGAGCTCAAAAGCTAACAGACGGTCTCAGTGAAGAAAAAGTTCGATGGGGTGATGATATCAAAACTTTGGAGATCAAAATGACTCTTTTACCGGGTGATTCCATCATTTCAGCTGGCATGATCAGTTATGCCGGTGCTTTCACTTCAGATTTCAGAGAAGGTATGCAAGCTGAGTGGCAAAAAAAGCTTAAGTAAAGTGGGCTCCCTCACACTGAAGGCAATAATATGAGATCATTCCTTGGAGAGCCTGTCAAAATTCAGGCTTGGAATATTGCTGAATTACCTAAGGATGACACTTCAACAGAAAACGGTATCATCATTGACAAAACTAGACGTTGGCCTTTAATGATTGATCCTCAAACACAAGCCAACAAGTTCATCAAAAATCTGGCAAAATAACACCCTGAAGGTATTGATGTAGTAAAAATGGGTGACTCAATCATGAGAACTCTTGAACTCGCTGTTCAGTATGGAAAATGGGTTTTGTTAGAGAATGTTCAAAAAGAACTTGATGCATCTTTGGATCCTATTTTAGCTCAATAAGTTGTTAAGACAGGAGGTTCAGACTCTGGAGTCATTCAGATCGGAGAAAAAACTCTATCCTACAACAACTCTTTCAAATTCTTCATGACAACTACACTTTCAAATCCTCACTACTCTCCTGAAACATTTGTCAAAGTTACAATTATCAACTTCGCCATTACTCCTGAAGGTCTGGAAGAACAGATGTTGGCTCAGATTGTGACGGTTGAAAATCCTAATCTTGAACAAAAGAAGACTGAAATTGTGAAGAAAAATGCTGCTGATAAGAAGGAACTTCTAAACATTGAAGACTCGATTCTAAAATCTCTTTCTGAAACCAAAGGCGGTATCAATTAAATTTTGATGGATGAAACTCTTATCAACAAGCTTCAATCAAGTAAAAAATTCGCAGCATAAATTAATCAAAGAGTGAAGGATTCAAAAGTGACAGAGGCATAAATTGATAAGGCCAGAGAATCTTACAGACCTGTTGCTTACAGAGCCAGTTTGCTGTATTTCTGTATCCTGGATCTTTCCTCAATTGACCCCATGTATCAGTATTCTCTTCAATGGTTCAGCAATCTCTTCTTGATGGGTCTCTAAAATTCTCCTCCTTCAAATGTGCTCGAAGAAAGGTTGGCAAGCATGAATGACTACTTTACTTACTCACTGTATGAAAATGTTTGTAGATCTCTCTTTGAAAAGCATAAGCTAATCTTTTCCTTCATGTTGACCACAAAAATATTGTTTGGAAATAAATCTTTGAGAGAAGATGAATTCAGATATTTCCTGGCAGGTCCTTCTGGATAAATCAAAGTTCCAACGAATCCTACAACCTGGATCAACGAAAATGCCTGGCCTGATGTGTACAAGCAAATATATGGCATGTCAACAACATTGTCAGCATTCAAGGGACTGGATGAATACTTCATGAAGAAACCCGATGAATTCAAGAATATTTTTGATAGCAGCAATGCTCACGAGGAACCTATGCCTGAGTACTGGAACAATAAGTTGAATAATTTCCAAAAAATCATCTTCCTCAAAGCTCTCAGGTCAGACAAGGTGATTACTGCCATCCAAAACTGGATTACGGAACAAATGGGAGAAAGATTCATCATCTCCCCAACTTTTGATCTTGCTAAATGCTACAAAGATTCCAGCATTCAAACCCCCCTTATTTTCGTGCTTTCTGCTGGTTCTGATCCTGTTGCTGATTTCCTCCGATTCGCCGAATAGTCCGGTATGGGTAAGAGAATCTAGTCTATTTCATTGGGTCAAGGTCAAGGAAAGAAAGCTGCTATTATGGTAAATGACAACGCTCAGAAAGGTGGTTGGGTTCTTCTTCAGAACTGTCACTTGGCTGTTAGCTGGATGCCCTAACTTGAAAAGCTTGTCGAAGACCTCAATGATAACATGCATAAGGATTTTAGACTATGGCTGACTTCTATGCCCTCTCCATCTTTCCCAGTATCAGTCTTGCAAAATGGAGTTAAAATGACCTTGTAGCCTCCTCAGGGTCTTCGATCTAACCTTTTGAGAACATACAACAACATGTCTGATGATGAACTAAAGGATTGTAAAAAGCCTAACGAATACAAAAAGCTTCTCTTTGGTTTCTGCTTGTTCCATGCCATCATTCAAGATCGTAGAAAATTTGGACCAATCGGTTGGAACATTGCCTATGAGTTCACAAACGAAGATCTAACAGTTTGTAAAAAACAGTTGAAGATGTTGTTGGATGAATATGATGTTGTCCCATACAAGGTCATTAACTTCCTTGGGTCTGAAATCAACTATGGAGGTCGAGTTACTGATGATAAAGATGTTAGACTGATCAAGACAATTCTAAAGAACTACATCAACAATGATGTGATGAGAGACGGTTATAAATTCTCTGAAAGTGGAATTTACAATTCGATCGAAGTTGGAAACCTTTAGCAATACATCAATTACATTCAAAGCTTGCCTCTCAATCCTTCTCCTGAAGCTTTTGGTCTTCATGACAACGCTTAAATCACAAACTCTCAGAATGAAACAAGATTACTACTCGAAATAATGTTATCAGTTCAGCCAAGAGCAGCTACTGGAGCAGGAAAGAGCCGGGAATAAATAATTGAAGAACTTATCCTTTTTGTTGAGAGCAGGACTCCTCAACCTTGGATTATCGAAGACATTTATAAAATTTATCCAACTCTATACGAGTAAAGCATGAATACTGTGTTGATTCAGGAGTTGATTAGATACAATAGATTGCTTGAAATCATGCTTGATTCGATCAAGAATGCCAAAAAAGCTTTGAAAGGTCTCATAGTCATGAGTGAAGAGCTATAAAAGATGTGCAATGCCTTGTATGATCAGCAAGTGCCAAAGTTGTGGGCAGATGTCGGCTTCCTTTCAATGAAGCCTCTCAGCTCTTGGACCCAGGATCTCACTGCTCGTATTCAATTCTTGCAAAACTGGATTGATCATGGTACTCCAACAGTTTTCTGGATTAGTGGATTCTTCTTCCCTCAAGCTTTTATTACAGGAACTCTTCAAAATTATGCCCGAAAATATGTTATCGCAGTTGATCGTATCGAATTTGAAGTGAAAGTGATGGACCATATGAGTTACACTGAGGTAACTGAGAAACCAGAAGATGGTTGTTATATTTATGGTATATACCTGGAAGGGGCTCGCTGGGATTCTAAGAAACATTGCATCACCAATCCCTATCCAAAGGAACTCTTCTCAGACTTGCCAATGATTCATCTTCAGCCAATTGAAGACCGTCAAGTTCCCACTGAAGGAATCTACAACTGTCCTCTTTACAAGGTTGAATCAAGACGTGGTACCCTTTCGACAACTGGACATTCTACAAACTTTGTCATGTACATGGAGCTATCTTCGAAAGAGCAAGAAGACATCTGGATCCGAGCAGGTGTGGCTGCTTTCCTCTCTTTGAGGTATTGATTCAATCATCCCTAAATTCCTTGAATATAATAAGTGATTAAGTATAAATGACCAATTCAAATATCCTAAACTTCCTCAAACGATTCAAGTGACGTTGTTGATCGAATCTTCTTTGGACTATTTCCTTTTTTTTTGAGTTCCAACAAATTATAGAAGAGATCAACTTCATCAATATTGACGAACAAAGATGGCATAAGGAGTTTATTGAGGGCTAAGTAATGAGCAAAATATTTTGAGCTGTACATCAGCAAAATTTATTCATTGATTATTTAAATGTCTTCTACTAATAGTAGCATGTCTTTGATTTTTCTTTCCAGCACCTCTTCTAAGAAAAAAGCACCTCTTTCCAATTATAAATACAGGCATTGAACTTCCCGTTTAAGAAAACTTTTGGCTTTCTTGTAGAGCAACTGAATATACAGACTGTTACATTGATGTCGTAGTTGAGAACTTTGATCATACTGATAATAACGCCATCATACTGCTCAATATAATACCTCCCAAATTATTCGAACACTTTGGCAAATTCAGTATACCTCTTCAGGAGATTCAGAGTTGCCCAGCATAGTTCTATATTCATCGGTGTCTTAGTTCTGTACACCATATCATAGCAAAACACAATGCGTTAATTTAGTTTTAGTAAAGGTTCGACTATTTTGTAAATTAAGAGGCTTTCATGGCTGCTGTGAATATTGTGAGAAAGTGTGTCAGGATCGATGAGCTCTTTCGCACTGCCATTCAATATATCTCTTCGAGTATGATTAGCACTGAAATTACTAAAGGCTTCATATTTCATGAAAGATCTCAGCTTTATTGAAAGGTAGTCCTGAATCTATAAAATTTCATGACTTTATTGCATCTGAGGTCTTCTTTGCAGAACCCGAAGTACTAGCAAACCTATTTTGAGAATTCGACTAGGAGAGAGTTTTATTTATTTGAGAGCAACATACAGTCGAGGTAGTTTTTATTGTTAGATGAGGATTGTGGAGGCATCTTCAATTCTGAAGTATGCAAAATCTTATTCGTAAAACCCTAAACGGTCCAGTAGCTTGATGAATCTGCTATTTTATTTTGACCTGAATATTGAAAACATAATTATTATGCTGAAGGGGTTTGGGGTTGGGGTTGGGGTTGG
>Ga0100378_1002065_pt1 | contig 20366 bp, 18 predicted proteins | sample CryGeymeta201502_FD_81535 | JGI IMG/M metagenome (GOLD analysis project Ga0100378, IMG submission 81535) | Groundwater microbial communities from Crystal Geyser aquifers in Utah, USA - Crystal Geyser metaG 2015-02 | ecosystem: Environmental > Aquatic > Deep subsurface > Groundwater | place: USA... | reverse complement strand
TTGAGGATTTGTCTGATCAAACAGAACGTCACAAAAAGAAAAAGGTTAAAATGAATTATAAAGAAATGGATGAAGAGCATTCTCTATACACTTTTACACATGATTCAAAATTCTGTGTAAGAGGATATGAAATTGGGCAACATTTGAGAGAATTGATCAAATTAGGTGGGCAACCAAATAAAACCAAAGATGAAGTGCGATTTGAAATGTATATGAAAAAGGATGTGAAAAATTATATATTCAATACATATGATGAAGATTATAGAGATTTGATTATGCGACGTAAATGGATCAAGAAAAAGGTCAAATTCTACCTTGATCAAATTTATATGACCAAAAAACTGACTTTATCCAAAGATATTGTAAGAGAAGATGTAGAAAGCACAATTACAGAATTGAATAATCTTCCTTTGGAAAAGAAGTGTAAGAGAAAACATAAAGAATTAATTATTGATGTTATTTTCGAAAAACTTCATGATGAGTATACCATATCAGATGACGCTTCAGTATATATGGCATGTTCCATATTCACACTTTATAAACAGATTTCTAAAAGAGCGAAACGTGAAAATAGAAGATTTGAAGAGATTGTAAACGATGTTGATGAAAAGGTCACTAAAAAGGTTCATAAATTCAGTAAAATTGTTGCAATGAAACCTACAATAACCGTATCATTAGTTAGGTCAATTATGCACATTGCGATGTTTCTTGCTTCTCATACAAATTCTGAAATGATAGATGACAGAATTATGCGACAAGCATGTCTATTATTTGTCCCTTCCAAAATGAGAACAGTTCTGAACGTTGAATTAGATTATGTCATGTCTGATTATGTGAATCATTCAATTGAAGATGTCAAGAAAATGCACCATATCAGTATAAATATGAACGATATTCAAGATTTGATTTTTACACTTCATGAAGATGTGACGTTGACACTCATAGCATCTGTTTCAACAATTTTATATCATATCATGAATAAAACTGCAAATGCTGACGTTCTTATTCGTAGGGCTTACTATTATTCACGTTATGTGATGTATATTACAGATATTGAAAAACAAATGAACAATTTTGATGTAGATGCTTTTGTATTATTTGTAGATCGTAATAAGAGTTCATATGTTCAAAAAATTGAAGACAATGCTTATCCAAATTTGGGTTCTACTAGAATTAAAAGTGGTAGTCATGCGATTGAAGAAAAAGATGGTGTTTATTATATTATGATTTATCCTGAATCAACATCACGAAAAGACACATTTCATAGTCTTATAACGGCTCTTAACGATTTAATTGACAACTATAGAGTAGAGAATGTGGTATTTCCTTACAAATTAGGTGATGATTTTATGGGTGGTAGAGAATGGAGAGACACAGTGGATGATATCACTCGTCTTAGTTCTCTTTCTGATAGTCGCAAACTTTTGTTCTATGTTATCAAAGATTCACAACAATCAAAGATTGAAAAGTTATTGAAATTAACTGACAAAATTCCTCAAAGAAAGAAATCAATTCAAACAACGCCTCAGGAAAGAGTGAGTGAAGTATTTGAAGAAGATGAAAAAGAAGAAGAAGAAGTGTTAAAAACGGAGGAAGAGTTGGAACAATTTGCAATTAAAAAAGGTATTATAAAACCACGAGACGAAGATTATGCTGAAAATGATAAAACGGATGATGATGAATCTTCCGACAATGATTCTAAACAAAAGAGTGAAGATCAATTAGATAAAGAGAAAGAAGAAACTCCTGAACCTTCAAAAGATGATTCCGAAAAGAAGGAAAAAACTCCTGAACCGTCCGAAGATGATTCCGATAAGAAGGAAAAAACTCCTGAACCATCCGAAGATGATTCTGAAAAGAAGGAAAAAACTCCTGAGCCTTCTGAAGATGATTCTGAAGAGAAAGAAGAAACTCCTGAGCCGTCGGAAGATGATTCTGAAAAGAAAGAAACTCCTGAGAAGAAAGAAGAAACTCCTGAACCGTCCGAAGATGATTCCGAAAAGAAAGAAGAAACTTCTGAGAAGAAGAAATCTCCTGAGAAGAAGAAATCTCCCGAGAAGAAGAAATCTCCTGAGAAGAAATCTCCTGAGAAGAAATCTCCTGAGAAGAAGAAATCTCCCGAGAAGAAGAAATCTCCTGAGAAGAAATCTCCAACTCCTAAACAATCAGATGATTCTAGTGAAAGCAGTGTTGTTGAACCTCAAAAGAGTGAACAAAATTGTTGTGAAAACATAGTTATCCCTGATGGAATCACTGTAAGTGAAATTCGAAATGGTTCATTTCATGGAACTAGTGCAATTGATAAGAATGATGGTATGAGTAATGGCGAATGGAAGACACTTTTTTCATTGGAAGCAACTCTTGAAGTTCCAATTAACAATATACAATTTGCATCTGTATTACATGCTGTTCACTACTATGGATTCAAGGAATTTGAAGATAGAATGGGTTTGACAAAAAGACCATATTCTAAATTCTTTTTAGAAAAATCTGATGGAACCAAAATGTCTGGTATTAGAGCAAGAACGTTATTCAACACTAACACAGCCAAGGCGAAAATGAAATATAAAGAGAAATTTGAAAATTTTTGGAAAGAATGGATGGGAACAGATGAAAATAGCCCTTGTTGTAAGATATTGAAATCTTGTTTAGATTCAAAGTTCACAAACTCGGACGAATTGAAAAAATTATTGAAAGAGAGTAAAAAATGCAATCTGTATTTATCAATGATGAACAAACGTTTCACAGGATCTTCTCCGTTGAGTTATGGTAGTCTGACTAATTATATCTTTGGGTTGTCAGTCACTGATTCAACAAATATAGAAAAATGTGACTATAAAAATGAAATTGAATATCATAACATAAAAGGTGTGACTGTTGGTGGGAAAAATGCATGTATTGTTGGAAAGAATGTAGTCGGGAAATACCTCATGTATCTCAGAGAAACTCTATAAACAAAAAAAATTGATTTTTTGCTTTTTTGATAACTTTTAAAATCAAAAAAGAGTTCGATAAACAACTTTAAGGACAACAGGTTACGAAAGAAAATGACAAACATAATCGATGCACGTATTCAAAAAACACTCAATGATCATTTCATGGAATTGATTCATCACGTACTGAACGAATTTGGAACGCCACATTCAGACACAGAAATCGCTGATGTGTTGAAAAATTTTGGAGAATCAACAAAAACTGTAAAAACAGAACCATCAACAAAAACTGTAAAAACATCAGAACCATCAACAAAAACTACTGCAAGTGTTGTGAAAAAGAAAACTCCTCCTGCAAAGGATTCATCTGCTCCTGTGAAGAGTGTTACACCTGTTGACACTAAAACAAAGCAGAGTGAAGAGAAGAATTGTTGTAACTATCGCAGTGCACGTGGTAAGAATCCTAATCAAATTTGTGGAAAGAATGCAAAAGTTTGTATTGATGGTGAATGGTATTGTGGAACGAAGAAAGATGACGAAACGTATACAGGTCATGCAAAGAGTGCATTCATTGCTTTTCAAAAGAGAGAACAACAAGAAAAGAACACAAAGAGTGTAACAAAGTCTCCTGATACAAAAACAGTTAAAGTTGAAAAGACCACATCTGCTGTTAAGAAGGCTGCAGAACTTGTCAAGAAAGTTGTGCCAACTGAAAAAGCCAAGATTGTCAAGGATAAGAAGACAAATCGTTATGTTCATGAAGAAACAGGTATCGTGTTTGATAAGGCTACCAAGAAAGCAACTGGATGGCAGGATGAACGAGGAAAGTTGCACGATCTTGATGCAAAACATATGAAAATTTGTGATAAACATAATTGGGAGTTTGATAAACCAGTACCAGCAAAGAGTGTTGCTACAAAGAAGAAGTCAGAACCTGAACCTGTGGAAGATGTAGATATTGAGGAGGAAGATGAGGAAGAAGTTGTAGATGAGGATGAGGAAGAAGTTGTAGATGATGATGAAGAAGTTGTAGATGAGGATGAAGAAGTTGTAGATGAGGATGATGAAGAAGTTGTAGATGAGGATGATGAAGAAGTTGTAGATGATGATGAGGAAGAAGTTGTAGATGATGACGAGGAAGAAATTGTAGATGAGGATGATGAAGAAATTGTAGATGATGATGAGGTTGTAGATGAGGAGGAAGAGGAAGAGGAAGAAGAATTTGATGAGGATGAAATCGAACTTGAAGATGACTAATTTTTACTTTTATAAAAGTAAAAATTGATGTTTAAATTTATTTATATTTTGAGTTGTAAATAATGGATATTGAAACTAAAATTGATGTTAAATATAATAATTTTGTTTACAATTCTGAGAAATTCGTTAGTGTAATGGTATATACACCTCATATAAATGATGGTTTACATCAGGATACAAGATGCACAAAGGGTATGTATTCTTATGATATTTGATAAAAATTGAAAATCGAAAATGTCTAAAGATAGAAGAAATAAATAATAAATGTATCATCATAAGCCAACACCGAGTTATGGAATTATACTATTTACTATGACGCAAGATGATAAGGGAGAATATAGCCCGCATTACTTGTTAGCACAAAGAAGGGACACTATTGAATTTATAGACATATTTTCACCCAAATGTCCACCACATCAGTTACCAATATGGTTTTCATTAATGTCACATGAAGAGAGAGATAGAATCAAAACGTATATAGACGATTTTGATACATTATGGTGTGATTTAAATCTTCCCAAAGGAGACTACAAGAAAGAAAGACGTTATATTTTGGCTAAAGAGAAATTTGAAAAAAATAAAGATAAATATTTGGAATTGTTAGAAAGTACGACTTCATTTGTGAGAGAACCTGCATGGGGGTTTCCTAAAGGTCGTAAACAGAAGAATGAAACTTACATGGAATGTGCTCTTAGAGAGTTTGAAGAAGAAACCAAAATGAGTAGAGAGCCGATTAGATTATTTTCAAGAGAACCGATTGTTGAAGTTTTTAGAGGATCTAACAAAAGAATGTATTCTACAAATTATTATTTGTATGAGACGTTTACAGAATTAGAAATTCAATATGTTAAAAGTGGAAGTATGGTTCCAGGGAGAGAAAAGATGATATGTCATGAAATTCAAGATTTAAAGTGGTTGGATTTTGAAGGAGCGTGTAGGAAACTCAATCCACGACGATGTGAAATTTTGCAAAGAATACATAATCTTATTTTGAAAAATAAGGGTATTATTGATGATTGAATTTTACTTTATCAAAGTAAAATTAACGTTTTAGTTTACATGCGTTCATGCACGTTTCAAATAATGGATATATTTCTCGTTCTCCTTCGTAAACATGGACTGGTTCACCCTTGGAGTATACAATCAATGTAGGGAATGATTTTACCATACCTGGAACATCGTCTTGCATTTTCTTGAGATGTGATTTGTGTTTTTCACAATCGAATTCTGCGATATCGAAGAAAGCGACCATATTTGCGAGTTGATTCCATACAGGTTTTGCTCTCTGACAATAACCACACCAATCTACGTGAAACATGACAAATGAACAACCGTGTCTCTTAAGTTTCCAACTCTCAATTTCGTGAAAATCATCAGGTGTTAATTTAATTACGTTTTTGTTAAATTTCTCGGACATTTATTACTATGAAATATTAAATAAAGTTGATTCGGCAATAAGGACATTTATTACTACCGTTATTGATTATAGTCAATGTGCATCTTGTGCATAAACATTGTTTACAACATGATGCTCTATTTGATGTATAACAATAACAAACACCGCATGAACCCAATGAACCATTGTTAAGTTTTCTATGTAAAACTTTTCTTCTTTTTTTTGAACAACTATGATGTTTTCTCATTTACATATACAGACAAGTCTTTATTGTGGGACAAGTTTCATGTTTATTGTGTGTCCCATGATTTCAATCTTAGTTGAAGAAATTATGCTCTCTAATGTGGATAGAATGACAGTGATAACATTTTCGTAAAGTGCTCCTTCAACTGAATCTGGAAGATAGTAAATGTTATAGTTTTTCATAAGATTGTCTCTTACAAAGTCTTTTATTTGACTTTTTGATAATGCTGATGATCTTTTTATAGAACGTCTCTTAACACGTCGTATTCGAGGCATTTGTTGTAAATTTTCAAATGTTTAATTGAAAATTTAAGATCGAGGTAAAAGTAATGGATTTTGTCTTTCTGCATTAATAAATCTATTTTGTGTTGGGGGTGAAATATTTTGTTTTGTATTACATGGGTCACAACCTGGTGGTGTGATTGTTGAACCTAAGATGTCACCTAGAGTCAAATTTGGTGCACATGGTCCAGATTCACATCTATCTTTGCATATAGCTTTTGAAGACTGGCTTGTATAGAGACCTGATGGTGTTTGTGCTGGATAAACGATTATATTTTTGGTATCTGGTTTACTGTAAATTGTTTTAATACGAACTTTATCTGGTGGAAACATAATATACAGAACTAATGCGGTAATGATGGCAAGTAGTGCAAAAGCAAAAAGAATTCCTGCAAAAATTCGTGCCTTTCGTGCTTTATCTGCATCCATCACTCTGTATTGGTAGTCACGATAATTATCCCATGTTATGGCAGATATGATAAAAAGTAATAATGCGAGAAATAATGCAAGATAAAAAAGGATATCTGCGGTATAATTGCCACTCACGTCTGTCATTTATTAGAGTCAAAATATATTCTTTTTGCAAAAACATTCTAAAAAAATAATCTTAACTTTCAATAAAATGGCATCTGATGATTGCAACAAGCATGTAACATCGAAAGACAAATGGATCATCTCGATTATTTCGGGACTTCTCTTTTTGCTCATCGCATCACCTTTTCTATTTACACTCGTTAATGACATTACAAAACGTGTAGGTCTAACAGTTGCAAGTGCAAGTGGTTGTCCAACAACAAGCGGACTTTTGCTTCATGCATTGGTCTTTATTCTTATTACACGTATTTTGATGAGATAAATTTTAATTCATTCTGAATTAAAATCTTTGATATTATAAATGTGTGATCGACAAGTTAGTAGATATCAACCAAAATGTCCACCATTAAATAGACGTTGCAATAACAATCCACGTTGTAATAAAAACTATTCGTTTAGAATACAGAACGGAGGTAGAAATTTTCAATGTCAAATCGACCAATGTATTAATCTCTTAAACACTGTGGATGATATGCCTTCTGGTGCGTCAGGTGGTTCATGTGCAATTACTTTTGATGATCTTGAAAATTTTATCTATCAATCATATGACGGGTTTGGTAATAATTTATCAAGTATGAGTCAACCACGTTCAACACGAACTGTTGAATTCCCAAGTTTAGAATTTGGTTGTTCAAACAGACATTTGGGAAGATTCTCAGAAAGTGCTTATGAAGACGGTGTTTCAAGTCTTCCAAGAACAAGCGTAAATCCTAGAAGTGTCAGTAATGCTGTATGCATAGAAGATGATCCGCCAGTTTTAAATTCACAACGTCTCTCTGACATGTTTTGGTTGTGGGGACAATTTGTGGATCATGAACTTGATCTAACTAGAGACAATCAAGAAACAATAATGATTCCAGTTCCTAACGACGATCCAATCGTTGAATCCAGAGGTGCAATGATACCATTCCATCGTTCTAATTTTGATACAGAGTCAAATCCTCGAGAACAAATAAACAGCATCTCATCATATTTGGATTCTACAAACGTTTATGGAAGCAGTTCATCAAGAGCAATGATGTTGAGAATGATGGACGGAAGTGGTAAATTACAAACTCAATTATCATCAAATAATGAAGTTATTTTACATGATGCACCTGCGGGTTTTGAAATGGCAGCAGGACCAGTTTCTTCACAAACTATGTTGGCAGCAGGAGATATACGGGCTAATGAAAATGTATTATTGAGTGGTATTCACACACTATTAGTAAGAGAACACAATAGATTGTGTGATGAACTTCTTGAATCTCATCCTCATTGGTTGAACAATGATGATAAATTGTACAATGAGGCTCGTAAAATTGTTGTTGCATTGGATCAACATATAACTTACAATGAATTCTTGCCACTCCTTCTAGGCGAAGGTGCAATACCTGAATATAGTGGTTACAAACCAGATGTAAATTCCACAATCAATACTGAATTTTCAACAGTTGCATACAGAGTTGGACACAGTATGTTGTCATCAAATCTGCATGTAGAACCAGGTGATGATATTCTATTGAGAACCGCTTATTTCAATCCAGATTATGTTAGAACTAATGGAATAGATGCACTTTTGAATGGTGCTATGAATCAAATTATGAAAGAGGTGGATACCAAGATTGTTGAAGATGTCCGATCGCATCTGTTTGTAACACCAAACGGTTCAATGTTGATTGATTTGGCTGTTCTTAACATGCAACGTGCTAGAGATCATGGTATCCCTGATTACAATTCGTTGAGAGTTGCATACGGATTAACTGCACGAACATCATTTTCGGAAATTTCTAGTAATACAGATATCAATAACGCACTTGAAAGCGTTTATGGTGCTGATATTAACATTGTCGATCCATGGGTTGCTGGTCTTGCTGAAGATCACGTTAATGGTGGACAAGTTGGTGAATTATTTTATGCAATTCTTAGAGATCAATTCATCAGATTGAGAGATGGAGATCGTTTCTGGTATGAAAATGATCCAACACTCAGTGATGAAAAGAAGACAGAGATTAAAAACACGACTCTTGCGGATGTCATTCGACGAAATACGTCTATAACGAATGTACGAGATAACGTATTTGTTGTACCTGAATAGATTTTATTACTCTAATTAACAAATAATTTGTTAAAGAATATGCAAATTACTACTAAATGGATTTGATCAAAGGTTTGTCTGTTTTTAGTGCAAAGGAAATTATACCACATCTTGATGAAGGATATGAACAATATTTTGATGATGAATATAAATTAGGTAATATTGCATCACAATCAATATACAGACTAACAAAAGACCAAAAAAAATTAGGGTTGGTAAAAATAAGTAACTTGGCGTATGATCACGACGTTGTGACACAAAATGGAAATATGACAAATTTAAAATATGATATTATTTTCAATATTAGGGACAAAGATACAGGAAAAAAACCATTTGAAATAGAACTTGTTGATGGATCAAAAATAGTCACACCGGATTATATAAGTTGTATTAATAATTTTAGAAAGATACCAAGAATGCGTCAAAATTTAATGGTTGATGCCTATCTGTGTCCTAATGAACTACGTGTGAAATTAGCAATAAACGGAGAATTGATTTTTTAAATTTTTATTCCTTGAGGATTAAAAATTTATCGCGAAACTCCGCAGTATGATTGTGGAAGTGGCAAAGAGGGGTCGTATACACCCTTTGTCTTTGCTTGTTCTATAAGAGTGTAAAAGTTTTTCTTAAAATTTGGTCCATGTTCATCAATATTGCCATTTGCATCATATTCTAATTCTCTTGTCAAAATATGTGCTAATTCATGAAGAGTAACATACATCAAACTGTTAATACTATATGTTTGACCTGTATTAGAATCTTGTAAACAGATGTAGATGGTTTTCTTATTAATAGTATATGCACTGTCGTCAACGTATATTGGAATATGAGCATATGATTCATGTAGAATTCCCAATCTTCTCTTAATTTCACTAACTTGTGCTGATGGTTTTGGTGGATTGTAACGTTGAAAGATGATATAAACTACAAGAATAGTAATAAACAGTGATACAAGAATATTTTCCATCTTATCTTTAATAAATACAAATAAAAATTTATTTTACTATTAGGAAATATGGCTTAAAGTAAGATTATTATGGACGATAAGATGTCTAAGAAATTTGAACCAAGAACGGTAATATTTAAGGCTACAAAATGGCAACTTGAAGAAGATGCTGAAGAATTATTTATACACGTGACTGGTATGACTCAGGATCAAAAGTCAGTCCATATTCGTATTGAGGGATTCAATCCTTTTGTATTTCTTGAACTACCAGATTCAATTGAATGGCGAACGAATGAAATAAAGACTTTGTTGCGTTTTTTGAAGCGAAAATTACCTACAGCACCAAAAGAATGGAAATACGAAGTCAAAAATAAGTGTAGAGGAAAAATTCCTGCACAATTTCTAAAATTAAGTTTTCCAGAAAATGACACAATCAGAAAACTTGGTTATTTGATCTATAATAAAGAAGGTGTGAACATCCGAGGGTTGGGAAACTTTTCATATGGAGATTTTAGACTTCATGAACATAATATTGATACAATTATCAAGTATGCAACTATTAAAAAGTTAAAAATGGCTGGATGGATGAAGGTTCAAGAAAGACTTGTAGCACCTGATAACAGACTTGATGTTGAAGAACGAAAATTTACAACATGTGATATTGATATGCCTGTCTACTATAAGAATGTTGAACCTGTTGAGGGAATAAAGACACAAATCAATCCAAAGATTTTTTCGTATGATATTGAAAGTTATTCGGTCAATAAAAATTCTAAATCACCAGATCCTACACAGAAAGAGAATTGCACGTTCCAGATTGCTGTGACGTGTGGTCGAATGCTTGATCCGATTGAGAATTTTGACAAGTATCTATTGTCGTTAAATAGATGCCCTGATATTGAAGGAACTACAGTCAGAAACTTTCCGAGTGAAGAAAAATTGTTGATTGGTTTTGCAAATTTAATTCATGAAATTAATCCTGATGTAATCATTGGTTACAACATTCTCAAGTATGATTGGGGTGCAATTTTAACTAGGGCTGCAAAATGTGGTTGTTATATGAAGATTCTCAAGTGTGGACGAATCTATGGAAAAAGATCTGAGATTGAGAGTATCAAATGGTCTTCAAGTGCATATGGACAACAGAATTTCAACTATTTGAATCCAGATGGTCGAATCAATATTGATATCTATCCTGAAGTCGAACGAAATTACAAATTGGATAGTTACTCACTTGATGCTGTATCTGAACACTTTTTAGGAGAACATAAGGAAGATATGCCTTATAAACAGATGTTTACAATGTTTGAAATGTCATCTGTTGCCGAAAAGATGTTTCCAAAGAATAATGATGAAATCTCTGAAGAGTTGTTGGAGAAGATTAAGGAGAAGGTCAAGGGTTGTATGGAAATTGAAGATTTTTATCCACCAGAAGAAGGTTTGAGAAATTACGTTTATGAAGCATGGCAAATTATCAAAGATGCGACACCTTATACTATCAAGAAACATATGAGAAATTGTATGAAGAAGATTGGTACATACTGTGTTCAAGATACAATTCTTCCAATTAAATTATTTCACGTTTTGCATTTGTGGGATGGTTTAGAACAATTGGCTAATGTCACGTGTATTCCAATGTGGTATTTACAGACTCGTGGACAACAAGTGAAGGTGTTGGCACAATATTATCGTCGAACTCTATTTTCTAATGTAGTTATTGAATATCGTGACTCCAAGAATATGGATGAAGAAGAGTTGGATTATCAAGGAGCAACAGTTATTGAGGCACATCCTGGTTGTTATGAGTTGATTGCAACATTAGATTTTGCATCTCTATATCCATCAATTATGATTGCTTTTAATATTTGTCATACTACAGAGGTTCATCCAGATGACACTATCCCAGACGAAGAATGTCACGTTATTGAATGGGACGAGCACATCAATTGCTCATGTCCTGGTGCTACAATTAATAAAAGCAACAAAAAAAGAGTTTTGTGCGGTCATCATCGATATAGATTCAAGAAGGTTAAGGAATTAGAAGATGGTACACTTGAGAATGAAGGTTTGATCCCAAGAATGTTGAAAGAGTTACTTGGAGAGAGAAAGAAGGTCAAAGGGCAAATGAAAGGAATAGAAAAAGAATTGAAAGGTATTGTCAAAGATATCAAGGATAATGCATCCGATCAATTAAAGAAGAAAATGAAAGATGCTGGTGGTGATAAGAAACGTCTGAAAAATGTCGAGATTGAGATGGTCGATGCTGCATCAGAAGAATTAAGAGAGAAGATTCGTGAGATGGAAACGGATCTTATTGTGTTGGATGCTTTACAAAAGGGTTTGAAAGTATCTGCCAACTCAACATACGGATTTTTAGGAGCAAAGAAAGGTTATTGTCCTTTACCAGCAGGTGCTGCATGTGTGACGGCAAAGGGACGAGAGATGATTAAATTCACTGCACAGAAGGTTATAGAGAAGTATGATTGTGCTAAAATCGTATATGGAGACACTGATAGTGTAATGGTGCACTTTAGAGGAAAGACCACAAAGGAAGTTTTTAGGCTAGCACAAGAGGCAGCAGATTATGTAACATCGTTCTTTCCACCACCTGTTGAACTTGAGTTTGAATCGGTATATGATCCATATATTTTGTTGACAAAGAAGCGTTATATGGGTAATGAAATAGATCCTGATGATAACATCAAAAAAGAATTTGCGAAAGGTGTTGTGTTAGCAAGGCGTGACAATTGTCATTATCTGCGAGAATCATACAGAGAGATTGTAGATTTGATTCGTCAAAAATCCCCTGAACATGTTGTGATGAATCGAATGGTAGATTTGATGAATGATTTATTTCATATGTGTATCCCATATAACAAATTTATATTATTCAAAGGTCTGAAAGAGGGAGATACATTTGGAACTAATCAAAACACATGTCCAAGTTGTAATACAAATGTTGATAGTTGTATTTGTCATCGATCGAGAACTGCACATGTTATGTTATCGAGAAAAATGAACTCACGTGGAGATATGGTTGAATCGAATACTCGATTAAAGTATGTATTTTTAAAGTTGGATGATGAATCGGGTGATGTTAAACAAGGAGATAAAGCAGAAGATTGGACATACTTTTTGGAGAATCGTCGCAAGTTGAATTTGAAGATTGACTATTTGTATTACTTTGAAAAACAATTTATCAATCCATTATCCGAATTGATATCGGTAATGTATCCAAAGGGTGATATGTTGTATGAGAAGCCAGATGAAGCATTGAAGCGACAAATAACAATAATGGATACAACAAATGTACCAGATGATTTCAATTGGGAGAGACTTTCTCATATTCGAAAGACAGATGACAAGATTACGTTTATTAAACAAGGATTGAAACGAGAAGACTTTCCTGATCTTTTTAACGCGTGTGATCGCTACAAGGCTGATCAGATCCTCACAAAAATATATAAAAAATATGGTTTGAAGAAAAGATTAGCAAAAAGACCTAAGAAAGGAGAAGTAACCATTAGAAAAGATTGTAAACTGATGAGTGAATTTTATGAAAATCATGTTTATTATCATAAAGTTGTTAATCAACTGAATGACCTTTTTTCACCTGTGAAGTTTGAATAACAATTAATCTAATATAAAAATATTAGATTAATAATAAAATGATTCGACGCGTAAACAATCGTGCACGTGCACCAATCCCACAAAAGTCTGCTAAACCTGTTGAACGTCATTATCCAGCACAAGACCCAAGCGTTTTTGCAGGACCTGCAGTTTGGATGCATCTTCATAGTACTGCTGCAGCATACGATGGATCAACAACACAGAAGAACGCTTTTATAAAATTGGTTCAGAGTATTCAAGATAATTTTCCATGTGAGAGGTGCAGACGTAACCTAGTCAAACATTTGAAAGAACTTCCCTTAGGTCAATATTTGGGAAATCGTGACGAACTATTTTTGTGGACATATTTGATGCATGATAAGGTCAATAAACTAAAACAAGGTATTTCGTCCACGGATCCACAAATTTGTTCACCACCTCTTGATGAAATTAAGAAATATTATTTCGAATCTTTGAACTTGGATTGTAGCAACTGTAGTTCTCCACAAAATTAAGAATACTGTCAATATGTATTAAAGGTTCTGTATTACAAAATAATAGAAAATGAGTGATAATAAGTCTAACTCTGGTCTAACTCCCAATACATTTCAAATAATACATATTGCTGTAGATTTTATTGCCATATGTCTTGTGATGTACTACTGTAGCAGTAAAATTTCTGCAGTAAGAGAAGAGAATGACAAACTTAGAAAAGATATTGAAGATATGAAAGTTGCTGTTGGTAAACAAAATGCAATAATTTCTAACATTTTACAACATGTGCAGAGTATTCCAAAACCATCATCACCAAAGAAAAATTCACATCACAAACATTCTCATAAAACAAAACCTCCAAAGAAACCAACTAAAAAGGTGAAAATAGTCGAACCAGAAGATGAAGAAAGTTTTGACGATAGTGAATTAGATAAAGAATTGGCGAATCAAGAATCTCTTGGTTCGTTAAGTGATGATCAGGAAGAAGATGATGAAATTGTTATTGAAGATGAAGAGGTTGAAGTGGACGTTTAACTTTTTAAAGGAATGAATAATCTTTATTAAGAAGCTTAATAAAGATGAAAATATATGATATAAAAGAGTGGTATGCTGTTTATCACAACTATTTGTATAATCTTTACCGCATCATAAACCCTATAAAAGTATCTTATGCTGAATTTGTACAAATAGCATTTAAACATTCGTCTGGTTATATTACAGAGTATATATAATGAGTGTTGTAATGGATTTGGATTATAAAAAAACAAGAATGACAAACAGACTGACGACCGTTGAAATCAATAAAAAAACTCAATATAACAGCGACGATGAAGCAGAAATTAACAATTCAAACTATGATTGGGATTCTCATATAGTATTGAGAAAAAAAGGGAAAAAAATGTCGGTTGATGTGACCAATAATGAAGATGATGATAAAATATCTAAAATGGAAATTGAAAAAATCAATAAGGAATTTGAACGAGAAGAATTAGCTTTCAAAAAATGGCAAGATGTTAAAAATTATACATCAGAGAATGCTCTTCATATTTTTGATCGAATGAATATTACACAGTTTATGAACGAATTTTTAGTATAATTTTACTTTATTCAACAAAGTAAAATTTATAACGTAGCCAGACATTTATCAAAAGCCTCTGCCAATTTCTTTCGAGAAGCAGAAACATCTGGTACTTTAGATGAAGACTTCTCTGGTTTAGAAACTACCTTTGGTTTAGAAACTACCTTTGGTTTAGAAACTACCTTTGGTTTAGAAACTACCTTTGGTTTAGAAACTACCTTTTCTTCTGATGCACTCTTTGATGCACTCTTTGATGCACTCTTTGATGCACTCTTTGATGCACTCTTTGATGCACTCTTTGAATCAAAAACAACATCAAAAGTAACTTCCTTTTTAGTACGTTTTGGTTTTGGTGGTGGAACGGGTGGACTCTTTTTGGTATTTGATTTTTCTGGATGAGTCTTTGAAATCTTTCCTCCATAAATTTTCTTAATTTCCTTTAATTTATCTGCTTTACCAACAATAACATTCCCATTATCAAGAACTAAAAATTGGTGATCTTTGGCTACACGTTTTATGCATTTACCAGATGCTGCACTGCAGTATTCACCTTCATCACCACATCCGTCTTCAAAACATGTTGCTTTCTTTGCTGGGCTCTTACGTGCTGGGCTCTTACGTGCTGGGCTCTTACGTGCTGGGCTCTTAGCCTTAGTGGAAGGTGTGCTTGATTGACCATCCTCCTTTGACAATGATCCTCCCAATAGTTTTTGTAATCTAAATAGTTCAGATCGTTCACCATAAATTTGATGGTCACCAATTGTCAATACACTTAATCCTTGAATATCTTTGTTGTTTTTGTTCACACATCTTTTAGTTTCTGCTTTGCAAACCTTACCGTCTGGACATGAAGCACCTTCCTTTGTGCATCCTGAAAGTTCTGAATTCTTAGCAACTGATTTAGCAGGAGACTTTCTTTTAGCCGGAGACTTAGCAGGAGACTTTCTTTTAGCCGGAGACTTTCTTTTAGCAGGAGACTTTCTTTTAGCAGGAGACTTAGCAGGAGACTTTCTTTTAGCAGGAGACTTAGCCGGAGATTTCTTTGTTTTGATTTTTCCCTCCTTTACCAAAGTAAGATAAACGGCTCCACCAATTTTGATACATCTACCAGTGTCTGGATTAATAACTTTATCATCAGAACAATTTGACATTTTTTTATATATTGCAATTTTTTTTAAACTTGAAAAATTGTTTAAGAATGTTTTGACCAAGTTCTAATAAAATATGGTTAAGTTTCTTACACAGGACAACTTTTCTTTACAAAATGGCGGAAAAAAAATGGTATGTGATGTTGATGGGATTTTGTTGGTTATGTTCAAGACCGATAGTTGTCCTCATTGTAGACAATTTCTTCCAATATTCGCTAAGATGGGAAGTCTGGACAGTAGATTGACATTTGCATGTATTAACATTGAAAATAACAGAAAATGTATCCAAATGGCCAAGAATACAAAGACTCCAATCAAAGCAGTGCCCACGATAATATTATATTATAATGGTAATCCTTATGCACGTTACACAGGAGATCGATCAGGTAATGCATTATCTGCATTCATTGATAAAATGCTGAACAAGATTTTGCCGATGGAGGGTTCGATGAGTGCCCCTAATCAAGCATTTATGCAACGAAATCAACCTGTATCATCAACAAGTACTTCTTTTGGTGGGCCAACAGAGGATGCTCCTATCGACAAAGATCCTACTAGACCAATTCTTCCAAGCGGAATTACTAAAACACCACATAATGCACCATATTTAGCATATTTAGCTAAGAAACAGTAGGTTAAAGAGATATAAAGTTTTATATTAATATGGAACAACTTTTTGAAAGTTATTATGAAATTTCCAAAGATACAGATCTTAAAAAGAATGAAAAGGTTTTTATCTGTGAATTTGTACCAAAATTGAAAGAGGATGATTTAGAAGCACTTTATATACTGATATATCAATACTATATGAATGAAGGTAATGAAGCAAATACTGCATACCCCTATAATTCTAAAAAGAATAAATTGAGGGGCATAGATTTTAATCTAACAAAAATTCCTTATAAACTTAGAAATATGATTTTTAAATTCTGTAAAGCAATCGAATCTAAGTGTGAGGACGAACAAGTCAGTTTGACTATAGACCTAAAAAAGAAAAAGAAAAAATGAATATTTAATTAACCTTTTTTTGAATATCAACAAAGGCTAATTAAATATTATAATTTTATATAATAAAGATGTCTGCACTTACACCAGATGACATGGATGAAATATTCGAAATCGCTCAAAGAGAAATGACAGAATTGCGTAAAAGAAAGGTTGAAGCTGTTCAAAAAGGCCTTCAAAAGATGGATTCGTCGGATCCATTGGCGTGGGACGAATCGATTTCCAATAATATACAAGATGTATTAAAAAATGAAAGTGTCAATGAAATCGAGATATCGTTTGGAACTTTTCATCAAAATTTTGTCCCTGGTGTTGCTTTTAGCGAATTTGAAAGATTGAAAAGAGAAATTACTCGAATTGGCGAAGATAAACTAGCATTCCAACACACAGTTGAATATCGTTCAAATGACATTAGAAAGATTGTTTATGACGACGGTTCAGTTGAATATGAAAAGAAGACTAGGTCAAAAGATGATCAGGTCGATTTGGAAAACTGGGGTGTAAGAGTGAGTGGATCAAAAGAAGAAAAATTTAAACCAGATCAAAATACTATCAATATTTTACACAATGCCTACATCAGAGATAAAAGCCGATATTCTGCTGTTGAAACAGATTCTAAATCACCATTATATGGTTTTAAAATAGATATGACAATGGTCAGTATTCCACATAATTCGTCAATTACATATGAAGTAGAATTAGAAGTTCTAGACAGAAATATTGTGACCCCTAAAAAGGTTAGAGGTGCTGTTGGACTTATATATATGATTATGCAAGATAGTCGAAGACCGATATCTCAAAAATACAAGGAGATAGTTATTAAAAATTACAATTCATTGTTCCTTGATGAAAAATGGTTGCAGGAGAAATACAAAATTTATGCATTAGAGAACAAACCGCTTCCTCTCTCATTTGATGTGTTGCTCGGAGGAGAAGATTATTTTGTGACACCAAAATTTGATGGTGAACGTAAAAGATTGTTCTTTGATGTAAATGGAGTTTTTATTATCAATAATGACAACACTATTGCTCAGGCGGTTTCACCAAAAGAATTTGCTTCGGCTTATGTAGGAACAATTATTGACACTGAATACATGCCTGAAACTGGATTATTCTATCCATTTGATTGTTTGGTATTTGAACAAGAAAATTTGACAACAACCACATTTGCTGAGAGAAAAGCAGTATTTGAAAAAATAAAGGCCCCATTCATTGCACAGAAACCATTTTTTCACCAATCGTCGATTTTCAAATCTATTAATGAATGTTTTAGTTGGATGGATGATCACTCAGAACACAAGTATGATGGATTTGTTGCACAACCTAACAATATGCCATACAAGAATAAATTTACACAGAAGTGGAAACCACAAAAACAGACAACAATTGATTTTCGTGTTGTCTATACTGCCGATGGACGCCAATTTTCTCTATTTGTTGGAACACAACGAGGTGAAGAGATATTCACAGGAACACCAGATAGAAAGATTGAACCTCGTTTCCCAGTTAGTATGTTGCAAACACTTGGAAAAGAAAACTTTCACGGAAAGATTGTGGAGTTTTCATCTGAAGGAGGAAAACTCAAACCATATAGAGTCCGTGATGACAAGAATATACCCAACTACATTGTTACTGCCAAAAGCACTTGGAAATTGATGAATCATCCAATAACAAAGAATGATCTTTTGGGTGAAACATTGACGATCTATCGTCGTTATGCAAACTTAACTAAGAATAAACTTATTGAGAATTTTGTGCCAAAAGGAAGTGTTGTGTTGGATATTGGATCTGGTCGTGGTGGAGACTTGTGGAAATGGAATGAACCAGAGATGGTCTACAGTATTGACGTCGATCAATCGAACATAAACGAGTTCAATAAAAGAATTCAGAATTTGAGAAACAAGAATAATTTCCGTGTTGGAAAAATGGGAGGTCAAGAGACTGCAAAAATACTTGAATTTATGGGGGATGCAAAAGCAAATGTTGTTACATCATTCTTCTCATTGACATTCTTTCCAAAGAGTTCCAAAATGTATGAAGGATTAATTGAAACCATTGACAAAGTTTTGGCAAATGGTGGTAGATTTGTTGGTGTAACAATGGATGGAATGAAGACTCGTGAGAAATTGGAGGCTGCTGGATCAGAGATAGACACACCTCTTTACAAAATCGAGCAAGTTACAGAATTCGACGATAATCCGATTGGTAATGAGATTACAATTGATCTCAAAGAGAAATCTACAATGGTTCACGATCAAACTGAATATTTAGTGTACTTTGACTATTTGGTTTCACGACTTGAAGACATTGGTATAAGATTGGTTGAGAGTAGATTCTTAGATGAAGGAATGCAATTCCTTCCAAAGAGCACACTGGAATTTGCTTCTTACAATCGTACATTTGTATTTGAGAGAACCGACAAGGATGGAAAGGATTTGGAAGTTGTGACAAAAAAAGTATCCAAAGAATCAGGTGAATTGTTAGAAGCACCAATTGAAGAAAAAGGTTCTATTGGTGGTAGTGAAGTTGAAGAACATGCTGTATTTGTTCCAGAAACATTTAAATATTCACCACCACTCTTATTTGGTGAAAGTAAACAGTTGACTTTGGGAAAATACACGTTTAATCGAAAAGGTGTAGTTGTAGGAAATAATTCATTTTTCCATTCAATATATTACTTATTGTCCAAGAAATATCGTGATAATTATGAGAGTCAAGATCGTAAGGCATTGGATGATTACATTTGTGAACAACGCAAAGCAATAGGTAAAAGATTAAACCGTGATATATTTGAAAAACTTATGGATGGTAATGTGGCACACAACATTGCGTATGATTTATTGTATTCCAAGTATAATGGAGTTGAGATTGAAACACCAGATCAAGCAGAACAAGTCGCGTTTGAAAAGTACAAGACAATGATTGCAAACTGTGATGAATGGGTTGGTGACGATATTGCTCTTCATTTTGCAGAGAAGATGAAGGTAAATATTCATGTTTTCGACCTCGTTACTCATAGAAAGACACAATCAGCAACAGTAAACGATGCCAAATATGACATTGCAATTGTATATGTTAACAACGTTTCATACGAACCACTTGTATACATTGATGGCAGTGGTGAGGAATCACGTCAAGTTCCTAGTGATTTATAAATTGATTCTTGATCCTTTGAGGATTAAGAATTTAAAGTATTTTATGTTTTATTAAAATAAATGTGTGATCGTGTTATTGCGACTATCAATTCATAAGACTTGCTTTATCTCTTCCACCTAAATACCCCGTTATAAATGGAGGAATTAA
>Ga0100378_1002062_pt1 | contig 20389 bp, 13 predicted proteins | sample CryGeymeta201502_FD_81535 | JGI IMG/M metagenome (GOLD analysis project Ga0100378, IMG submission 81535) | Groundwater microbial communities from Crystal Geyser aquifers in Utah, USA - Crystal Geyser metaG 2015-02 | ecosystem: Environmental > Aquatic > Deep subsurface > Groundwater | place: USA... | reverse complement strand
ATTGTACTCGTTTAAAGCAAATCAAGCTAGTTTTTAACTTTGTAAATTGAATTTACTCTGATAGTTAAAGTGTGTTTAAATACACTGAAAGCAGTATAAAAAGTTTCGTGCGTTTACCCTAAATGAAATATGAATGAAATACAAATATAATCCTTATTTTAAGCCTTCAATGACTTTAAGGCTTTCATTGAAGCATAATTTCAATTTATAAAAAAATTCCTAAATTCATTTAAAAATAACGTAATTTTTTATTCCCCATTTCCTAATCTCCATTCCCCAACTCCTAAATGTATGAAACGTATTTTGATTGCCGACGACGAACCTAATATTTTACTTTCCCTTGATTTTTTGATGCGAAAAAGTGGTTATGAAGTTTTTGTAGCACGAGATGGAAAAGAAGCTCTTGAAATTATAAAAAAACAAAAACCTCACGTCATCATTTTGGATATTATGATGCCCGAAATGGACGGTTACGAAGTGTGTCAGTTTATAAGAAATGAGGAAGAATTGAAGGCTACAAAAGTAATTTTTCTATCAGCCAAAACACAACCAGCAGATATTAAAAAAGGCTTGACTATGGCAGATTCGTATATTACAAAACCATTTTCTACGAAGGATATTGTTAGTGAAGTCAATGAAATACTAGGGAATTAGGAACAGGAAAATGAGGGGCATGGGGCGAGGAAATAGTGGAGTGAGAATGAATAATATGTGTATGGAAAAAAGGCTTGCCTTTTTGGATGCATCTCAAGATGTCGCTTTATTAATTTTATAGTTGTAGGGAAATGGCTTGCATTTTCCTTCCATACAGTTTTTTCCAATTCAAAATGCTAGTTGAGGAAAAGACAAGCCTTTTCCCTACTAAAAACGACATTTTGAGATGCGCCCACCTTTTCCTATGCTAATAAAATAAAAAAAGGAAGAACAACCCAAAAAGAGCGTTCTTCCTCACTATCCGACATAACACAGTTTCAGCGTTTCCAATGATAAATAATAAATATCAAAAGAATTACCGAAACAAACCACACACCAAATAGATAAAAGAAAGCAGTCGGAACTTTCTCCACCCATTTTATCTTATTGAACATTCCTAATAATGGATAATTGAAAAGTACAATCATTAGTGTAGTCAAAATGAGTAAATTACGTGTTAATAAACGGTTCTTCATTTCAGTTATCGGTAAACAGTTATTAGTTATCAGTAAAATACGGATTACTTTAAACTTTATGAATAGCATATTAAATAGTGTCTTAAATCTTAATGCAAGTCATCAATTACCAATAAACACCTGTGTTCAACTGGTTACTGGTAATTGATAACTGCTACTGCTAACTATCTAGTGATCAACGGCTTGACCAGCACCACGAGGTAAACGAATATCTTCTACAATATCCTGTACTTCTTGTGGAGGTGCAGGTGTAAGACTACTTACGGTTATGGAAACAATAAAATTAATAAGCATTCCCAATGTTCCTATTCCTTCAGGTGATATTTCAAAAAGCCAGTTTGCAGGAATATTTTGAGAAGAATCAACGACAAACTTGAAATAAACAATATAAACAATCGTAAATACCAATCCTGAAATCATACCAGCAATCGCACCTTCTTTATTCATTCGTTTGTAAAAAATTCCCATTACAATAGCTGGAAAAAATGAAGCTGCTGCCAGTCCAAAAGCAAAAGCAACGACCTCAGCCACAAATCCTGGAGGATAAATTCCGAAAAGTCCTGCAATCGTAACAGCTACGGCTGCTGCAATACGTGCAGCTATGAGTTCTCCTTCTTCTGAAATAGTTGGCATAACGACTTTCTTCAATAAATCATGAGAAATAGAAGAAGAAATTACCAAAAGAAGCCCTGCTGCCGTTGAAAGAGCTGCTGCCAGTCCACCAGCACCGATAAGAGCAACCACCCAGTTTGGAAGATTTGCAATTTCTGGATTGGCAAGTACTATAATATCTCTGTCGATATATAGTTCGTTTTTAGAAGATGCATCAGGATTGGCAATCATTAATTCTCCATGTTTGCCTTTTTTTCCTTCTACAAATTCAGGTTTGCCCACGACGGCTTTTCCTGCTACATACTGAATTACTCCGTCGTCGTTTTTGTCTATCCAACCCAAAAGACCTGTTTTTTCCCAATTTGCAACCCATGCAGGCATATCTGAATATTTATTATTACTAACTGTTTCGATAAGATTGGTACGAGCAAATGCTGCAAGAGCAGGGGCAGTAGTATAAAGCAAGGCAATAAAAATAAGAGCATATCCACCCGAAATACGAGCATCTTTTACACGAGGAACAGTAAAGAAACGCACAATTACGTGTGGAAGCCCTGCCGTTCCGACCATAAGTGCAGCCGTAATAAAGAAAATATCAATTTTACTTTTTGCTCCGTCTGTATAAGCAGCAAAACCTAATTCTTGATTCAGACCATCTAATTTATCCAAAAGATAAGTTTCGCTTCCTGTTAATGTGCTACCAAAACCAATTTGAGGAATTGGATTGCCTGTCATTTGAATGGAAATAAAAATAGCAGGAACTAAAAAGGCAAACATCAAAACACAATATTGAGCTACTTGTGTATAAGTAATTCCTTTCATTCCACCCAAAACAGCATAGAAAAATACAATACACATTCCGATAATTACGCCAAGTTCAACAGGAACTTCCAAAAAACGAGCAAATACAACGCCCACGCCACGCATCTGACCAGCCACATACGTAAAAGAAACAAAAAGTGCACAAACAACAGCCACCAAACGAGCCGTATCTGAATAATACCTATCCCCAACAAAATCAGGAACGGTAAACTTACCAAACTTGCGAAGATACGGAGCGAGTACCAATGCCAAAAGTACATAACCTCCTGTCCAGCCCATTAAGTAAACCGAACCATCGTAACCTACAAATGAAATAATCCCTGCCATAGAGATAAAAGAAGCTGCCGACATCCAGTCTGCTGCCGTTGCCATTCCGTTAGCGAGTGGCGAAACGCCTCCTCCAGCTACATAAAATTCCTTTGTCGAACCTGCTCTAGACCAAATCGCAATACCTATATAAAGGGCGAAAGTGATACCTACAAGTATGTATGTCCAAACTAAAATACTCATAATGAATTAAGATTTATTTGTGATGTGTGTGTTTTTTTAAATAATGTTGTTGGTGGAACACCAACAACAGAAAGTAGCCGACACTTTTCAAGTGTCATTAAACTTATTATATTTCTGACACTTAAAAAGTATCAGCTACTATTTTTCATCTACGTCAAATTCCTTGTCTAGCTTGTTCATAAGCCAAACATAGACGAAAATCAAGGCTACAAAGACGTAAATTGAACCTTGTTGAGCGAACCAAAAACCAAGCTTAAAACCACCGATTTTGATTGTGTTGAGAGTATCTACGAACATGATTGCTGCTCCGTAAGAAACGAGAAACCAAATGATGAGAAGAATGCTAAGGTAAGACAGATTTTTTTTCCAGTATCTGTCCATGAGCTTTTTTTGCGTGTTTTTTTCCATAATTATTTTCAGTTACAGTAAACAGTTACCAGTAAAATACAAGTTAAAAATGTTTACTTTTGGGTGTGTGAGAATTGATTTTTAAGAATAGAGTTGAATTTTTCAGTTATCAGTTATCAATTATACTCGGTCGGTTTTGGTTTTCGACTTTGAAAAGCAAAAATCTAGCTGTCTGACACTTCTGAAAGTGTCTGAGATATTTATTACAGAGGCGAAAACTAATTTTCTTTGAGTATAACTATTTATTGATAACTGCTAACTAATTTTATAGCAAAATATGCGTTTGAAGAATAATTTCTCCTCGTGTGGTGTTTAAATTTCCTGCTGCATAAACAGGGCGTTGAGAATATTGAAGTGTTATTTTGGCAAAATGCGCATTTATAAAATAATTTGCACCAAAATCAAACTGTGTAGAGGGTTCATTTAGGGCTTCAAAATTTTTGTAGGTTACGGCTGCAAAGGGTTGAAATTGCGCTCCGTTTTTGAATTTTGAAAAAGCATAACCAGCCTGTGTATAGAAAATTGAACCTGTTCCGATGGTAGGTTGTGCATTTCCTCCTAGCGAACCTGCCGTTGCTCCAGTAATATTCATAATTCCTACATTACGCAGATAATTATCCCCAAAATTATAATTATAAAAAACAGAATACGCTGTAATTCCACCTTTTCCAAGAGGTAATTCTAAGAAAGCATCAACTGCAAAAAGTGAAATATCTTGTAATTCGGCTTGAGATTGCCCTACTTTATTTACGCCTATTGCTTCTGGGTGATAATGAAAACCTGCGCCAATATTAAAAATTTTCTTACTTCCCATATACGTACCTACAAAATAAGGTAACTTATTAGACTCTTTATCAAAGAATTGGTAATTAAAATAACCTTGCACGGCTGTATTATCGTTTAGAACATTTCTTGCAATTCCATCTTTTGGCAAATCATCTGCTAGTCCACCTGCTGCAAAAGGTTTGTTTAAGGCAATTCGGTAATCTAGTTTTCCGATTTTTCCTTTTGCATAAACACCAAGCTGACGAGCAAATTGGTCTGTCAGTTCAATGGTTGCCCAGTTGAAAATAGGTGCATCAATCGTTAGAAAATTAAGTGTACTTGCACTAGACATACGAGAAATTCCATTCCAATAATGAAGTCCTGCACCTACATAAAGCTGGTCTACAACTTTATATTCTGTCCAAGCATCATGCATAAATAACTGAGGTTTCTTGCCATTTGCACCTGAAATTCCTCCATTTCTAAATGTCTGATTATTGATACCAAAATGAGTAAGAATCAAAAAACGAGGCGAAACTTGTGCATACATCAAAACACGAGAACGACGAAGACCAATATCAAACGTACTAGTAGAAGGATTCCCATCAATACCAATGCTATTGGGATTATTTTGAGTAGAACGAGTCCAGAACTGATGCCAAGTAAGAAAACGAATGTATTTGTTTCCACTTTCATCAAGTTTTAGAGTGAGAGGTTTGTAAGAATGGTCAATTTCTTTTTTCTTTTCTGTTTCGGTTGTTTTTTCTTGAGCGAATAAATTTTGGCTAAAAGAGCTTAAAACCAAATAGAAGGCAATCAAACCTAATTTTAATAGTTTCATTATTTTGTATATTTGTGTGTTTATAAAATTTTATTTTGTGTTTATCTTCACAATTATACACACAAGCTGACCTAGTTGCCAAATGGTGGGTTGTTTTCTGTTAAATGAATTATAGTTTTACTAGAAATTGAAAAATAAAGATTAGAAAATAGAGATCAGAAAATAAAGATTGAAAAATGGGTAAAATACACACTTCTAGTCTTAACCAATTGAAATCAAATTGATGTTTGTATTTGTATTTCCCCAGTTTCTAGTTCCTAATATCCAATTCCCATTAAATTGTAGCGTTTAATTATGATTTAAATATCTGATTATCAACAATTTAATCCTTTCCACTCATTGCAAAAGGTATCCCCAATTAAACCCACGAATTTATTCGTGAGAAAAAACTAATCGGCACTTAATAACCGTTACAAAACGTATTCTTTTTTCTTGTTCCCACAACTAAAGTTATGGGTTAAATGGGATACCCTTTTGCAAAACAAAATACTTATAAAACCTTGAAAATAAATAAGTTATAAGAAAATTAATCTCTACAAATTAAATCCGTTTCCATTTAATTACCATAAATTTATCTCCCAAAGGCGTAATCAAAACACTAGAATCATCTAAGGCATTTTTTTCGGCTAAAAAATCTAATAACTCACTGTGTTTTAATACTTTATAAGTAGGGCGATATTCTCTCATTTTTGGACGAGAAATTTTATATTCTTTTACCCAGTTCATTACCGATACATGACTTACTCCGATAATTCGCTCAATTTCTCTGTATGAAAGCCCTTCCAAGTAAAGCTGCAAAGCCTTCACTACATAGTAATTATCAATACGCTTTCCGTCTTTCTGAACAGTAAAGTAATAATTGCAAGATTTACATAAAAAACGCTGTTTGTTGCGTATAGTACCACTTTTTATAATCTGATTGCTTTGGCAACGTGGACAATCTGGAAATTTGAAAGTATTCATTTTGATAAAAATAATAGTGTTTGTGTACTGATTTATTTTTAATTTACTCAAAAAAAATAACTATACAAAATTTACTTTGGATAGCTATATTAATTTTGTATAGCTATATTAATTTAGCAGAGTAATTCTCGCAAAAATTAACAAAAACTATACTTTGCTAAAATAGTATTTTTTTTTAGGGAAACCGTTTTTATTTTTTTAGATTGAGGTATGAAAAGATAGAATTACTAAAAATTTTACTTTTTCTAATATAGAGGTTGTTTAAACTTTTTATTAAATCAAGTTTATAAACAGATTTATGTGTGTTCGTTTCCTTAGAAACGAACTTTTACGCTTCTGAAGAAGCGTTTTTGTTCAGTTCTAAGGAACTGAACACACACAATTTAAAAGTTTAAACAGCTTCATAATTACACACCTCAAAAAATACACACAATCATGAGAATTAGAACCTTAGAAGATTATAGTACAGCCTACCGAAAAAGCGTAGAAACTCCTGAACGTTTTTGGGAAGATATTGCAGAAACTTTTTCTTGGCACAAACGCTGGGACAAAGTTTTAGATTATAGTTTTGAAGACTATTATGTAAAATGGTTTGAAGGCGCAAAATTCAATATTACAGAAAATTGTTTAGACAGACATTTACTTACAAAAGGCGATAAAGTAGCCTTAATATGGGAGCCAAACAGTCCAGACGATGACGAAATAGAATTTACTTATAAGCAATTACATGAAAAAGTATGTGAGTTTGCCAATGTTTTGAAAAATAATGGTGTAGAAAAAGGAGATAGAGCAGTTTTATACATGCCAATGATTCCCGAATTAGCGATTGGTGTTTTGGCTTGCGCTCGTTTGGGTGCTGTTCATTCGGTAGTTTTTGCAGGTTTTTCTTCTTCTGCTTTGGCTGATAGAATTAATGACGCACAAGCAAAAGTCGTTTTGAGTTCGGATGGAAACTTTAGAGGAAATAGAGTTTTTGATGTAAAAAATGTAGTCGATGAAGCTCTTGAAAACTGTCCTTCCATCGAAAAACAAATCGTTTTGAAGCGTACCAATTCGGAGGTTACGATGAAAGAAGGTAGAGATATTTGGTGGCACGAACAAACTGAAAAAGCTGATACTTTTTGTCCTGCAACGATTATTGATGCCGAAGATCCATTATTTATCCTTTATACTTCGGGTTCGACAGGAAAACCAAAAGGCGTTGTTCATCATGCAGGTGGCTATATGGTTTATACAAAATATAGTTTTGAGAATGTTTTTCAGCTTCAAGACGATGATATTTATTGGTGTACGGCTGATATTGGTTGGATTACTGGACACTCATATATCGTTTATGCACCTCTTTTGGCAGGTTCGACGACGCTTATGTTTGAAGGAACACCTACTTTTGCAGATGCAGGTCGTTTTTGGGAGGTTGTAGATAAATACAAAGTTTCTATTTTTTATACTGCACCGACGGCAATTCGTGCGCTACAAGCCAAGGGATTGGAGTTTGTCAATAAATATGATTTGTCTTCTATCCGTGTCTTGGGAACAGTTGGCGAACCTATCAATGAAGAAGCATGGGATTGGTATCATCAACATATTGGAAAGGGAAATTGTCCGATTGTGGATACATGGTGGCAAACAGAAACAGGTGGAATGATGATATCTAACATGGCAGGAGTTACACCAAACAAACCAACGTGTGCAACCCTTCCACTCCCCGGAATTCAGCCTGTTTTATTAGATTCGGATGGAAACGAAATTGAAGGAAATAATGTAGAAGGAAATTTATGTATAAAATATCCTTGGCCTAGCATTTTACGCACCACTTATGGCGACCACGAACGCTGTAAACAAACTTATTTTTCTACATACAGAGGTTATTATTTTACCGGTGACGGCTGTAAAAGAGACCACGACGGAATGTACAGAATTTTAGGACGTGTAGATGATGTTATCAATGTTTCTGGACACAGAATGGGAACGGCAGAAGTAGAAGACGCTATCAATCAGCACGAAGACGTAATCGAATCGGCAGTAGTTGGTTATCCTCACGATATAAAAGGACAAGGAATTTATGCTTTTGTGATTTGTGATGAAAACTCTAGCAAGTCAATAGAAGAGTTGAGAGCAGAAATTTTGAAAACCGTTTCTCAAGAAATTGGAGCGATTGCCAAACCTGAAAAAATTCAAATTGTTTCTGGACTTCCAAAAACTCGTTCTGGAAAAATTATGCGTCGTATTTTGAGAAAAATTGCAGAAGGAGATGTTTCTAATCTTGGAGATACTTCTACTTTGGTTGACCCTTCAGTGGTAGATGAAATTAAAGAAGGCGCAGGACTTTAAAATCTATCGATTACCCACAAGTCTGAAACGTGCTTGAAATAGGTAAAAGAGCTGTATTTCTGTTTTATTTAGCCATTAACAACGTCTTTATCTTCGATAACTGACGCTTGTTAAGGCAAAATGAAACACCACTACTAAGTTTTTCCCTTAGGAAATACGACGAAAAAGCAATGAATGAATACATTTTTTGCTTTTAGAAAACATGTGGGTAATCGATAGGACTTTAAAATACAAGTTGTAGGTGGTAAGTGATAAATGGTATTTTATTTATAATAAATGTTATCGCAGTTAATTTTGTAAAGTTCATTTTTCCATAACGATAGGTTTGCAAACCTATCGTTATGGAAAAATAAGTACGATTTGATTTTTGCTAAATCACTGATAATCAATGTTCTAAAAAACCGTAATAACACTTAATTTACAACTCACAAAAAGAGGCTGACCCTTTCGGACAGCCTCTTTTTTTGTTACAATAATTAAAAAGGTAAAAAAACACGTAAAAAAACACAGTAACACCAAAATCGCATTAATCAATTCCTTTTCAAACGGTGTATTTATTCTACTTTCTCAATAAGTTGAATGGTAATATTATCTTTTCCTCCTGCTTGAAGAGCTTTGTTCATCATTCTTTCAATTTTTTCTTCTAAAGCAAGTGTATCATTTTCAAGAAAATTTTTGATTTCTACATCTCCTAATTCATTTGAGAGTCCATCAGAACAAAGCAAAAATACATCTCCTACTCTAAGATTTTGTAAAACTCTTCCTAAATTGGCAATGTCAGGTTGTGCATCATCCGAACCCAAAGCACGCTCTATCAAGTTTCTTTTTGGATGATAAAGTGATTCTGCTTCCGTAATTATTCCATCATCTATCAAACCTTGCACAAATGAATGGTCTTTTGTAAGCCGTATCAATTCATTATCTCTAAAAATATACAAACGGCTATCACCCACATGAGCGCAGAAAGTAGCATCTGGATGAAATAAAATGGCGACACAAGTTGTTCCCATTCCTTTAAGAAGGGGATTTGTCTCAGCTTCGTAAGCAATGGCAGCATGTGCAAAGGCAAAAGATTGGTCTAAAGCATCAGTCAGTTTTCCTAAAAGAAAATGTTGCGAACTCATATATTCCCCTATTTTTTCTATGGCAAGTTTGGAGGCTCGTTCTCCTCCCAAATGTCCTCCCATTCCATCACAGACGACACATAAAAGACCATTAGGCGTTTCGAAGACAGCACAAGCATCTTCATTGTGTTTGCGCATATTTCCTGTATGCGATTGTTCGATATAGACAAATTCGGCAAACTGGGCAGATTTTAAAGTAGAAAGTGGCATAAAACCAAAAAGGCAAAATTGTTTGTGTGTGTTTTTTATCTTAACAAAAAAATATTCTCCAAAAAGAATACTATTAAGAATGAAAAATGTTAGGCTTGCAGTATTTTTTTATTGATTTTTATTAGAAAACGTAATTATTTTTTTTAAATTACTTTCCACTTCAAAAAACCAAAAACGATTTTGCTTCGTTTAATAAATAAAAGAAAAGATAATAGGGAAGTTTCTCAAAAAATCGTATTTTTATAATTCCTATAAATTAACTATCTTAAACTGAGAGAGTAGTTACTAGTAATTATCCTAAAAAACTAATCAATAGCCGTTCATCAAAATTATGACAAGTAGTCCATTTAAGGTATTGGAAGCGTATGGACGCAAAGACAAAGAAATCTTTTTTGGTAGAGATGCCGAGATTCAATTACTATTCAAAAAAACAACAGAAAGTAATTTAGTCTTGGTGTACGGTGCGTCTGGAACTGGAAAAACGAGTTTGGTACATTGTGGTTTGCCAATATGTTTTTCTTCTGACGACTGGCTGCCTCTTCATGTCCGTAGAAAAGACCATATCGGAACGGCAATTTTGGAAGAAACAAATAAATACCTTCAACGCAAACTCAAACCACATACGCCTCTTCATCTTGCCATTAAGGCACTTCACATGACTTTCTTTCGTCCTATTTATGTAATCATTGACCAGTTTGAAGAGTTATATATTTCAGGAAGTAGAGAAGAGCAAACCCAATTTTATGATTTTATTCAGACCGTTTTGTCTAGCGAGTATAATTGTAAGGTTATTTTGGTGATGCGTGAGGAATATTTGGCAGATTTATCGGAGTTTGAAGAACGTGTTCCACAACTTTTTGATTATAGAGTGCGTGTAGAAAAAATGCGCCGAACCAATGCCAAAGAGGTTATTTTGAAGTCAGCAGAAGCATTCAATATTCAAGTAGAATACCCAAAAGAAACGGCTGATTTGATTGTTTCGCAGGTTGCAGAAGAACGCAGTTTGATAGAACTTACCTATCTTCAAATTTATTTAGACCGTCTTTATGAACTTGCAAAAAGTAAACAAGGTGTACTGGCTGGCTATACAAATGTTGTAAATGACAGTTGGGCAGAACGTGTTACTTTCAACCCAGAACTTGTCAAAGAACTCAGTACGATTGGCGATGTTTTGGGAGAATATTTGGAAGAACAAGTCAAAAAAGTGCAAGCTCATTTGCCCAAAACAGAAGAACGACAAGTTTGGACAATTCTTAATTTGCTTGTAACTGATGATGGAACTCGTGTTTCTATGGATTTGCACGAAGCTACAAATCTGATGTATTCGCACGGCGCAAGTAAAGAAAATATTACATTTTGTTTAGAAGAACTCAGTAAAGTTCGTATTATTCATCTTTCAGAACAGCGTGTTGAGTTGGCTCATGATAGTCTTGCTCTAAAAATTGTTGAAAGACTTACAACAGAAGAAAAAAATCTAGCTAAAGCAAAAGAAATTCTACAAACAGGACTCAAAACCCACCAAAATACAGGCGAAGTTTTGAGTAAAAATAGTCTTTCTTTGATTGAACCTCATTTGGAAACCTTACAGCTTACCAATGACGAACAAGAATTAATTACAAAAAGTAAGCGTAGAGTAAAGGCAAATAAAGTTTTCAAGACAATTTCTTTGATAGTCATTTTTTTAGTGCTTGGCATTTTGGCTGCTTGGGCATTGCGTGAACGAAGTATTGCTATTGATAGAAAAGAAGAAATAGAGATGCAAAACGAACAAATGAAATTACAACTCAATAGTTCTATGCGACTTAGTAATCAATTAGACAAAAAACTAGGTGAATTAGTAGAAAAAGAAAAAATATTAGAAGAAGTTTTAAAACTTGATAAAAGTACGTACCGAGTTATTGAAAACAAAAATAAAGAAATCAATCAGTTGGCTATTACGGTAGATGCGCTCAAAGACAGAATTGATAAAAAAGACAAAACTCAAGAACAAATTGAAAGAAGAGCAAAAGCAAACGAACTTTTGACAGAAGCATTACTAAAAGCTGAATACAATCCCAATTATTCTATTCGTTTGGCAGAAATTGCAAATCAAATTTATCCTAGTAAAAATGCTCAAACAACGATTGAGAATATTTATAGAGATCATTTTATTAGAAATTATCCTACCAATAGAAATATTTCTATCTATGAAAATGCCAAAAACCTATTGAGAAGTAATCAAATTCCTAAACTATCAGAAACTCAAAAAGGGGATTTAGGAATTACTAAATTTGAAAAGTAATTATGAAATACTGAAATCTATTTTGATGGAATTGATGTGCATTGATTTTATTTTAAACCACCTTCACACAAAAATTCAAAATCAACTCTTCCATTCTCTCATAACAACCAAATTCTGTAAAAGTATAATTTTCTTTTGGTAGTACTAATTTATTTTCTATCAAAAAAATAGGATTAAAGTCGTTTTGAGCTGTTTTTATTAGATATAAAATAAATTGTCGCAAACGCTCATCTTTTGAATCTTTCAAATGACGCTGATAATAATTCCTCAAATTATTTGCTTCTGAAACAAAATCTTCTATTCCTGTATAAAATAAAAAAACTAATTTTATCCAAATTCGAATGATATTATACCCTGTTTTGTCTTTTGTAATGGGTTCATCTGGAAGTTGTAAAAGTAAATTTTTTCTATAAAAATTAGGTGTAAATTTCCTTACTAATTTTGGGTCTTTGTCTTCTAAAATCAAAAATAAATAGGCTTCACGCAATCTCCAAGAAGATTTATCCCATTTGTCAAGTCTTTCGAATTGTGGCGTTTCCAAAACTTCTAACAAAATAAGAGCAGCTTGTTTGTAGCCGTGTTTGGGTTCGTTTATTTTTAGAAGTGTATCAAAATAAAGTTCTTGAATCTTGAATTTATTAAAGGCTTGATAGGTTGTGAGTTTGGTTGCTTTTTTTATTAATTGTAAGGCTTGTAAAAATTCTCCTGCGTAACGATGTGTATAAATTTGTGCAGTCAAAAGCTCCAAATTTCGTGTAGGCGTATTCAGATGAGGATAAGTTTGAAAATGTTCTTGCCAATCGTTTGTATTTTTTTGCAAATCTTCTAGTTTGGGTTGGCTCTGCAAAAGACGAGTATTTCTGAAACGAAAACCGTATAATTTAGCTAATGGATGCGTATTTTTTTCGTCTTCTTCGTACTTTTTGTAGTACTTTTCAGTTAGTTTTTCGGCAGCGTAGGCTTCGGCTTCCCATTCAGAATATTGTCCAATAAAAAATTTTGTTTTGGCTTGCATGACTTCCCAGTAACTTTTCAAGTTATCCAAAAAAATCATTTCTTCTCTCAATTCTTGGGCTTCTAGTGTGTATTTTTCAGTTTCGTTAGCAAATCCTTTCAGCGCATAAATGGTTCGTAACTTTCGGACACATTCCCATTCTGTTTCTATTAAATGATATTCTTTTGCCTTCTGACGAACTCTTTCAATGATTTTTTCGGCATTATGATATACATTTTGAATCAATAATTTATCTGCAATAATCAAATATTGATTTGCCAAAAACTTGGTTTCTTCTTGATTAAAAATATCTTTTCGTTTGCTCTTTCGTATCTTTTTTTCTACCTCCAAATCACTAGAAAGCAGAAGCTCAAAAAGTTTGTTGATTAAATTTCGTTTGAGCATCAAATAACGCTTATCAGAAGGCGAAGTTTCATACAAAAAACTGGCAGCTTCTTCATCCGTCTGAATAATTCCTTTCGAAACAGCATCAAATAACCTTCTCATTTTGGAATCTTTAGGCAACACTTGGTCTAAAGATTTGAGGGGATATTTGGAAAGAATGAAAGCGAGTTCTAAGAGTAAGTCCATTTTTTGATTTCTATATGAAGAATGATTTTAGAACAAAATTTATAAATATGAATTTTGAATTAACACAAAAAAGCAAAATTAAACCGTTGTTAATGTTAAAATCGCTTTACTATTCTATGGTTTTTTATCAAAATAGAAAAATAATAATAGGTAATTTAATTAACAATTAATTCATACAAAATTCAATCTTTATTTCTTTAGTTTTTACTCAAAAAAAGTTATTTGAAGTCTTTTGAGTGTATTTTAGTCTATTTTAGTCTGTTTTTAGCCCTTTTTAGTCTATTTTAGTCTGTTTTTAGCCTTACAAAGTTCGCATTAACTTCTTAGTAATCAATCCTTTTATTGTGAACAAATTAATAACAAAACTTTACTAATTTATCTCATAACTCTAATAAAACCTTTTGATTCTTACATAAAAATCACTTTACTATCTTAACCGTTTTTTGATTGTGAGAGCAAAGCAAAGGAAGTAGTTTTGGCGACATTAGAATTACAAAAATTCTTGTATCCCCTTTTACTATAAAAATTTATTCACAAAGTTCCCTTTCCCTTTTCAAAAATGATTACGAATTTACGATTCCAATTTTTCGCTGTTTTATTGATTTTTATTGGCTTTACTTTTTCAGTAAATGCCCAAACTGCTCCCCCTTCTAATCTTTCAGGTTCTGCTCTGCGAACTTGGTACAAACAAAATTATCATGATGGCAAACACAATACTTTAGGCTATTCAACAGCTAGAAAATATATGTATAATTATATTGATAATAAAAATAATACAATTACTGGTGTTTATTCAGGCTTTGTTCAGCCTTGGACGTATGGAGGAACAGGCACAAATCCAGCTCCTATCAACTGCGAACATACTGTACCTCAAAGTTTCTTTGGGAAAGCAGACCCAATGGTTTCAGATATTCATCATTTATTTCCGACTTATGGGAGTTGGAATAGCACACGCTCAAACTATCCTTTTGCAGAAATAAATGATTCTCAAACTGAAAAATGGATGGTAAATTCTTCACAACAAACTTCCATTCCTTCTTCAAATATCGATGCGTATAGCGAATATGCTTCTCAAACTTTTGAGCCTCGTGAAGACCAAAAAGGAAATACTGCTCGTGCCATTTTTTATTTTTATACCATGTACCCAACTCAAGCAGGTTCGATGAGCCAAGTAGGAGATATTAATGTCTTGTATCAATGGCATTTGCAAGACCCAGTTGATGCTGACGAAATAGACAGAAATAATAAAATCGAACAATATCAAGGCGACCGTAATCCATACATTGATTATCCTCAAACAGTAGCAATCGCTTGGAATTTGTCTGGTGGAACTGGAACAGGTGGAGGTACTGGAGGTGGAACAACCCCAACCCCAACAGGTTCAGAGCTTTTCATTTCAGAATATATTGAAGGTTCTTCTAATAATAAGGGGTTAGAAATTTATAATCCGACTTCTTCATCAGTTAGTCTTTCGGCTTATTCTATTCAAAAACAAACAAATGGCGCAGGAAATTGGAACTCAAATCTTGGTTTGAGTGGAACATTGGCAGCAGGTCAGACGTATGTAATTGTTTATTCTTCAGCTTCTACAACACTCAAAAACAAAGCTGATTTGGTTACTTCTTCTAGTGCAGTTACTTTTAATGGAAATGATGCTGTTGCTTTATTCAAAAATGGTTCTTTGATTGATGTAGTTGGTGTTTTTAATAGTTCGGCTACTTTTGGAGCAAATGTTACTTTGGTTAGAAAACCTACTGTAACAACTGGAAATACAACTTATACAGTTTCTGAATGGACTTCATATTCACAAGATACATTTACTTATGCTGGAAATCATACCGTAACTGGTGGAACAACTGGTGGAAGTACTGCTGCACCTTCAAATTACTGTGCATCAAAAGGAAATAGTGTTGCCGATGAATGGATTCAACGAGTAACTTTTGGCTCAATTAATAATACTTCGGGTTCGAATGGTGGTTATAAAGATTATACAAATCTTAGCACAACAGTTAGTAAAGGCAGTAATCAGACAATAACTATTTATCCTGCTTGGTCTAGAACAGTTTATAATGAAGCCTATAGAGTCTTTATTGATTGGAACAGAGATGGAGATTTTAATGATGCTAATGAAACCGTTTTTTCTCGTTCGGCTACTAATGCAACTTCTGTGAGTGGAACAATTAGCGTTCCTGCAACAGCTTCAACAGGCACAACTCGTATGCGTGTTTCGATGAAATACAATGCAAACTCTACTTCTTGTGAAACGTTTAGTTATGGCGAAGTAGAAGATTATCATATTACTATTACAGGAAACTCAAAAATTACTGTTGGTAATCCAAATAATAATAATAATGATAATAAAAAAGAAGAAACAACAATTCAGAATACAGTAAATCAATTTAAAATCTTCCCAAATCCGACTTCTCAAGATACAAAACTTCAAGTATCAGTCATTGAATCTCAAAATGTAGTAGTTCGTATGTTTGATGCACAAGGAAAAGAAGTTTCTTTTCAAACCGTTTTTGTAAATGGAAATGAAGAAATTACTTTGCCTACCAATCGTTTGAAAACAGGACTTTATATTGTTGAAATCACAGGAAAAGATTTTCGTTTCACACATAGAGTGGTTAAAAACTAAGTAATAGAAATTAATTTTAATGGATTGATAAACGCCTTGCTTCTTTAGAGTAAGGTGTTTTTTTGTGTCATTCTACGAAACCAACTCATTTTATTGATTTTCAAGCAATTAATAAAATTGCTCAAATTTTTAGTTTATTTTTTATCAAAGTATTGGAAATATAGATTTTGTTACTTAACTTTGCTAAAAATAATAGCATAATTAAGTCATTTAGCTAATTTTTGATACTACTAATTGAAATTAATTTTAAATACTCAATTAATTACAAATAAAATTAGCAAAAAAGATTTTTATTCGAATATTAAAATATGAGCTACACTATACAAATACGATGAAAAATAAATTTATAAAAGACTTCTTACCCATTTCTATTAGTTTGGAAAAGATAAGAAATCGTCAAAATACATATAAGCACGTAGAAATCCCTATCAAACTTATGGTAGGACAAAGGTATTTTGAATACCATATTTCATTTGTTATCCAAAATTATATGCTCGTTGTGGCAGCTTTATTTTTGGGAATGGTGGCTTTGTATGGAAGTTGGGGAGATACACAAAATACATATATCAAAAATTTGTGGGTTCAGATAGGACAAGAAATGCCTTTTGAATTGTGGGAAACGGAGGAAAAACCGTTGATGGCTTCTAATTCTGTATCTAACTCTATGTCTAGCAATACGGCAAGTATTTTTTCTTTTGGTTCAGAAGGTAAAACTTCTTCTACAATGGAATTGATGCGACTTGCTTCTTCTAACTCTGATGAAAATACGGCTAAACAAGATATAAAAGACACAAAAAATGGTCTTCCTATTTTCGTTCATTCAGTTGCAGACTATGATGATTTGGCAAGTCTTGCAAAAAATGAAAATATGATGGAAGAGTTTATGATTCAAAAGCAAATTCGTATTACAAAAGCACTTATTCAAAACAAAACTTCTCGTTTAGACCAACTTAATGACAGCATTCTTTTAGTAATGAATAGAGATATTAGTCGCATGTTTATGGAAATGGTCTTGAAAAATCTTGATGCACCTGCTCACGTTTTGAATTATTTTACTGATACAGTTCATCTTCGCAAAATTGAAACGGCACTTATGGAACAAATAAAATATAATGTTCCTGTTTCGATAAAACTCGCTCAATCGGCATTAGAAACAGCTTACGGTTCAAGAGTAATTCATAATAATTATTTTGGCATAAAAAACAAGAAAAAAGAAGGCCAAAAAACAATCACAACAGAATATTTTACAGCCGAAGAAGCCTCTATGAATCAAGATATTATCCTAACTCAAAAGCCATTTATCAAAAAAGGAAATGTTTTGTATGAATGTAAAGTACAAGATTATTTTACACAATATGGAAGCGCATGGGAATCTTTTAGAGGGCATTCCGAATTTTTGTCGACAAATAAAAGATATGCACCACTTTTCACAAAAGGCAAAAACTATGAAGACTGGGCAAACAAAATTGGTTCGGAACGAACTGGAGGAGTTGGTTATGCAACATCGCCACTTTATGGAGAACTTTTGAAGAAAATTATAAAAAGGTATCAATTACACCTTTTAGACCATTGAATAAATTTAGATTTTAGAAGTCTGAATGTAGAATTAAATTACAAATTTTTGAATTTTGATTTTGTATTCCCTTCTAAAATCTAAATTCATAATTCTAAATTGGCATTTTAAGACAACCGAGTGATCGGGTTTTGGAAGATAGCTGAAAAAAAGCGATACAGATTGTATCGCTCTTTTTGTTTTATCATTATTTGTCTAAAAATTATACACTTGCTAGTTTTTCTTTTTCTGCATCTTTCAAGACACGACGCAAGATTTTTCCTACATTCGATTTTGGCAATTCGTCTTTGAATTCATAATGTTTAGGAACTTTATAACCTGTCATATTTTCTTTACAGTATTTTTTGATTTCTTCTACTGTTAGTGAATCGTCTTTTTTGACAATAAATACTTTTACAGCTTCTCCAGATTTTGCATCTTCAACTCCGATTGCAGCTACTTCCATTACTTTTGGATACATAGCAATCGTGTCTTCTACTTCATTTGGATAGACATTAAAGCCTGAAACCAAAATCATATCTTTCTTTCTATCCACAATTTTGAGAAAACCATCTTCTTGCAAAATAGCTACATCACCTGTTTTGAGCCAGCCATCTTCGCCCAAACAGTTTGCTGTTTCGTCTGCTCTTTGCCAGTAGCCTTTCATTACTTGAGGACCTTTTACACAGAGTTCCCCCGGGGCATTGAACCCTTCTACTTCGTTTCCTTCATCATCAATAAGTTTTATTTCTGTACTTGGAAGAGGCATTCCGATTGTTCCGATTTGCACTTCTCCTACGACAGGATTACAACTCACAACTGGCGAACATTCTGTCAGTCCGAAACCTTCTACCAACGAATTTCCTGTAACTTCTTTCCATTTTTGAGCAACAGCACTCTGTACGGCAGTCGCACCAGCAACAGCAATTTTAAGTCTTGTAAAATCAACGGTATTAATGTCTGGATGATTGGCAAGTCCATTGAAAAGTGTATTTACACCTGTCATGACAGTAATTTTATGAGTTGCCATGTCCTTAATCAAGGCTGGTAAATCTCTAGGATTTGTAATCAAAACATTGCTACAACCATAAGCAAAGAAAATAAATGTATTTACGGTCAAAGAAAAAATATGATACATCGGCAGAGGAGTCAAAACAACTTCTTGTCCTTCTCTAGCAAGAGGTTTCATCCATTCTTTTATCTGCTCTGCGTTCGCAATTACGTTTCTGTGTGTTAGTTCTGCACCTTTTGCAACACCTGTTGTTCCTCCTGTATATTGGATAAATGCGTTATCTGTGTTTTTTACTTTTACAGGTGTAAATGGATATTTTCTACCTTTTGCAAGTACATAACGAAAAGGAATTGCTTTTGGTAAATTATAAGAAGGTACCATTTTTTTGACACGCTTCACGACAAAATTAGTAAGAGAACGCTTAAATACTCCCATCATATCGCCTACTTCTGTAACAATAACAGTTTCGATATTGGTATGAGGTAATACTTTTTCAATGCTATCAGCAAAATTTGCCAAAACCACTACGGCTTTCACATCAGCATCTGTAAATTGATGTTCCATTTCACGAACTGTATAAAGTGGATTCGTATTGACGACCACCATACCAGCACGAATAGCCCCAAAAAGTGCAATCGGATATTGCATTACGTTTGGCATCTGTATCGCAATTCTATCTCCTTTTTGTAGGTTAGTTTCATTTTGTAAAAAAGCTGCAAAGTTGGCTGAGTAATTTCCAATTTGTTTGAAAGTCATTTCTACACCCATGTGAATATAGGCAGTTTTGTCTCCGTATTTTTCTATACTTTCTTCAATTAATTCTATTAATGAACTATATTGGTTTGGATTAATGTCTTTTACGACTCCTTCTGGATAATGCTCTTTCCAAATTGCTTCCATATATTTGATAATTTATTTTTGGTTGTGGGTTATTTTAAGTTGTAATTACGATAATGCAAACAATATTCTTATTTTTTAGGAAAAAAGCAAATAAATTATCTGTTTTTTTAATAAATTCTTAGTATAAATTTAAAACAAGGCTCTTTTTTCCTTTCGTTACTTTTAAAATAAGGCTCTTAATAGGTTTTGGACTGATAGTAATAAAAACTTGATTAATTCATTTATTAACAAAATATTATTTCGTTTTTTCAGAATAAAATTTGGTAAGTGCTAAATTTGCTTATTATCAGTCCAATATCAGATAAGAGCCTAAAATAAATTATTTTGTCAGTTACTTATTTCAGAAATTCCATAATTTATATTTTGTGAAGAGTTCAAAATCTTATCTTAATTTTCTTATTCTATTTATCTTTTGCAGCTTATTTTTTTCTTATAAAAGTATTTCTAAAACAGAACCTATTCCTAATTTTTTTATTGATTATGATAAAAATGAAATTGATAAAACAGTTTTTTTATTAGGCGATGCAGGAAATAGCGATTCACTAATAACATGAGTGACATTTATAAAATCTAAAATAGTCCTTTCCTAGCAACAAAGTTGCGTAACCTTTGTAGAATGATAATAAAAAATAAATTTCAAAAGCTACAGAGTAGCGTAACTTTATT
>Ga0100378_1002050_pt1 | contig 20435 bp, 18 predicted proteins | sample CryGeymeta201502_FD_81535 | JGI IMG/M metagenome (GOLD analysis project Ga0100378, IMG submission 81535) | Groundwater microbial communities from Crystal Geyser aquifers in Utah, USA - Crystal Geyser metaG 2015-02 | ecosystem: Environmental > Aquatic > Deep subsurface > Groundwater | place: USA... | reverse complement strand
GAGGCTGGAAAGGATAAACAAGTCTGACGACGATTAACCTTCTAAGGCTGAGGGAATCACCAAAATTAAAGAGGAAGGCGATCCCCATATACCCTACTACATTGAGCATTAGCTCGAGCTCAATATCTAAAAATACTCGGATGACGTCAAGGAAGAAATGAGATACTTACTTCTTGATATCCTCAAATACCCTTCAACCTAAGATGCCTACCGGCACCGCTGTGCGAATCGAATGGGTTATCATGACCTCAAGCACATAAAAAACAAGCTGAGAGGAGAGTCCACCTACATTCATTCCACAACGTACACCGACCACTGCTAAGACTGTGGGCTTCTCATTCAGTAAAAGTAAATTGCAACGTGCTCATCGATCTGGTAGTTTCCAAAGGTAGGTTTGGCTACTTTCAACCTATTTAAAAATATGAAACTTGTCATGGGTTTTCTCTTCTTACTCGGAGTCATTTTTTCGATCATCGAACTCTACGTAAATATTGTAATCACCCGTGAAACACTCAATATGGATGGAGAAAATTTCCCAATATTTTTTTCCAATGCAGCCCAGACTCTCAATCCTTCATCAAACTCAACCCTCCAGTTTGTCCTTTCTATTTCTGGCTTTATACTGATTGTAGTCATTATGGTATGGTGGGTCACCATTTTCATCGTTCAGTGCATAAGCCAAAAATATCAAAGGATCGTAGATGAGACATACCTTTCTGCTGCTGATTTCAGCATCATGCTCTAAAATGTGCCTCTTCATTATTCCGAGTAGCAACTGAGAGATTAATTCAATAGGTATTTCGATAGTCTTGTTTTCAACCACAATATCAAAAATACCTGGGGATAAGTTCTAAAACCTTTCACTCTAAAAAAAATCAGCAGGGCTATGCCCTTTTTTTTGACGGAGTCTGAAGTTCTCGACAGGTAACTATAAGGCCTAGATGATGATATTTACAAGAAAAAGAGACTTTTCGCTAATTGGGTCATTGAAATGATTGAGAATTCCAAGTTTACCTACACCAAGCCAGAAAGAGAAAGATAATATTTCACCTTCGAAAAAATGATCGAAAGAAGAAAGAGTAAAGTAAGAGAAATATAAATGCGAGCTAAATAGCAGTATGAAAGGGCACAATAAACAATCAACACCACAGTCATTGCAAGCTTCTAATTCAGCCAGTCAGCAGATATCATCGAGCACCTTAATCCTCAGACACTGCCTGCCAAAATCAGATACTACATTAGCTTCTGCAAATCTACTCAATATTTTGAAATTCGAGATTATATGTCAAATTAAGAGCTAGGCATTATAGCTTCAAGAGCTCCAGAGCCAGAGGATATTGTGTGGGGAAATGTATAAGTACCTCTTTGTACGATAATACTCAGAAAGCTTCTGACCTGGTCCTTGATGCTACTGCTATCAGGAGCTCTGTTGGGGATTGTTTGGGGTTTAAGTGTGGCTCAGGTCAACGGAGCAAGTATATGGGCATCCTTGGTGATCGCTCTAGCAGTTACCCTCACAAATATGCTTGTGAAATGTACTTAGCTGCTTACACAGTTACTTTAAGAAGAATAAGTCAGTACGAAAAGGATTTTACCGAAACAGATCGACAAAGGGGGATTCTTCTGAAAGGTCTGTTCGTAATGGCGATAAACTGGATCATCCCAATTGTTGTAACCAACGTTGTCAACGAAAACAAAAATTTTTATGCTTTGAGCAGCCAATCGTACTAGGTCTTCTTTATGGGTATTTTCTAAAGTTACCTTCCGCCCTTCGTCAGAATTTTTGACCCATAGCATTTCTTCATTAAAATTTATACATACTTCAAAAGCAAGCCCCGTACCTTTGTCATTATATAGGAAATAAAATGATCCTCAAGCAGAGTTAACTCACCAACCTGATTTAGTATGCTTAGTATGAGCTTGGCTGGTGCTATCTTTACTTCATTAATTTGCTTTTCTTTTGCTGTTTCTATGCTAGCCTTCAACCAGTAGTCGTCGTGTTCGGTCTTTTTGGGTGCATCTTCATGTTCTGGGCTTAAAAGTATATTTTGCTCAACAGGTCACAAAGACCACTAAAAATGGCTAAGGCTCTCACCAGCACAGTTGAAACAATACTTTCGATGACTCCCCTAATACTCTGGATCGGTCACCTTGTTTGGGTCAATGCGATGGCAAATGATTTCAGTTCGTTGGTCTTCATTGGAGATATGGTTCTGATGTCTGTCAGTATATTATACTTCCTCACACCCTGGAAAGCTTTCTATATGTGCGCTTTTCATTTTCCTGAAGAATAATTGATAACATATGACTCCTGTCGAGTAAAATTTGCAACAGAGTACGATCGGATAAACCCTGCCTCTTCAGTTGCTGGCCATGACGATTATCTTGAATTTATTCAAGATAGGAAGAAAGAGGAATAGAACGATTCTATTCTGGACAACAGCAATGACAACATGGCGGAACATTTTGATACTCGGTATGTTGTCCAAGAAATATCCAAAATTCCTTCTATTTTTGGCAGGAGGAACAATGTTTCTAAAAAAATTGATGGCTTAGGGATTAAACCAAGGCATTTGGAAGGAGACGACATTGAGCTTCATGTTGTTCCTCATAATCATTCAAAATCACCTGATTCTCGCAAAGAAAGCAGGCTCCAATAAAGCAGATCACAAAAAATAAAAATTCATCATCGTTAGATTGACTCCCCAAAAATTAAGCCTCGATATGAGACTGAATAGGTATTGGCTCTCCCTAAAAATGCAGAAGACGATGTTATGAGCCAAACCGAAACATAAAAAATAATGACTGTAAATATGAACTCAAATGGAAACATTTTCGGCAGAAGGAAGGCATTGGAGAAGCGGAAAAGTGTGAGTGTCCGCGACAAAACTGAGGACTATCAGTATGATTAACACAATGAGTAAATAAAATGACTTATCGTGATGTTTATCTCTTGATTGAATAATTTTATCTACAATTATTATTTCTAAGCAGAAGATATGGAAACTCCCTCCAGGCCTAAAGCTATTAATAGTGGGCAAGCACAGTATCTTCGGAGCATTGATCGAGGGATCAGAAAAAAATGGAATCAACTCTATTATCAACGTAAGGAGAAAAAATACCTATATGGTTCATAAGGTATTGGCATCAGAAAGCTCAATACATAACCCATTGAAACTAGCCCCTTCGAGCTCAAAAAAAATCATCATGCCGTTGAGCAGCTAAAATAGAACAATAAAAGATATCAAGTAAGAGAAAAAAATAGGAGGAATGATGAAATATTTTACGGAAAGAGGTAGGCCTGCCTCCAGAGTTAGAAACTTTATGGAAGTGTTTCACATCACCGAATCAATTAGCTGAGTTCAGGAAATATCAGAGAAAGCAATAGTTCTGTAAGCAAGTCAAAGTAGATCATAAAATTACCTTTTATGCTTCAAAAACGCAAGCTCAAGTTTTAAAAGTAAATGTCGATCATCAAACATCTTTCTAATAAATCCCTCGATAAAATAAATCAAGAAATTTCAATGAAACAAATTTCAAAACTCTAGCAAAGGGACAAATTATTAGAGAGTCTCAAGGGAAGCAAACTCTATTATCGCTTTGTGCAAGAATGGTCTATGCCCAGATACGAAGAATAATGAGATAAATATCAATAGAACCTGATTTCTAATAATTTCATTCACAAATTGTTGTCCTTCTGTTTGTTCTTGGCTCCGATACAGTTCCCGAATCCTGCAATGTTGTAGCCAGTAAAATCGTTTTGGTTGTTATCGTATATGTTATACCCGGCCAAAACAGAAGCTCCCTAAGATCGGTGGGTCATTTCAAAGCCTTCCTCAAGCATTTGTGAATCATAATATGAACTGATAAGGCCATTTTTCTTTGCTTACTCAAATAGTTTTTCCCTGAGGTGAGTGTCAACATCAAAGGTAAAAGAAAGCTCATTCATGAAAATGGTTGAGTAAAGACATTTATCTTGATAGTGAAGCACCATTCTTTCAAGCATCTATGACTTCTACTTCTAAATTTTCATTATGCTTTTCATCTAAGCTAGCTATTTTTTGCTATTGTCCTCCTCAGTCCAAAGTTGAGACACCATATGTTAACATTTTTTGAGCTGATGCTCCATTTTTTTAAGGCATAACTGATAAAAATTTGAAACAAAGTTTTCAATATCTTAATAGAGTTGTTCAAAAATATTCAGAGAAGGAGACTCCACATATTTGTATTTTTTTGAACTTCCAACTGTATCAATCTTCTCTTTGACTTTGCCAAGTTTCTGGTAGAAATTCATAATGAAATCTTCAATTGATTCACTGGACTCAGCATTAACATTGTCTTCCTTTATTAGAATTTAGTTAGAGTTTTTTTTGTTTCTGCTATTTCGATCCAAAGAACGCTTCATCTACAGTTATCGATGTGAATAACTTCTCTCTTTGAACTTATGAGTTTTTTACTATGAAAATAACTCTAAGAAAGGGTGAAGAAGCTCTTCAATCATTTATCCTCGACCTGAGTTCAACTTCTACATAATTTTTGATTCCTGCTCGTCACCCTCTGTGGCGCACATGTAATTTTGAACTATATTGTTCAACTGTTATTTCTTCAATCCTCTTTTATGAGATTTGTTAACGACCGTCCTTTTTAGCCTTTCCTGAGAGCGACAAAGTTCATCCCCTAATGTGAAACTATGATCACTGACATCAAATTTCTTTATTTTCTTGTAGGCACTCGTCACTCGAGCTAGCCTGTAAGAATCAAGTTTTTCTTGACTGCTATTAAGATTTTCTAGTGAATCTTTTTCGCTGGGCTCTTTTATTTTGATTTTAAACTGAGGGTTGATATGCGTAAAGCTAGCATTTGAAGGCTGCAGAGTAGTAACAGCAGTACTACCTACTTGTCTTTTTTGATTGCCTGCCTGATGCTGTCGATGACTTTTTATTTATTTGTGCTCCTTACTGTTTCTATCTCTCACCTCTTATCGGTGCGTTTTCGGATGATTTGATGGTTTGTTGGGTTGATGGGTGACTGTTTCGACATATTTTTTACTCTTCAAATTCAAAAACATCGTTTATTATTACAAGCAGTTATCCAGCACATTTAGGTAGTCTGATGTGTAGATTATTTAAATTCATGTCCTGATTCAGTGAGCTAGATTAATGAGATGAAGAATGATAATAATACAAAGTTGATGTCATAGGAATACAACAAAAAGATAGAAACCACCAGGAAAGCCCTGATCATTCTCAAGAAAGATATCCAGTATCGAGATTAACTTGTCGTCAGAAATTAGGCCACCTATACGCTTGATGCCTAAATCAAGGGTCAATTCATCCAAATCGTATAATTTCTTTTACCTCAGGATGAAGAAATCGCAACACTTGAGATCATGTACCAGAATCTTGAGACAAAAGCCCAATAACTCAATATTATGCAGAGAGATCTTGACAAAAGAAAGCAAGCACTTCAGGTGAACATCAATGAGAAGAACAAACTCAAAAGAATGTACGATTAATCTCTCGGAAGAAAGATCAAGAACAGCAGACAAGCAGAGTAGATTGAAAATCGCTAAAAGGTACGATTATTGCTAGAAAGTTCGAACAAAAATACAGTACAGCAAATCTGTCGAAAGAGGATCACATGGCCCTCAAAGAAAGACTGGAGTAGCAACAATAGGAGCATATATAGGGGCTGATTGGGACTGTTCGGCAAATGAAGACAGGTCAAGGATAAATACGGAAAGAGTTAGATGTTCACGATGGTCTTCTGGATGTAAATTTAGTTTGAAGGTAGAATTTATAGGCCGGCATTGATGACAATATGGAAGGCATGTCAAAGGTCAAAAGGAATATGATGAAGCTTCTCGAAAGCAGTAGTTATTGCTGTCTCATCGTTGTTGTGATTTTAGAGATCGTAGGAATCATATGCAACGTTCTATTTTGGTGATGTGTATGTATATCTGAGATAACAAAATATCAATAATCAATGTTATTATTTTTCAGGAACCATTTCTTCTTCATCACTGTTGTACTGCTCCATATTTTACAGATTATCCTCATCGTCTTCTTTTTCCTTTATGAAAGTAGGCTCAGTATCTTCTATTTGGATATTGTAAAAAAAGCTCAGCTCTTTTGGGCAATCTTCCGATATTTCATACTTGTTGCTAAAATATGAGAGAATGCCATCTTTTTCATTGAAATCTATACTGATCTTGTGCTTGGAGTAACCTTCTTCATGAAAAACAGCATATTATGATAGTTGGACAACCTAGTGCTGAATCCAACCATTGACCTCTTCCATTATTTCCTTTATGATGCATGGTTTGAAGAGTCGCTGATCAGCAAAACTCAAATCCTCCTTAACAACCTCCTTAAATATATTAAGGCTGATTTATTTAGGGACTGATCTTTTGATGATTGTATTCAGAAAATCATACATTTCTGAGCTTTCGTTGACAATATTGTGGATGAAATTGCTGAAAAGATGATAATTTTTGATAGAATGCTCTGAGTGCCCACACCAGTGCACGTTATAGTCATTCATCGATATGTCCACCATGTACTAAATGTAATCTTTGGCCAAGGTTTCATACATTTCTGTGTTGTTCTGAAAATAAGCTTACATTTCTATTTGATTTTGGGTTGAAGTATAGAACTACTGCTATCTTTTGTGACTGAAAGTCTAGAGATCCACCTCACGTTTTAGTTCGCTGAAGAAAGAAGGCAATTTTTGAGTTTTGATTGCCAAAAATTGTTTTAAATTGTTTTAACGCAGTTTTGAAACTATATAGTTGTATGCTTTTTCATTGCTCGGATGAAAATTCTTCATTTGCTGGGTCCAGATAGAAAGAGCAGGTCTCCAGAAATTCATTGGAGGATACTTCGGTGACGGTTTAAATGCGCTTGTGTAAAACTCCGAATAATTTTGAAAGATAAAATTGAACTTTTACTAAATACTATGATCTTTACCTCGATACTCAGAACAACATTCCTGTAAATATTGGCTCTGAGAGAAAATTAAGCAAACCTCATGAAAGGATCTTCAATACAGTTGATCATGTGCCTGAAGGTGGATACCATGTGTGAACAAAATCCCAACATGAGAACTAAAAGGTTATGCATTTTGAAGTTTTACAGTAGATAGGATTTCCAGTTTTGCTGATTGACCTTGTAGCCACAAAATCTGACATTTCTGATTTTCCTGCTTACCTACTCTGGACTATGCTCGTCATAGATTAAATTATTGTGGGTAAGCTATATCAGTTACTCGGCAATTATATCTCTAAGCTCCTCGAGTGGCTCTTCCAGCCAAATTTCCTCAGCTTCCTCAGGAGGGAGCTTAACAAGACAAAGAAAATCCTGAAATCCAGTTTAACAGAACATCCCAATTGTCTCTCTCTTAAATTTGGGCATAGGGAGGTCAGGCTCAAGAAATAACAACTCAATCAAGTTCTGAAATTATGGCTGTGAATTCAAAAATGATGTACTGTCTTTGAAGGCCTCCAGGAGCCGATGATAACCATAGTAAGTTTGTCTCAAGAATGACAGATCTTGATTTGCCAGCATATTGATTGTATTTTTTTCAATAGAGAGAAAATCTTGGTCTTAGTAGAACAGAAAAAACACGCTTCTATCGACCTTATTGAGGTACTTTCCCATGATTGTCTTCACAATAGCCACCTTGAAGAGCTTAGAATTCGAATTAGCACCCAGTCCGATACCGGCCATCATGTTCAGTTCTTCAAGATCCAGGAATTAGAGAGTACAATTGATGAGGTCCTGCTGCGAAGTATGGAGAAGGTATTCAAAGAGACAAGAGTGCTAGGGCTGTGATTCTTAAGGTTCCATGTCCAAAATTGCTTTAATCACCAGTATTTTCCAATTAATAGACGGATAGCTGCAATAATTCAGTTTAAGGGTCTACACATAGAAATCAAAATAACGAACCTGATAATTTCTATTGTCCCATATATTATTATTCCCCATTACTATTCACATATCATATTTTTAACTGTGACCACCAAACATGGACAACAAATAATGGACAGTCATCGGTCTTGGCTGCTTGGCTCTCTCATCTCTCTATTACTTCTTCCAGCAGTACTCACACGAAAGCAAGCATTACAAACAGAGAAGAAAATAAATACGAGATGCCAAAATATCAGTATCCACATCTGGAGGGATCATCAATTTTGAGAAAATCAAGTAGGATAAACCTATTCATATTCTTCTTCCAAAAGCATAGGTAAAGACAATACCTTCAGATGCATTCACTCTTTCCTATCGATAGATCAAAAGAGGCCTTCTTCCCAGTATATTGACCGATCCTTTTCTTGAGAAGCAGACAGGTGGAAGGCTAACGATTTCTTAGAATAGCCGAGATATAACAGTGGACCTGAAGAATTGCAACATATCTATGGAAGCTCTCAAGGGCCAGAAGAGCAAATGCATTATATTTTCCTAGAATAAGGATAAAGAGGCCCTATATTATACACTCAGCTATACGCTCAAGGCAGCAAAAAACTTGGCCATATATGGAGTTCTGAAGTATTCATTTAGTTAAGAAAAGTTTATCATGGAGCCATAGTTTCTGCTTTAAACCTTGAAATAACCCGAGGAAGTCGTGTAAAAAATAGCAGCATTTTGGGATGAGAAGATATACAGGATAACCTTTAAGAAGCTAGTGATAGTTTTTGGTATGGTCACCTTAGGATATTTGCTTATCTACAAACCGTTGAAGAGCATAGTGCAAAGAGCAAAAATAAGACGAGAAGGAGTCAGCTAGGGCCAGTTTGACTACTTCAAGGAAAAAGTCAAGTTTGGAGCACGACCAAGAGGAGCCCTGAAATGTGAATATTGTTTGTAGGCTAATATCAGCTATGTTTATGAATGCGGGCATCTAGTAGCTTGCGAGGATTGTTACAAAAAAGATAAAGAATACAAGTGCCTCATCTGCAAGAAGAAGTCAAAAAAGTTCATGAAAATATTTATTTGATTCGTAAAAAAACTTACTTGCAATAGGGTTATTATTTATGCTAATGTGGATGGAAATCAATCAAGCTTGTGTTTTTTGGGTCAGGCAATCAACAATGTATTGAGCGGATTATGCAGTCTTTTTGTCTGATTGGATAGGGCTGCCCTTTAAATGCTCTACAATATCTCGGCAATTATCCAAAAATGGGTAATTAAAGCCCTTTGACATGAATATATAGCTTCCGAAGATGACGCCCAAGGGTGACCGCTCGATCTCATAGATGCAGTGAGTGAAGTGATACTGTGTTTAATCTTGTTTCATGGCCAGCTGAAGCTCACAGATAGCTGCCTTGATCTGAATTTTGAACACAACATCTTGGGTCTGTCGTTTTGCCAATCTGTTGTCCATTTCAATGATCTGGTAGTTTTTTTCTTTGCAAATTTGATCAACAGCATCAATGGCCTTCTTGAGACGATCGTAAGTATCGTACATCACCTTACCCCTCAGAAGATCACTCACCTCACATTTAGTCTCAACTTTTTACTACCTTCTTTTTATGAGGATTTTTGTAATATATTCCGTCCAAGAAGTGGTAACATCACGCATTACGTCTCCGATTTAAATATGTTTACTGCTTCCTTTCTATTTTTCTACTTTTTTATCGATTTTTGAAATAATTTACTCAACTTTTTCTCGAGTCATCTCCTTCTTGAACATTTTCTAGAAAATTCTGAGAATAACCTTGAACTGGAATCTTTCATCTTCTGGCAGCTTCATTCCGACACCAAAAATCTCTCCATATGAATTATTTTTGATCAAATCAACCAAGGCCTAGAAGTCCTTAGTAGACTTTCTTGTCTCATCATTGACATGAATGATTTAGCTGTATATATGCTCATAGCTATCGAAGTACTTGTTGTTGGTGAAAAGGTCAAATTTGTTGTTATTTGGAGGATTGAAGTTTTTCATCTTGATTGTGGCGTTTCTCTGTGCCCCTTTGACTTATTTTTCTTCATTCAGAAGGGATGCTTCTGTTTTTGCAGAGAGTCTTTTGGTGACCTCCATCAGTTACCTTTCGATTTCCAAGACTGGTCTTTTTTTGATGAGGACGCTATCATAGAAGTATTGCATATAGATCTGAGGCAAGATGTGGAAGTATTCTTCATTGAAGTCAAAAGACATCTTAATCAAGTAAAAAATATCGTCAATATGATCGAGCTGGAATTTGTCATCGGCGATGATTCTGACAATGTTTAGGATTTAGTTCTTTAGGACTTTGTCACGAGAGATAGGCTCTTTGTCAGTGTTTGAATAGAGAGACTTGAATGTTGAATCGAAAGTTTTGATCAGATTTTTTAGTTTTTGTTGTTGTTCTGGGGAAATGCCCCCGCTTTGCCTCCAGATTTACCCTTCTTTATCAAATTTGGCAATATTTTCGTTTAAAAAACTTTTGTTTCCCGCGCTGAGGTTATTGTTATCATGAGGAAGACAGTCCTTAGCTATTCGCATAGCGTTGAATGCCTCTCGATACTTACCAATTTTGAGATAGCACACTCCCATATTTGTTAAGGCCAAGGTGTAGGTCGAGTTATACTTGATGGCATTTTTATAGTTTTTAATGGCTTCCTCATACTTGAGCTCATTTTTCAATATGTTTGCCAGATTGTTGTAGGCATAGCTGTACCGTTTGTTTGCCTCTATTGCCATATTATACCATTTCTTTGCGTCTTCAAGCTTGTTCTCTCTCTTGAAAACAATAGCAGCATTGTAATAGGCACTATGATACTTGGGGTTAGCCTTAATTGCTGCATTGTAGCACTATATAGCTTCAGCATTTTTTCTCATGTCATCAAGAGTAATTCCCTTTGAGTTGTGGATCTTCTCGATGCTTTTTCCAAGAGTGTCCATACATGCAAAGGATTTATCGAAGTATTCGATTGCTTTTTCATATTTTTTGGCGTCGTGATAGCCCAAGCCCATGTAGTAATAAAAATAATCTGGCTTGATTTTATATTTTTGCATCTGAGCTGAAATTTGCTAATCTGTATATTTAAGTTCTTCAAAGATATCCTTCAAGTTGGCATGAGGAGCCTTGTATTCTGTATCTTTTTCAATAGCTCGAAAATACCAGTCCATGGCTTAATCGAACCTCTTAAGAAGCTATAGGTTGACCCCAACGTTGTTATAACATGAAGAATATTCGGGGCAGATGCTGCTTGCCTTAGCGTACCAATCGATAGCATCTTCGTATTTCTTCAAAGTTCCACCGTAAACTATTCCTATTTCATTGAAGGCACGAGCATATTAAGGATGGTGAATTGTTACTTTCGTTAAATTTTTAATTTTTTCCTCAGCATCTATTGTATTTCTTCCCAAAATGAAAAGAGCCGCTCTGTTGTTGGCCTCCAACGCAAGTAATTTGTTGGCCATTTCTTTGGACTTTGTCTTCAAGACCCTTTTGTATTCGTAGATGTAAGCCAGACACTCATATGGACGTGTCCAATTAGGCTTCATCTTGATGACCCTCTCGTAATAATCAATGGCCTCATCGAAGACGAGATCGTTGCAGAGAAGGTTGGCGTATCCCATGATGATAGCATAATTGTCAGGGTAGTCGTCAACCATTCCCTGATACCACTTAGTTCCTTTCTAGACTTCATCTGCATCATTTCTGTCTTTCAAAGCCTGGTAGCATAGAGACAAAGCATCGTAGACGGTTCCAATGTATTTGCCTGCTTTTACACCCTAACGATAATGCTTGTACAAGTTCCACTGGTAATAGCCTAAGGAAATTAACAGCTGGCCTAATCCATCTATATCAGTCGGAATCTCAGTTCCATGATCCTCAATATATTGCTGATAGATAGCAGCAGCTTAAGCAAATTGCTCATGAGCAAATAGCTTGTTAGCTTAAAGAAGGGAAGAGGGTTTAAGAAGTTCGTAGTACTATTAGTCGTACTTCGAAGGGAAGTTTGAGTGAGGGACGCTAGCAGCTGAGGCATCAGATGCTTCACAACCCATTTTCGATATTGATTATAAATCATTCAAATTTCTTCAATTAATATGTACGTTTCATTTATTTAAAGTTTCCATCACTAATATTTCTTAAGTCAGGTATGAATTTTTCAAGCATTTAGGGGGACCAATATATTTTTCCTGTTCACTTAAGGTGATACCCTTGCTAATTTACAAATAGATGATACTTACAGATAAGAAGAAATGCCAGAACATTTAAGTCTTCGTAGTTTGCTTCTACTAACCACAATCAGATTTCTCTCATGGATTCCTATATAATTTATGATAGTTTAATAATAATTGATATTAAACTTAAGCTTACCTGTCATTTTTATCATCATTTTTAATATAATTCTATTATTTCGATAAAAATCAGCACATGGGAACCTCTATGACGCTTCCAGAGCATGTTGAAGCCCGACTTGCTGTTCGAAAGATCAAGTAAAACCATGAAAAACAAAAACAACCTTCTATAGAAGCTAATATTCCAAAGAGAGAAGTGATCTATATGGGAAAGATAGGCCGTAAAAAAGAGAAACCAAATGAACAGTCTCCGAGGACGGAAAAAGAGAAAAGTAGCAAATCTGAAAGCAAATAATCTTCTTACAAACTTTAAAGTCAGATGAAGCAAAAATAAGAAATGAAAAATCACAAGTTACCTCTTAACTCTGTCCTAGAGTTTAATGTTCAGAGCTCAAGTGAATAAAAAGATATACAACTTACCACCCCTCCTTTAAGTGCATTTGCCAGATCAACTCCTGGTAGTGTTGTTTGGGATCATCTTTCACTGTAGGGAAAAAAGTCATTCAAACATGCCTCTTCAATGCTGAAACCTTCTTTTTCAAAATTAGCTCAAGCCTATAAAAACATTCAAAGTGGAGGTCTTAAGCTTCCTTCTTTAAGCCAAAATTGTCCTTAACAGCAGCCAGGCGACGACAAAAAGTCTCCAAGTAGCACAATGTCATATTATTCGCAGATAAACTCCCATCTTTCGACAATTTCAAAGCAAAAATAGAACAGGCAGACAGAAAGATATCGAGTATCTACTTTGACTCAAAATACAAGGAGATTAAAATATGTGTGTCAGGAGGAACATCCTGCCCAGAATAAACGAGCCAGAATAAATATATAAGAAAGAAATGAATAAATGAATGGTCGGTGATGCTAAAGCGGTTGGCACATAAGTTGATGCGGTATTTATTATGATTTTGTAATTTCCCTCCTTAAATTATAATAGCAGATATGGCCTGGAAATAAGATCCCAAAAGAAGGATTATTCTCGATAATGGTAGCTATTCAATCCGATTGGGTAACGCAGGATCCCTTGAACCATCCTTTATCTACGACAATTTCATAGCCATTGATCTCAACAGTGGCAACAAGGTATTCGGATCAGCCCTCGATACCATCCTGGATGAGACAAAACTCATCTACGAAAAGAATAATATCAGAGGGGTGACTGTGAGATTCGAGGCTTACCTTAGTATGTTGGACGAACTTATGGCTAAGCTGGAAATGCCCAAAAAAACTACAGGCTTTTTCTGTGAAGATTTTTCTATGACTCTTCCAGTCCTGCCCTACCACCCTCGAAAAGTTATGGAAAGGCATATGGAGATATATCTCGAATATTACAGATATGACGGTATCAATGTCAAAGCTTCATCTCAACTGATATACGATCACGCACGATCGGTTTACAATCAGGATCTTGAGTATACCCCATTTAAAATATCGGATAAGTATGCTGTGGTAATCGAAAGTTCGGAAAGTGCAACATACATTACTCCATACTACAATGGAGAACCAGTCAGGCAAGCAGTCAAAAGGTATTCAGCTTATTATTTAGAATGGATGTTGGAGGAAAACTCCTCACCAACTACCTCAAATAAATTCTGAGTTTCAGACACCTGGACCTCAAGAATAGCGACAGATTGATCAAACAAATTAAGGAAGATCTATGTTTTGTGTCTCAGAATTTGATGCAAGACATGAGATGCAAAAGAGGACAATTCATGAAGCATTTTATCCTACCCGATTAGGATCTCAAAAAGAAGGGCTATGCTGCGGATTTCATAGATGAGAGTGTTTACACTCAACATATTTCCCTTGACAAATAAAGGTTCCAAATCCCATAGATCCTTTTTGCTCCTCAAGATATCGGCCTTGAGCAAAAAGGCATTACAGGATCACTTTTTGAATCTCTCAAGTTCGCAGATGAGAGCTAGCGCCACAATTATCTGGAAAATATCATTATATCTGGAGGCAACACCAAATTTCCAGGCTTCAATACTCGATTATATGAAGAGATAAAAAAGAACAGCTTTTGCTGGGTCAAGCCGAGAATATACGCCATGAAGTATAATTACTGACTATACAGCTCGATTAACTCCTGCTACGAAGCTGCAGTTCATGCTACCAACAAACCCGAATTTGTGGACTAAGTCATCCTAAAAGATTGGTATAGGGAGCAAGGCCCAAACCGTGTGAATATGGTGATGTTTTGAGCCCTATTGTTGATCCCTAAATATTTTGTCTACGTCGATTATAACTAGAAATTTAAATTTCCAGAGAAAATTGGCAATGATAGGTCCCTAAGACAACAACTAGGATATTGGAATCATGTAAAAGAATACCCTGATGCAAGCATGGTCTGACCTCAAAGACTCTGTCTTCAATGTACTCTTTGTTATCCTCGACAAAAACTCATAGGATTCAGAATAATAATCCCTGGGAGGATTGATCTTTTAGTCAGGATTGGATTACCTCCAAATAATGGCCTTTCCTTTCAGTGCCCTCGTACTGTAGGCTTGGAACGGAGGAAGCACCTTGACGGAACTGATGTATTTCTTCAGAAGGTTCAACGTTTCAAGCTACCTGCCCAACGCCCCCTTCGCAGCCTTTCTCTTCGTTCTTTATTCCCTTGTCTTTATAATTTTGCTGATAGTGATCGACATTATCTACGTGAGTTACTCCTTCACAAAGAAGAAATTTAAGTTCACTTTTCCTCTGGTGATTCTAGCTCAAATCGTGCCTCTGTTTGTGACTGTTCTCTTTCTACCTATCACCTAAACTCTCCTCATTGTGGTACAATGCTAAGCTAATGCAAACGGTGTGACAGCTATGACAAGTTTTCCAGATGTGACATGCTGGCAAGGTTGGCATCTGTTCCACACCTCGATTACTCTCATCTTCGTCACTCTCTTCGTGATTATCTCTTCAATTGTTGCTATCGCTTTGTTTGAGCCGAGAATGACAACCAAAAAATTGACATCTCGGCAAAATTCCAATGGATAGGTGGTTTTCATCATCAATAAAATTGTGTTGCAGTTTTTCTTCAGCTTTAGTCCTTTCTAGGGTTCTGCTTTCTACGTGACGATTATGTTTTTCTTGGCCTTTTGGCAATTCTGGTGCTACGTCATTAAAAAACCATACTACTCGAACGTAGCAACAAAATTCTTCAGGATATGTTCAACATATTACTTTTGGACAACCCTTATGCTCATGGTTGGTCAGCTACTAAAAGGATACAATTTTGATGGAGCTCTGATCATCTGGATCAGTGGATTGCCATTCTTCGCCATCATTATATTCTTCCTTGAAACTATCAAAGGGTAGAATCTGCATCTGAACAACCTGAAATTCAAAACGGGGTAAGAACTCGAAGCCTTTATTTCTCTTGTGCTGGAGCTAATTTGCAACAGGAAAGAAAATAAGACTTACGATACTATACTGATAGGGTACATCGAAAGACATAAAGAGTTGTGCAATGAAGTTGATTGCCCTCTGAATAACTAGAAGAAGAAAAAAAACAAGACAGAAAGTATGGATACTTTATGCACTCAGCTATTGGGGCAGATAGATCGAATGTTCACAGCTGGTCTCAAAAAATTTCCAGACTGCACCAAACTTAGACTCAGCTATGCCTTTTTTCATTTAGAACAGATGCAGAACAAAAAGAAGGCCTATTAATAGTTTACATAGACTTTCAAGTTAGAGCCTTCTTTCGACCAGCAGTTCAATATATATAGATTCAAGAAAATCATAAAGGAAAACCTTGAAGATCGGGATGAAAATGAATCAGATCTGGTTGAAACGATCAGATTCGATAACCATGTTAGCCTTCTGGAAGAAGCTATGATTATTTCGGCTAAGTTGCATAAGGAATTTTGGACTGAGCTCAAAGAAGAAAAGCCAGACTTGAAAAAACTGAATGCTGTTGGCTCCCAAATAACTTAAACAGGTAATGCAATCATCTAAAACTACAAATAAATTATCAAAATTAGCAGCTCCGCATGTGAAGTTTTATACAGCTATGCACATTATTTGATTTTAGTCAATGAAGACTATACTGAGGGGAAAGAACTGCTATCCAATGCTAGGAAAATTTTCCAGGACAAACAACTTGAGAACAAAAATTAGCAGGAGCAATGGTAGCATAATGAATCTCTGGACAAGCGAACAACTCCTGCCATCATCGTCCAGTATGCCTCAAGATCGAGCATCCCTCGCATTATGACTTCCAACCTCCTTTTCACAGAGGTATCAGGATACATGAAGACCTAGCTCTATGACAAAGAACTCAGCTTGATAGCTCCTAACCTATTCACTTCCAACGAAGCACACTGCTTATCTTTCAATAGTAACCTTAAGGAAAGATAGTGCTTCATCAGGCATAAGTTCAACCACCTAATCCCAGCTACTTGTGAACTCGTCCAGAAAGAGCATGGCAACTGGCATGTGATATACAAGTTATCATCGGCAAACAATAGTAAACTCGTCTTTTTAGTTGATAATGTAGGCAGAATAACGGATTACAATTTGGTGGCCTTGAACACATTTAAGTAGGTCTTCAAAATTACTGAATAATTTTTCCATAGAGTTTATATGTCTGACATCGGGTTGAAAGATTGGAGGTCGGAGTACTTCAAGAAACAAAATGGAGCTTTGGGGTTGATAAGCATCAACTAAATAGAGAAAGAATGTTTAGTGCAAATAGAGGCCATCAGTGGGTCGATGAGCAAGGAGTACGAAGCTGATGACGCTGATGACTAGTAGTCCGAGATGATAGCTGATATTGAGAAGGATATTGGCTGGAAGGTCACCATATCCAGGTACGACCGAAGAACCCAGAATCGTATTTCTGACCACGAGCTCAGTTCCAATCACTCTGCCACAGAGAATATGTTCGACTAGACTGTAATGGAAATATACGAAAATCCAAATGCTTTGGATATGCTGATCTCGCAGCTTGCATAGACCAAGCATTTAGAAGAGGAGTAGTCCAGGTTTGTTCTCAAGTAAAAAATAAAGACTATGCGCTTACTGAACAATGAAATCAAAATGGTGTACTCTTATTCGAATGAAAATAACGAGTATTCTCAAGTGGCAGCACTCTAGACTGAAGAAGATGAAAGATAGCTATTCAAGTTTGATGATGAAAATTATCAGGCCAAACTAAGATCAGCTATCAATACCAATCTCAACCACGAAGAAGTAGGGAACCTTAGAACAGTCTCCACCTTTTTCATCATCTGCCTCTTTGGCATCAGCATTGCGCATCTGCAGATCGAGATCTCCAATTTTGGATCAATTGATCTATACATGCAGCAAACCAACCTTAGAGCTGAATAGTACACTCGATTGACTGCCAATCTATGGGCAGCTTTGTACAACACCACAAATTATACAAACATAATAGCTCACAATCACAATCATAGTGTCACCTTTGATACCACCACTAAGGTCTAGCTAGTGCTTGAGAATAATGTCACTGAGGTCAAAAGTCTGAGAGATGCTGTCATCTTACTCAATTCTCGACTGGTGGGCTTTTTCTAGAACCCCAGCACCACCGATACAGTCATCCTTGTCTTTAATAATTACTTCAACAGCATCTACCCTGCATTCTTCAGATACCCTACAGCCTTCGAAGATCAATCTTCCCTTTCCTTTTTCTTTGGAGGGGGCGCTCTTGGCATAACCTGCCTGATGATGTTCTACTGGATTTTTATATCTCTCAAAGTCGACAAGAAGAGGTATGACATAATGATCTGGTTTTTGGATATTCCTATCCCTTACGTCACACATTTGGGCAATCACTGCTAGATATATCTGAAACAGTACATGACAGTAAGGGAGCTGACGCAGAAGGGAGTGCCTTTGGATGAGGATGAGGATGACTTTGAGGAATTTTCGGCAAAAAGAAACAACCCGGCAGGCAACGATGAGGAATAAATATAGGAGCAGATGAAGGTGAGAAAGAGTTTGATATCTAAGAACAAAAAGGAGACTCTTCTAAGCAAAATTAACTTGACAGCATTAAAAGTCCTTTGGTTGCTTTTCTATGGACTTCTCTTCTCTTCCTCCGTTATCATCATGACAAGGTCTTTCTACACCAACTTCAGCTTCTTCAAAAACCAATGGATTAAAACAGCCACTGAAATCACTGTCGACAATACTATGTACATGAATCTGGAGGTTGCCAACTCCAACCTATCTCTCTCAGCCAACCTGCCAGCTATTTTCAGCTAGCTGACAAATGAGCACAGAGGTTTGCTCAGCGAGCATACCTCAGAGCAGTTCAATTTAGGAGTATATACAACCAGCATGGCCGCCTCAGGGACATCCTACATTAATCTCTACTTCCAAGATATCTGTCTAGTGCAAACTTTGTCGGCTGCTGATTTGCTTGAGTGCTAGACTGTAGTTGGAAGTAAGTTGAAAAGTGGATATGAGGCATACTCTAAATATCTGATTACTCCTTAGCCTTCCTTGAGCAATTAGATCGCCATAGCTAATCGAAAATATTCTGTCCCGAATCTGGTCAACATGCTACAAATTTGGGAGAACTAGCTAGGCTCTTCTGGCAAAAACGTAATAAATTTATGCAGTATACTGCTCTATATCTTTATTGTGTGTTCAGGTCTGGCCTTCCTCCTTCTATGGCTTTACTATCTCCGCAAGCTAAATATATAAATCAACCAAACAATTCAGATGTTAAACATGATTCCCTTCAAGCTGCTACCAAAATCGAGAAAAGAAACAAAAATGTTCATCACCTGGATCATCAAAGAGGCCAACAAGACAAAACACGAAAACTAATGATAGCCACCTTAATTGTTCTTGCTTATTGTGCTATTGAGACAATTTATAATTAATTGAGATGAGTAAAAAATTGTTCTAGATTGTCGGCCGACTGGGAAACCAGCTTGGTAAATCTTTCATTAAAAGTAATGTTCCCTAAACAGGATTCAGTAGTGTTTTCAAGGATATCAGCAAATTAAATCCCCTTAACAGTAGGTTTGCCTTCCTGAAGACATATCTAGATCCACATCATCAGGATCATCATAAGTAGGTTAGCAAAATGCAAAGCGACAAAGAGAATGAGAAACAATAGGGACACTAAATTTAGGAATCAGCACCTGCTGAAACAGATAAATCGGGAAATATACCAGAAAAATAATAAGTCGACAAAAAGGCAGGAAAAAAACAAAAATCATCCTTCTTCGAGGACCAGCTGGAGTCCTTGAAGAAGTCAGTTGATTGGAAAGAGCAGCTATCTGAGCTTGAAAAGAAACTCGAAGGGGAGAAGAAGAAAGTTTCATAAAAGGCCCAATCTGCAATATCATAGCAAGCCTAAAAGTTCAAATAGCAAGCTTCAGCCCAGATAAACTAACTAGAAGGGAAGAAAAGCAATTTTTTAAACCGAATGAGAAACTCAGTAAAATAAAAGAGGAGCAAAAGTGCTGATTATATCCGCTAAAAAGTCAAAAAACTCCAATAATAAAACAACAAGTATGTGAATCAAAAAATGGGACTGATGGAATAAATGCTCGACCTTTACAAAAAGAAATTATCTGAGTTCGCTGGTTCTAGCAAGGATAAAATTGCTGAAGGAAGTGACAAGATAAGATCTTCAGTTAAGTAAACCATCGAATAGACATCGAAGTCACGCATCTAATTTTTTAGCAAAATGATCACAAAGATCTTTTGGAGGTTGTTACTCATTATCGCGGTGGCATCTTTTGCATATGGTCTTGGAGGCTCTGTTCCGAGGCAACTTAGAGATATATATTTGAATGAATCTAAGAAAAAGGAAAAAGGCTAGACCACAAAAGTGAACGACCCCAGGTAGGCATAATAAGAGTGAAGGAAATGAAATCAATGATTTATGTGTTGATTCATTAACAATTACAGCTATTTCTTAACTAATTCGGGTATTTGAAATTTCTCCTTCTTGTCAGTGCGATCTATGATTGATTCTTCGGCATGGGCAAGCTGATCGAATCTAATTATGGAGTAGTTGTATGTATTTTCAAGAATATTTGTATCTACTTGATCTGTATATTGAAGTTAGCTACATTGACTTTGCTCAGCTGCATTCATTTTTCTCTTATAATTATGATATGAATACAAATAATTATGATAATAAAAAATCAGGATGTGACTTT